>Ga0137403_10001185_pt1 | contig 32933 bp, 26 predicted proteins | sample CZOMad2_1_16fung_FD_122057 | JGI IMG/M metagenome (GOLD analysis project Ga0137403, IMG submission 122057) | Vadose zone soil fungal communities from Angelo Coast Range Reserve, California, USA - CZOMad2_1_16fungal (Hybrid Assembly) | ecosystem: Environmental > Terrestrial > Soil > Vadose zone... | reverse complement strand
TGCTGCCTCCCGTAGGAGTCTGGGCCGTATCTCAGTCCCAGTGTGGCTGATCATCCTCTCAGACCAGCTACGGATCGTAGCCTTGGTGGGCCATTACCCCGCCAACTAGCTAATCCGACGCGGGCCCCTCCAATGGCGATAAATCTTTCCCCCGTAGGGAGCATAGGGTATTAGCTGCAGTTTCCCGCAGTTATTCCCTACCATTGGGCAGGTTCCCACGCGTTACTCACCCGTCCGCCACTCGTGTATTGCTACACGCGTTCGACTTGCATGTGTTAGGCATGCCGCCAGCGTTCGTTCTGAGCCAGGATCAAACTCTCAGGTTAACCTCGCCCATTCTTCTTGGTCCTTGCGGACCTCGTCGAACGGACAACGTTAGGATCCCAAACACAAACGCGTAACGGTTGCCGCTGCTAGGCGCAGCGACAACGTAGTTAGATGCGTTTGCGATCAGGTCCAGAGCATCGCTTGCCCGGACCGCCGCCCACGCATCCCTTCTCTCGATCCACGATGTCAAATATCAACCCGACGCGCGAACACCCGCGGGAAGCAGGAAGCAGTCCCCGCGTCGAGGAGCGGGCTTATACGCCTCGCAGTATTGCCGAGTCAAATTCTTTGTTACGAATTTTCGGCATGCCCGCTCAACACAATATTCATGCGCGATTCCTCATGATTGTACGGCCGCGAAGAAGGCCGCGCGGCGCTGCTTCCCACCGTGAGGGAACACCGAGCAATAAGGTGCGCCACCGGTTCGGGAATCTGTCGTTGACAGTCACGGAAGGTAACGGCATGTTTCAATTCGTTAACCAGTCGCGACTTAAGATACTCCACTTATGGTGTTCCAGATGCCGGCCGGCCACTAGACGGGCCCACCTGGATTCCGGGTTCCACGACGAGGGGGAGCGATCCTTGCGACGATACCAGGCTTCAACCGCCGCGCCGTTCCGGCGTCCCGCCATGCAGTCCGGCCTTCTCGTTACCGCCGCCGCAGCCGTCGCGCTCGCTTGGTACACATCCCCAGAAAGAGTCGCCGCCTATCTGGTTGATCGCCTGCCGCATCTCTTTCTGAGCAGTGGCGCCATATCGCCCCGGGTGCCCACGCCGCCGCATTCGACGCTGTCCGCAGAATCAGAACACGCCTTATCCACCCCTGTAGCCGACGCCGTACCGACACACGACGCCCCCGTTTCCATCGCCGAGCGCGAGCCTCCCGTGGTGGCTACGGTCGTCCCGGTCGTCTCTGCTCCCATTGCGCTCGTGCCTGCTCCCACTAACGAGCCGGCCGCGGCGCCCGAGCCGGCAGCCCCGGTCACCAAGGTCGTCCTGGTCGAAAAAGGCGACACCCTGACCGACATCCTGCTCTCCTCCGGCGTTGCGCGCGACGATGCCGCCGAAGCGATCGAGGCCCTCGATGGCGTGTTCCGGCCCAAGGACCTGAAACCCGGGCAGGAGATTACGCTCGGCTTCGACCAGTTCGGCCACCATCCGGTCGAAGACGGCACCTTGCAGCTGGCGAGCCTGACCCTGCAGCCCAGCGTCGAGCGCGACGTGGTCGTCAATCGCAACGACAGCGGCGGTTTCGTCGCCCAAGCGATCGATCGCCCGCTCGAGCTGAAGCTGGCGCTTGCCGGCGGCACCATCGAGTCGAGCCTGTTCGAGGCAGGACAGGATGCCGCCATTCCCGTCGACATCCTGTCGCAGACGATCAAGGCCTTCAGCTACGACGTGGACTTCCAACGCGAGATCCAGCCCGGCGACCGCTTCGAGATCGTCTATGAGCGATTCGACGATGAGCGCGGCCAGCTGGCCCGCACCGGCAGCGTGCTCTACGCGACCCTGATTCAAAGTGGCGTTGCCAAGGAGATCTACCGGTTCGAGCCGCAGGACGGCGCCGCCGATTTCTACAACGCGAAGGGCGAGAATGTGCGCAAGGAGCTGTTGCGCACGCCGCTCGACGTCGTCCGCATCACCTCGGCCTTCGGCATGCGCAAGCATCCCATCCTCGGCTACAGCAAGATGCACAAAGGGGTCGATTTCGCCGCCTCGACGGGCACGCCCATCTTCGCCGCCGGCGACGGCGTGATTGCCATCCTCGGTCAGCAACGCGGCTACGGCAACTACATCCGCATCAAACACAACTCACAATACGCGACGGCCTACGCCCATATGAGCCGCTTCGCCACTGGCCTCCAGCAAGGCAGCAGGGTCCGTCAGGGCGATGTGATCGGCTATGTCGGCAGCACCGGCATGGCGACCGGACCGCATCTGCACTACGAAGTGCTGGTCGACGGCAGCCAGATAAATCCGATGAGCGTGAAGCTGGCCGGCCGCAAGCTCGACGGCAAGGAGTTGCAACGGTTCGAGGCGCTGAAGGCCGAGATCAAGCAGCTGCGCAAAAGCCTCGCCGATCAGGTCTTGGTCGCCCGCAACCAGGGACGCTGAGCGGCCCCCTCTGCCCGACCCATCCGCCGACGCGGTGCCCTGCCGCGCTTGACCGGCGGCACGTGGCTGCCGATCTATGTTCGACACGGTTTCCGCAGGGAGGATCGACGAACATGGCACGGGCATTGAACTCGATCGGCGCCTTGACTTTGGCACTCACGATAGTCGGCACCGCCGCGTCCAGCGAAGCCGCCAGCGGCGGCGTCAAGGCCGGCTATCTCAAGTGCGACGTCGAAGGCAATGTGAGCTTCATCTTCGGCTCGTCGCGCGACATGGTCTGTGTCTACACGCCGGAGGCCGGCAAGCGGCGCGACCGCTATTCCGGCGAGGTCAAGAAGTTTGGCGTCGACATCGGCTATCAGGACGCGGGCGTCATCCTGTGGGGCGTCATCGCGCCGACCGCTGACATCGGTCCGGGCGCCTTGTCCGGCGACTATGGCGGCGTCACCGCCGATGTGGCCGCCGGCTACGGCGTCGGCGCCAATGCGCTGGTCGGCGGCAGCAGCAAGTCGATCGTGCTGCAACCGCTGAGCGTCGAGGGCATCAAGGGCATCAACATCGCGGCCGGCATCGGCATCCTCAGCCTGCGGGCTCGCTGACCAACGACGCAGTCGTCTTCGTCGCCCCTGGAAGTGGTCGGTGCACGGGCCGGCTGCAGGCGGCACGCGATTGGACGCAGCCGCGTAAGTAGAATCACCTAGTGGTCTGATCCTGACGCTTGATTCCCAAGCGTCAGGTGAATCAGCCCACCAGATCAATAGGCTGGTGGTTCGATTCACGCAACGAATGGGAACCATTCGTTGCGATCGAACCACTAGGTAGATTACCCGACTATACGAGTCGACTCGTGCGGTGTTTGCTGGCCGCAAGAGAGTGCTTCGCTCAAGCACCGTAGCCAGCAACAACAGGATCCCGCGATATGACAGCCGTTGCGTTCATCGCTGGGGTGTCCAAATCGGCCGCACCTGAACGGGCAAATTCCGCAATGCGCGCCTGCAGAGGTGACGAGAAATGCCGACGACCCCGCTTGTCGGCCGGGTCGCCGGATTCTCAAGCCGGATCCAACTCTACGTTCCAGTACAGGTAGTCGCGCCAGGTCGCGTGCGGTGAGCGGCGCGGAAGGGCGCGGCCACTTTCGTAGAGCTGGCGCGCGGTCGGCACGACCGGCATCGTGCGCGGCCGCATGCCGCACTCGGCAAGCGTGCGGCTGCCCTTGGCGACGTTGCAGGTCATGCAAGCGGTGACGATGTTGGTCCAGGTGGCGCAGCCGCCGCGCGAGCGCGGTACGAGGTGGTCGAACGTCAGCTCCTCGCTCTTGAACCGCTGGCCGCAATATTGGCAGCGGAACCGGTCGCGCAGGAACAGGTTCGAGCGGCTGAACGCCGGCCGGCGCGGCAGCGCGATATAGGAACGCAGCGCCACCACACTCGGCAGCTTCATCCTGGTGCTCGGAGAACGAACCGGTTGATCATACTCCGCCACAACGTCGACGCGGTCGCCGAACACCGCCTGCACGGCATCCTGCCACGACCACAGCGACAGCGGGAAATAGCTCACCGGCCGATAGTCGGCGTTGAGCACGAGAGTTTGGCTATCATCGAGGGACATTGCGACCTCCATTCATTCCTGGTGCGGACGCGAGCGATCGGGATCCCGGACCCGGGCTCGAACCGGGATCTCCGGAACCAAAAGCCGGCGTCCTGCCGTTAGACGATCCGGGAACTGGTCGGAGTGGGTGGATTCGAACCACCGGCCTCCCGCTTCCGAAGCGGGCACTCTGGCCCTACTGAGCTACACTCCGCGACTGGTGCCAAGGGACGGAATTGAACCGCCGGCGCGCGGGGCTTCGACCCGCCGCTCTACCGCTGAGCTACCTTGGCGAACTTGGTAGACCGGGCAGGATTCGAACCTGCGACCCGCGGGGTAAGGGCCCGCCGCTCTGGCCGCTGAGCTACCGGTCTAAGGAAATGCAAAGCGGCATTGGCAGACCGGGTGGGAGTCGAACCCACCTGCTCCCGCTTAAAAGGCGAGCGCTCCGCCGCTGAGCCACCGGTCTTCCGTTGCGATCGCCTTGGCTCCGACGGCAGGCCTCGAACCTGCAACCTCCTCGGTAACAGCGAGGCGCTCTGCCGATTGAGCTACGTCGGAACGAGTCCGGTGCCGCCGGAGAGAATCGAACTCCCGACCTTCGCGTTACGAGGGCGCTGCTCTGCCGTCTGAGCTACGGCGGCGGCATGGTCGCTGCGGCTGGAATCGAACCAGCGACATGAGCCTTATGAGGGCTCCGCTCTGCCACTGAGCTACGCAGCATCTGATCTGGCCTGCCAGCCGAAGCCGGCGGCGAAGGCTGGTGCGGCCGGCAGGAGTCGAACCTGCAACTGCTATGCGCGGCACGTTCTGAGCGTGCTGTGTCTGCCGTTTCACCACGGCCGCAGGATTGGCGGAGAGGGTGGGATTCGAACCCACGGAACCTCGCGGTCCTCTTGTTTTCGGGACAAGCGCCTTAAGCCGCTCGGCCACCTCTCCGCAACTGGTCGGCGCAGACGGAATCGAACCGCCGCGGGCCGGGTGTAGGCCGGCCGCTCTGCCACTGAGCTATGCGCCACGAAGGCTGGCGGATGGGGCAGGATTCGAACCTGCGGAACATCGACGTCCGCCGCGTTAGCACCGCGGTGCCTTAAGCCGCTCGGCCACCCATCCGAATTCGCAATGGTGCGCCCAGCGGGACTCGAACCCGCGTCCCAGGCTTGAAGGGCCCGTATCCTCGCCGCTAGACGATGGACGCACTATTGGCGCGGACGACGGGATTCGAACCCGCGGATGCCGGCTCGACAAGCCGGTGCCTTCGGCCGCTTGGCGACGCCCGCGCAACGTTGGCGCGCTCACGAGGACTCGAACCTCGAACCTCCGGATTCGTAATCCGGCACTCTATCCAATTGAGCTATGAGCGCATGATCTGTCGGCTCCCCCGCCGGCCCGGGAGCCCGCCCGCCAGGGAATAACGGGGGTCTCGAAACCGAGCCGGCGACGGAACCTGGGGTGACGTGCGGGAGTCGAACCCGCGGCCTCCAGAGTCACATTCTGGCGTTCTCGCCGCCTGAACTAACGTCACCGCGAACTGGTGCATCGGGCTGGAGTCGAACCAGCAGAGTCCGAAGACGGCGCGTTTACAGCGCGTTGGGCTCGCCATTGCCCATGCCGATGCAGAACACAATTGACGACGGGCTTCGTCGTTCCCGTCCTGCCGTCGGTTGCCGCCGCCGTTGCCGGCGGCTTGTTCCCTCGGGCAGTCCCCGCGCTTGCGGATCGTGTCGATCCACGGACCCGGGTGTCCGTCCCGCACGAATGCGGGCATGAAAAAACCCTTCCGGCGCCGGGCTCGGAAGGGTTCGGTGGCAAGTCACCGATGATCGGATGGCGCTACGCCGCGTCATCACCCTTCGAGCCCGTGGCCGGATACAGCAACCCCCAAAGGGATCGCCGGACATGGCCGTGGCCATTCGCAGCCGCGAGGCTCGGCGCGCTGCTGGCCAGTTCACTTGGTTGCATGCGTTTCGACATTATGCGTTCAACTCCATTGCATCGGACGTGCACACTGGCAGAGGTGGAGGGACTCGAACCCCCGCAGACGCGGTTTTGGAGACCGCCGCTCTCGCCGCTGAGCTACACCTCATCCGCAAACCTCAAAAACAAAAAAGCCGCCTCGGTCGATCCCGGGCGGCTTGCCGATCTGGGGCTTGTCATCAGTCGTTCAAGACATCGACAAGCGCACCTCGCCGCCCGTGAAGGCACAGGAAAGCCCGCTGCGCAGCCAATATTGGCTGCGGTGTTTGGCGAGCGATGGGTTGTGCATCACGGTCATCATGGGGGCGAGCTTCTACGCGCGTCGCTGCACGAAGTCAATCGGAATCAGCGTAAACAAATAGTTTGTGACCTCGCTCACGCCGCCGCCGCGGCCATCTCTCCGTTGATGAGGAGGCCGAGCTTGCTGGCGCTCACGCGCACGCTGTCACCGTCTTTGATCCGGCCGGCGAGGATGTGGCCGGCGAGCGGATTCTGCAGCTCGCGCTGGATCACCCGCTTCAGCGGCCGCGCGCCGTAGACCGGATCGTAGCCCTTGTCGGCGAGCCAGTTGCGCGCGCGCTCGTCGAGAGTGATCGTGATCTTGCGGTCGGCCAGCAGCCGCTCCAGGTGCTTCAGCTGGATGTCGACGATGCCGTTCATCTGCGCCCGCGTCAGCCGACGGAACAGCAGGATCTCGTCGAGCCGGTTGAGAAACTCCGGCCGGAAGCTGGCGCGCACGACCTCCATCACCTGGTCGCGCACGGCCGAGGATTCCTGTCCTTCCACTTGGCTCGCCAGAATCTCGCTGCCGAGGTTCGAGGTGAGGATGATGAGCGTGTTCTTGAAGTCGACCGTGCGGCCCTGGCCGTCGGTGAGACGGCCGTCGTCGAGCACCTGCAGCAGGACGTTGAAGACGTCCGGGTGCGCCTTCTCCACTTCGTCGAACAGGATTACCTGATAGGGGCGGCGGCGCACGGCCTCGGTGAGGGCGCCGCCCTCCTCGTAGCCGACATAGCCCGGCGGCGCGCCGATCAGCCGCGCCACGGCGTGCTTTTCCATGTATTCGGACATGTCGATGCGCACCATCGCCTGCTCGTCGTCGAACAGGAAGGCGGCCAACGCCTTGGTGAGCTCGGTCTTGCCGACGCCGGTGGGGCCGAGGAACAGGAAGGAGCCGATCGGCCGATTGGGGTCCTGCAGTCCGGCGCGGGCGCGGCGCACGGCATTCGACACCGCGACGATGGCCTCGTCCTGGCCGATGACGCGGGCCCGCAGCGCGTCTTCCATGTGCAGCAGCTTCTCCCGCTCGCCTTCCAGCATCCTGTCGACGGGGATGCCGGTCCAGCGCGATACCACCGCCGCGATATCCTGATCGGTCACCACTTCGTTCAGCATGCGGTGCTCGGCCGCGGCGTCGGCCTCCTTCAGCTTGCGCTCGAGATCGGGAATGATGGCGTAGGTGATCTCGCCGGCGCGCGTCCAGTCGCCGCGGCGCTGCACCTGCTCCAGTTCGCTGCGGGCGTGATCCAGCTTCTCCTTCAGCTTCTGCGCCTCGTTCAGCTTCTCCTTCTCGCCCTGCCACTGCTTGGTGAGCTCGGCCGATTGGGCTTCGAGTTCGCTGACCTCGTCGAGCAGCTTCTTCAGGCGCTCCTTGGAAGCGGGGTCAGACTCCTTCTTCAGCGCCTCGCGCTCGATCTTGAGCTGGATGAGGCGGCGGTCGAGCTCGTCGATCTCCTCGGGCTTGGAGTCCACCTCCATGCGCAGGCGGCTGGCGGCCTCGTCGACGAGGTCGATGGCCTTGTCCGGCAGGAAGCGGTCGGTGATGTAGCGGTTGGAGAGCGTGGCCGCGGCGACGATGGCGCCGTCGGTGATGCGCACGCCGTGATGCAGCTCGTACTTCTCCTTGAGGCCGCGCAGGATCGAGATCGTGTCGGCGACTGTCGGTTCGCTGACGAACACCGGCTGGAAGCGGCGGGCGAGCGCGGCGTCCTTTTCGATATGCTTGCGATACTCATCGAGCGTCGTGGCGCCGACGCAGTGCAGTTCGCCGCGCGCCAGCGTCGGCTTCAGCATGTTGGAGGCGTCCATGGCGCCCTCGGCCTTGCCGGCGCCGACCAGCGTATGCAGCTCGTCGATGAACAGGATGATGTCGCCGGCGGCGGCGGAGATCTCCTGCAATACCGCCTTCAGCCGCTCCTCGAACTCGCCGCGGAACTTGGCGCCGGCGATGAGGGCGCCGAGATCGAGCGACATCAGCTTCTTGTTGCGCAGGCCCTCGGGCACGTCGCCCTTGATGATGCGTTGGGCCAGGCCCTCGACGATGGCGGTCTTGCCGACGCCGGGCTCGCCGATGAGCACCGGGTTGTTCTTGGTGCGGCGTGCCAGCACCTGGATCGTGCGACGAATTTCCTCATCGCGGCCGATGACCGGATCGAGCTTGCCTTCCTGCGCCGCGGCCGTGAGGTCGCGCGCGTACTTTTTGAGGGCGTCGTAGCTGTCTTCGGCGCTGGCGCTCTCTGCCTTGCGGCCCTTGCGCAGATCGTTGATGGCGGCATTCAAGCCCTGCGCATTGACGCCGGCCTTGGCCAGCGCATCGGCGGCCGGTGTCCCGCTCGCCATGGCGAGGGCGAGCAAGAGGCGCTCGGCGGTCACGTAGCTGTCGCCGGCCTTCTCGGCGACCTTCTCGGCGGCTTCGAACAACCGCGCGGTCTCCGGCGCCAGATAGAGTTGGCCGGCGCCGCCGCCCTCTACTTTCGGCAGCTTGGCGAGCGCGGCTTCGACGGCGCTCAGGGCGCGCGCGGGATCGCCGCCGGACGCGCGGATCAGATTGGCCGCGAGGCCCTCGCTGTCGTCGAGCAGAATCTTGAGAATATGTTCAGGGGTGAGCCGCTGGTGCCCGCTGCGCTGGGCCAAACCCTGGGCGGCCTGAATGAAGCCGCGCGACCGCTCGGTGTATTTTTCGATATCCATATCCTGCCCTCTACCCTCGGCGCCCGATCAGGCCAGCACGCCGATAGCGATGCATTGACGCTCGTCAATCTGGGCTTCGATATGGGGCGTTGGAGCGCTGGCGCAAGGGTCGGAGTGGTGCCCCCACGCAGCATCAAGCCATCGCTAATTGAGCCCTAGGCTTCCGACGTATCTTCGGAGGGATCGTACGGTTCCTCGCCAGGCCCCGCGACCTCGTGGCGGCGGTCGGCCGGCTGCGGCTGCTCGCCCTCTCCGGGGATGGGCGCCTCGATCGGCCCGTCCTGGCCATCGGGCCGCTGCCCCTGGCGGAAGCGGCCGTTGGCACCGTGATCGCCGCCGCCGTTGGCGTTGATGATGCGATAGTAGTGCTCGGCGTGCTGAAAATAGTTCTCGGCCGCGACGCGGTCGCCCGCGGTGACGGCATCGCGCGCCATGGCCAGGTATTTTTCCAGCACCTGGTAGGCATTGCCACGGATCCGAATCTCCGGCCCGTTGCTGTCGAAGGTCTGCTGGCGAGGATTGCCACCGCCGCCGCCGCCGCCGTTGTGCGGTCGACGCGGCCCGCGGCCACGCGAGCGCCTGTTGTTGGGTCCTTGTCTCATTTTCCCATCGCTTCAGGTAACCGGCCCGATGCCCCTGGTTCCGAGGCCGTTACGCCGACCCATTTTCGGCCACTTGATGCAACCGAACAGAGGCGGCTGTTGGGGGGCAACCGGGGCGCCCACAAGGCGCAGGGCCTTAACTGGACTGGCCCGTTCTGTCGCAGCAACCCTAAACGGGATCACCGCGCTTTCCAACCGTTTTCTTTGGCCTCGGTTCCACTCTCATTGTTGACGAAAATCATTAAAGATTCCATTGCAATACGAGGCAGCGTGGCAGGCCCGCGAGGTCGCTATGGCGGGCCACGCAGCGGAACCCGGCGGCGGCAAAGATGGCGGGCACCGAATCACCCTGGTCGGCGCCGATCTCCAGCAACAGCCGGCCATCGGGACGCAGAACCCCCGCCAGCCCGCCTGCGATCCCGCGATAGCAGTCGAGGCCGTCCCAGCCGCCATGGAGGGCAAGGTGCGGCTCGTGGCGCGCCACTTCCGGCACGAGTTGGTCCATGTCGGGCGTGCTGATGTAGGGCGGGTTGCTGACGATCAGGTCGAAGCTCTCGCTCAGCCCGTCGGTCCAATTGCCGAGCCGGAATTCGGCACGCCCAGCCAGTCCGAGAGCCTCGGCATTGGCGCGCGCGACGGCGAGCGCGCCCGGGCTGCGGTCGACGGCGAGCCCGGTCGCCTGCGGCAGCTCGTGCAGCAGCGTGAGCAGCAGGCAGCCAGTGCCCGTGCCGAGATCGAGAATCCGGATCGGCTGGCTGCGATCGGCAATGCCGGCGAGCGCCTGCTCCACGACGACCTCCGTCTCCGGCCGCGGTATCAGCGTGTCCGCGGTGACGCGGAAGGCGAGGCCCCAGAACTCGCGGCGTGCCAGCAACTGCGACACCGGCTGATGCCGGCAGCGGCGCTCGATGAGGTCGCGGAAGCGCTCGCTCTCGGGTGCGGCCAGCGGGCGCTCGGGATGGGCAACCAGATCCGCCGTCTCCAGGTTCAACACGTCGCCGAGCAGGAGCCGGGCGTCGAGGCGGGCGGTGTCGATGCCGGCGGCGTAGAGCCGCCGCACGGCGGCCTGCAAGGCGGTGCCGACGGTAGCGGTCATCGCGCGAAACTCGAAAACAGCGGATGAACCCCATGTCCAGCGGGAAAGCAGCGTCCAGCGGAAGCTGCCGGTCTGCCATCGAGTGACCGGAGGACTCGCGGCGCGGATGAGAAAACAAAGTTACGCATGGGCAGCGCGCGCTCAACGCCGCCCGAGTTCGAAATCGAGCGATCGACCCCATGTCCAGCGGAGATCAGGTCACGGCGCCGTGCAGAGGCACTGCCGGCCGGGCGTTTCGCGACTGCCATCGGGCTCAAAGTCGGATCGGGTTACCAACTGAGTTCTTGTATTGTTCCAGTCCAGGATATATGCTGCCGCTGATTAGTGTCAAGGCGGCGATGGTTGGAACCGAGACAGGAATTCGGTATGATATTTTCATACCGCAAGGCGCGAGGTCAGCATGAGCGATATTGAGAAGATCACGATCTCCTTGCCGGGGGAGATGGTGACGGAGATCAAACAGGCTGTCGCTGCCGGCGAATACACGAACACGAGTGAGGCAATCCGCGAGGCGCTGCGGCAATGGCGTCGCTCGCGCACGATCATCGCCTTGAATGACGAGGAGTTGCGGCGGCTCGTTGCTGAAGGCCGCGCCAGTGGTGAGCCTGTCGACGGCGAGGCCGTGCTCCAACGCCTGCGCGCCAAGTACGCGGCGATGTCGGCACCCGTCCCGCGGTGAGCGGCTATCGACTGCGGCCGAGAGCGGCCGCAGACGTGGAAGAGATCGCCGCATTCATCGCGCGCGACGACCCGGCACGCGCCGTTTCATTCATCTATGAGCTGATGGGAGTTTGTGCCCGCATCGAGGAACGACCGCGCGCATTTCCGCGACGGGATGACCTCGCCAAAGGCCTGCGACAAGCGGTCCATGGCCGCTACCTCATCCTGTTCACCGCTGATGACCATGGCATTGTGATCGAGCGTGTCCTCCATGGCGCAAGACGGCTGGAAGATTTGTTCTGAAAATGGAAGGTGTTCGATCTCAGGCGCGTTGTCGATGCAAAGCCAGATACCTCTGCTAGCTAGCGATTGCCAGCAATGAACCGCGAACGCACATCCTCCAGAACAGACTTCAGCGCGAGCCGATAAGCTGTTTCTTCAGCCTCAGAGTCCACCGGCATTTTGATCGAGATCGGGTCCGCAGCCAGCACGGCACTAAATGGATACCGAGGCCAACGGATAGTGACTGCTATCGTCAAGAACGTGAACTCTCTTTCCGCAACAGCCTCTGGGTAATCCTGCAGCAGTACCATTGCGTCGAGTTGGCGAGATCGTTCGGGTGGCGTGCCACGCTCAGCGCTCACGCTGAGCGGCTTCTTACTGTCTGCGCCGGATTCCGGGTTGAACAACGCGAGCACTGTGGAAATCGTCCAATTCTCGCGGCTACGCTGCCCCAGCAGCGTGAAAATCGAGAGACCACCCTGCAGCGTCGTCACTTCCAGATGCTCGGTCTCAGAGAACAGCTCCTTTGCTACTTCTTCTCGAGAATCAGCACTGGGCTGCGGTCCATCTGAGGAATATGCGTCCTCCCGGAGGTCGCGGATCACTGCCCTCAATCTGATCGCGAGATCTTTGGCGAGATCCTCAAAGAACCGGCCCCGGTCCCAACCGGTGACCCAGGACGAAGCCAGAACTTGCTCGTTGGTCTTGGGACGGAGGACGCCATCATCGCAATCGAGAAAGTCATACACTAACAGATACGACACAGCAGCTTGCTCGCGCTTTGCAACTGCGTCGCCCAAGTCGTCGACGCTGAATCTCCAAAGGAGCACGAGATCCCAATTCGAGTTGAACCGATGGCTGAATTCCGACCACGGGACGACAACGACCGGGAGATCGGGCCGCGGCTTTTCGTATTCCCTCGCTTGCGATTTTGGTGCCGCCAGTCGTGAGGCGATGGAATCGCGAATGAAGTTTGCAACTTCCTCTTCCTTAAGACCGCTGAAGTGACCCGAACGGTCATGCAAGGAAACAACCACGACGACGCGCTTCGTTCCCACCAAGGGAGGCAGCGGCGATGTCGCTTCGGCTGCTCCCATCTCGAACAGCGTAAGGAAAATCGATAAAAGGGCCATTCGGCTCGCAATCACCATCGCGATACGGCACGGTTCGGCGCATCGCGATCTCAGCGAGCGAGTGTGACAACGGGATCCAGCCAAAGTGAGACTCATATTCGCCATGCTCTGCGACTGCCTGAGTGCCGTGCTTCCGAACTCCTCGCTTCAATCACTTAGAAGTTGCCCTCACTCCAGCTCCGCCAGCTTCGTCGCCTGGTCGTCCTGGATCAGGGCCTCGATGATCTCGTCCAGCTCGCCGGCCATGATGCGGTCGATCTTGTAGAGGGTCAGGTTGATGCGGTGGTCGGTGACGCGGTTCTGCGGGAAGTTGTAGGTGCGCACCTTCTCCGAGCGGTCGCCGGAGCCGACCTGGCTCTTGCGCGACGCCGCCCGCTCGGCCTCGCGCCGGGTCCGCTCGGCGTCGTAGAGGCGGGCGCGCAGCACCTTGAGGGCCTTGGCCTTGTTCTTGTGCTGCGACTTCTCGTCCTGCTGCTGCACGACGACGCCGGTCGGCAAGTGGGTGATGCGCACCGCGCTGTCGGTGGTGTTGACCGACTGGCCACCGGGGCCGCTGGCCCGGAAGACGTCGATGCGCAGGTCCTTCTCCTCGATATGGATGTCGACGTCCTCGGCCTCCGGCAGCACGGCGACGGTGGCGGCCGAGGTGTGGACGCGGCCGCTGCCCTCGGTCGCCGGCACGCGCTGCACGCGGTGCACGCCCGATTCGAACTTCAGGCGCGCGAACACGCCGCGGCCGTTCACGGACATGCTGGCCTCCTTGTAGCCGCCGAGGCCGGTCTCGCTGATGCTGAGGATTTCGGTCTTCCATTTGCGCAGCTCGGCGTAGCGCAGATACATGCCGAAGAGCTCGGCGGCGAACAGCGCCGCCTCGTCGCCGCCGGTGCCGGCGCGCACCTCCAGGATGGCGTTGCGCTCGTCGTACTCATCCTTCGGCAGCAACAGCAGCTTCACCTGCCGCTCCAGCTCCGGCAGGCGGCCCCTGAGCGTGCGCAGCTCCTCCTCCGCCAGCGCCTTCATCTCGCCGTCGGCGCCGGGCTCGGCGATGAGGCCGGTGAGGTCCTGCGCCTCCTGGTCCGCTTTCAGCAATTCCCTGATGCTGTCGACCACCGGCGTGAGATCGGAATACTCCTTGGACACGCGCGCGAAGGCGTCGCGATCGATCGGCCCTTCGCCGGCCATCGAGCGCGCCAGCTCCTCATGGCGCCTGACCACCCGGTTGAGTTTTTCAGTAGGGATCATTCAAGTTTCTCTGCCTCTAACCCAACACTTACGGCGTCAATCAGACGCGAGGTCGTCATACAGGGTCCCCTCTCCCCTTGTGGGAGAGGGACAGGGTGAGGGGACTCGCGCGGCAGCGCGAAGAGATCTGGCGCCGTCAGCTACGTGAAAATGTGCAAGGCGACGTGCTCTATCCAAACCCCAGCGGCGCTTGCCGCCAATGGACTCATCGTCGCCTGCCGGCGCCAAACCCCTCACCCTGTCCCTCTCCCACAAGGGGAGAGGGGACTCCGTTGAGCCGCCATGCGTCAAAGTCGCGAGATGTGTGCCTCCCCTAGCGCGAAAGCAGGAGTGACACCATAGGAAATTCGCGCATCGCCTCACTGGCGCTTCTCCTCATCGCGCGCTGCCCCGTCGGCCCCGGCCGACCCGAACAGACGCGTCAGCAGGCGCTCTATTGCCATTAGCTCGCCGCCGCCGTCCACTGTCGCGTCGGCCGCCAATTCGCGCAACACGGCCGACGGCGCGTGCAGCAGCCGGTTGACCAGCAGACGCGCGACCGTCGGCGCATCGGCGCCGGGGTTCTCCGCCACCACCTGGTCGCGCACCCTCTCGAAATGACGCCGCAGCGCGACGACGGCCGGCACTGCCTGCCGCACGGCCGCACCGGCCGCGAAGGCGGCGACCTCCGCCTCGACGATCGCCCAGGCCGGATCGGCGGCGGCGGCGCGCGAGGATTGGCCCTCGACCGCCAGCCGCTCGAGATCGCCGAGATCGAAGCGGAAGGCGCCATCGAGACCGTGCACGGCAGCCTCGATATCGCCGGGCACGGCGCTGTCGATGCAGATCATCGGGCGCTGGCGGCGCGCCCGCAGCGCCTGCCTGACGGCCGCGACCGTGACCGCCTGGCGCTCGTCGCCGAGCGCGGCGATGACGATATCGGCATCGACGAGCGCGGCCGCCAATTCGTCGAACGGCCGCACATGACCGCCCAGGCGATGGGCGATCAGCGCGCCGCGCGGCGCCGACTTGTGCAGGACGATCAGCTGCGCCAGACCGGCCTGGCGGAGCTGCGCGGCCATGAGCTCGCCCATCTCGCCGCCGCCGAGCAGCAGGGCCGTGCAGCGCGCGAGGTCGCCATGCACGCCCCGCGCCATCTGGATCGCCGCCGCCGCCATCGACACCGGCCGCTCGCCGATGGCGGTCTCGCTGCGCACGCGCTTGGCGGCGCCATAGGCCGCGCGCAGCATCGCCTCCAGCTGCGGCCCCATCATGCCAAGCGATGTCGAAAGCCGTTGACTGTCCTTGACCTGGCCCAGGACCTGCGGCTCGCCCACGACGACGCTGTCGAGCGAGGACGCCACCGCAAAGAGTTGACGCAGCGCGGCGCCGCCGCTCAGTTCATAGCCCTGCGCCGCGATGTCGGCGGCGGTGACACGGCCCTGCCGCGCCAGAATCTCCCGCATCGCAGCCGCCGCACGAGCGGCGTCGCCGGCGACGGCATGCAGCTCCGTTCGATCGCAGGTCGAGAGCACGAGCGCCTCGGTGAGTCCGGCCGCGCGCAGGGCGGCGAGCAGTTCGGTCTGCCCGGCCTCGTCGACGAACAGGCGCTCGCGCAGCGCCGCCGTGCCGGTGCGATGGCTGACGCCGACGATGAGGTAGGCGGGGTGCGGCTCCGTCGGGCCGGTCACGGCCATCGCCCGCCCTAATGGCCGATTTCGAGTCTCTGGCCTTGAACCACGGAGACACAGAGGCACAGCGGGTTCACAGAGAAGGAATCAAACCGCAGATGAACGCAGATGAACGCCGATGCACCGAGTACTCGATCGGCCGTCGCGAGCACCCATCTGCGTCCATCTGCGTTCATCTGCGGTTCCCTAGTCTTCTCTGTGATTCCTCTGTGCCTCTGTGTCTCTGTGGTTCAAGGCCAGGCAGGGCGCGAAGCCACGCGGCCTAGCGCCGGTAGACGGCAAGGCGGTCCTGCAGTTTGGCGAGCGGCACCTGTTCCTGAGTGCCTGATTGCAGGTCGCGCAGCGTCACCGTGCCTTTGGCCAACTCGTCGTCGCCGATGATGACGGCGGCCACGGCCTTCATCTTGTCGGCGCGCGCCATGCGCTTCTTGATGTTGCCGCTGAAGCCGAGATCGACGGCATAGCCGGCACGGCGCAACTCCTCGGTCAATTTCAGCGCCGGCGCACCGGCGGCCTCGCCGACCGGGATGACCGCGATCGGGCGCGGTTCCGGCGGCGGCTCACGCAGCATCATGGCGACGCGCTCGATGCCCGAGGCCCAGCCGACGCCCGGCGTCGGCGGCCCGCCCATCACCTCCACGAGGCCGTCATAGCGGCCGCCGGCCATCACGGTCTTTTGCGCACCAAGCTCGGCCGCCGTGAACTCGAAGCAGGTGTGGCAATAGTAGTCGAGCCCGCGGACGAGGCGCGGATTGATCTGATACGCGATCCCCGCGGTGTCGAGTCCTTGCTTGACCGCGTCGAAGAACGATCGGCTCGCCGCATTCAGATGATCCGTGTATACCGGCGCGTCGGCGACGATCGCCTGGTCGCCTTCGTCCTTCGAATCGAGTATCCGCAACGGATTGCGTTCGAGCCGATCGATGCTGTCCTTGGATAACCGCGCTTTGTGGGCCTGCAGATAGTCGACGAGGACGCCGCGATAGGTGTTTCGGCTTTCGCTGTCGCCGAGCGTGTTGATCTCGAGGACCGTGCGGTCGAGCACGCCGAGCTCGCGCAGGATGGCGGCGCCGACGGCAATGATCTCGACATCGCCCTGCGGCTGCGCCACGCCCAGCAGCTCCACGCCGGTCTGGTGGAATTGACGCATGCGGCCCTTCTGCGGCCGCTCATAGCGGAACATGGGGCCGCTGTAGAAATACTTCAGCGGCAGATGCTGCGCGAGCCCTTCGGAGATCAGCGCGCGGGCCACGCTGGCCGTGCCCTCCGGCCGCAAAGTCAGCTGCTCGCCCCCGCGATCCGTAAACGAATACATTTCCTTCGTGACGATGTCCGAGGTGTCGCCGAGCGTGCGCTTGAACACGTCGGAGAACTCGAAGATCGGCGTGGCCATTTCGAGATAGCCGTAGCGCTCGGCCACGGCGCGCGCGGTCTCGGTGACGCGGCGGTGACGCCGCATCTCCTCAGGCAATAGGTCGTGGGTGCCGCGAACCGGCTGCAGCGACGGCAGGGCGAACTCCGAGTTTGGCTACTGGGCGGCGCTGGCTTGGTCGGGCGCGGCCTCGGCCTTTTCCTTGGCCGCGATTTCCGCGGCCTTCTTCTCCGCCATCTTCACGAGATGCTCGACGATGTCCTCGCCCTTCAGGCGATGGTGCGGCGTGCCGTCGACATAGACCTGGTGGGTGCCGTTGCCGCCGCCGGTGAAGCCGACGTCGGTCTCGCGCGCCTCGCCCGGCCCATTGACCACGCAGCCGATGATGCTGAGGGTCATGGGCGTGGTGATGTGGGCCAGCCGCGCCTCCACCGCCGCGACCGTCTTGATGACGTCGAACTGCTGGCGCGCGCAGGACGGGCAGGCGATGACGTTGACGCCGCGATGGCGCAGGCCGAGCGACTTCAGGATGTCGTAGCCGGCCTTCACCTCCTCGACCGGGTCGGCCGAGAGCGAGACGCGGATGGTGTCGCCGATGCCCGACCACAGCAGCATGCCCATGCCGACCGAGGATTTGATCGTGCCCGTGCGCAACCCGCCGGCCTCGGTGATGCCGAGGTGGAGCGGATAGTCACAGGCCTCGGACAGGCTCTGATAGGCCGCCACGGCCAGGAAGACGTCGGACGCCTTCACGCTGATCTTGAACTCGAAGAAGTCGTTGTCCTCGAGAATCTTGGCGTGGGTGAGCGCGCTCTCCACCATGGCCTCGGGGCAGGGCTCGCCATACTTCTCCAGCAGCTCCTTCTCCAGGCTGCCGGCGTTGACGCCGATGCGCATGGAGCAGCCATGGTCCTTGGCCGCCTGTACGACGTCCTTCACGCGCTGGGCCGAGCCGATATTGCCGGGGTTGATGCGCAGGCAGGCCGCACCCGCCTTGGCCGCCTCGATGGCGCGCTTGTAGTGGAAATGGATGTCGGCGACGATCGGCACCTTCACGGCTTTGACGATTTCCGGCATCGCCGCCGTGGACTCCTCGTCAGGGCAGCTGACGCGCACGATGTCGGCGCCGGCCGCCTCGAGCGCCTGTACCTGCGCGATGGTAGCGGCGGCATCGGCCGTGAGGGTGTTGGTCATGGATTGCACGGTGATCGGTGCGTCGCCGCCCACCGGTACCGAGCCCACCCGGATCTGCCGGCATTTCCGCCTGATGATATCGCGATAGGGCCGTATGCTCATCGATCGCTCCGTTCAGGTGCCGGGGGTCGGCGGGGATTCGCCGCACCATGCGCGCGGGATTCGGCCGTGGTCAAGGGGCGGCTCAGTTGGTCACCGCGGTGCCGCTGAGAAGCTTATCCGGCGCCAGAGAGATCCTGGTCAACACTGCGCCGACCTCGCCCAGCGGCGGCGCCTTTTGGCCGTTGACGAGAACGTCGAGGCCGCCGGCATTGCCGGTTCGCAAGACCAGGCCGGGCAGATCGGGAACGACGTAGCGCTCGCCGGCCTTCAGCACCTGGTTGGTCACCGTCTTGTTGTTGGCGTCGACGACCTTGATCCAGCTATCCATGCGCGCCTCCAGCACCACGCCCTGGGCCGCCTCGGCCGGGGGCGCCGCCGCTACCTGCTGGCTGCCGTCCTGGCCCGTGATCGCGGGCAGGGCCGGGGCGGCCGGAATATCGTTCGCCGCAACATCCGGCACGGCCGGTGGTGCGGGCGCGGCCGGCGGCGGGGTCGACCCGGCCGCGGCAGCGGGCGCCGACGCCGGGGCGCTCGGCTGGCCCGCGGTGCCGACGGCGGGAGCCTGAACGGCCGTCCCGGCGGCCGGCGCCGAGGCGGTCGAGCCATCGGCGGCAGCGGGCGGTGCTGCCGACGCCGGGGTGCCCGGCTGGTCTGCGGTGGCGACGGCGGGAGCCTGAGCTCTGGTCTCAGCAGCTGGCGCCGGCGGGATCGGGTTGGCGCCTGTGCTCGATGCGGCCGTGTCGGCGGTCGGCGCGACCACCGTCGGTGCGGCAACAGCCGGCGCCACGGGCGAGGGTGTCGATATGTCCGTGTGGTCGCCCGCCGGCGCCCGTACCTGTCTGTCCGAAGCGGGGCTGTCCGAAGCGGGATTGCCAGAAGCGGCGTGGTTCGAAGCGGGCGGCGTGGCGGCATTGGCGGCGCCCGTTCCGGCGGTCGGCGCGCGATCGGCGGACGTCTCGGTCGGCGCCGGCACCGTTGACGGTGTTTCCGGCGAGCGATCCGGCCCACCGCTGTCCGCACCGGATCCGCTATCGGGCGCCAGCGCCGCCAGGCGATCCGGGACGTCCGTGATGACCGGCAGTTCGCTCTGCTGGTGGCTCGAGATGTAGTACCAGACACCGTAGATGGCGGCGAGGCCGACGGCCGAAACCAGCAGCACGGCGGCGCGGGGAAGCTTGCCTTCGGCGGTCAGGGCGGGGAAGACCAGCTTGGTCTGGCCATGGATGCGGGCGGCTTCCTCGCGGAAGCGACGGACGATGTCGGCGCCATCGAGACCGAGATAGTCGGCATAGCTGCGCACGAAACCGACCGCGTAGGTCGTACCCGGCAGGTCGCGGAAGCGGGCGTCCTCGATCGCCTCCAGATAGGACAGCCGGATGCGCAGCTGATTGGCGACCGTCTGCAGCTCGTGGCCCAGCCGCTCGCGCGTCAGCCGCATCAACTCGCCGACGCCGATATCGACCGGGTAGGCGCTGATGTCGATGACAGGCTCCGTGCGAGACTCGGCCGGCAGGAAATTGAGATTGCGCTTTCGTCGCGTCGCCATCGTGGTCAGTCCTGCGTCCCGGCGCTCCGATCACAGCCACCGCGCGCCGGCGACAGGCTCCGGCCGGGCGGCGTCCGCGCCAATGCCCGGCATTAACCAAGGATACGGCCTCCGCTCTGCCCCGGCCGTCTTGCCGCCCAGTTCTAGCAAATTCGCGCCCGAACCGACACCTTAAAGCGCGACGTTGTGGTCGCGCGCGAACGCGCGCAGCCGCCCGCGCAGGCTGCCCGCAGCGGAACCCCGGATGCCCGTCAAATAGGTCTGCAACCGCGCCAGATCAAGGCTGCGGATCATGGTCTTCACCGGCCCGACCGCGGGCGGCGCCATCGACAGCGTGCGAAAACCGAGGCCGATCAGGGCCATGGCATCGACCGGCTGGCCGGCCATCTCGCCGCACAGGCTGATGGGTTTGGCGGCCGCGCCGCATTCGCGCACCAGCAGCTCGAGGATGCCCAGCATGGCCGGCGACAGCGTGTCGTAGCGATCGGCGATGCGCGGGCTGGAGCGATCGCTGGCGAACAGGAACTGGCGGAGATCGTTGCTGCCGACGGAGAGGAAATCGACCCGGCTCAGCAGCTCCTTCAGCTGCCAGGCCAGAGCCGGCACCTCGAACATGGCGCCGACGCGCACCTCCGACGGCACCGGCTTGCCGGCGGTCCGGATGCGCTTCAGCTCAAGCTCGAGCATGCGGCGGGCGGCGACGAACTCCGAGACCTCGGAGATCATCGGGAACATGACATGGAGCGGCCGCTCGGCGGCGGCGCGCAGGAGGGCGCGCAGCTGCTGGCGCAGCATGATCGGACGGTCGAGCCCGATGCGGATGGCGCGCCAGCCCATGGCCGGATTCTCCTCGTCCTCGCCGCGCCAGTAGGGCAGCACCTTGTCGCCGCCGACATCGAGGGTGCGGAACACGACCGGCTTGTCGCCGGCCAGGCTCAGGATCTTGCGGTAGATCTCGGTCTGCGCGGCCACGTCGGGGAATTCCGAGCGCACCATGAACGGGATCTCCGTGCGGTAGAGGCCGACGCCGTCGGCGCCGCTGTCATGCAGATGGGGCACGTCGATCAGCAGTCCGGCATTGATGTTGAGCGAGATGGCGACGCCGTCGCGCGTCACCGCCGGCAGCTCGCGGGTGGCCGCGAACATGGCCTTGCGCTGGGAGCGCGCCCGCATGCCCTCGAGGAAATTCTGGCGGATGTCCTCGCCCGGCCGCACGAAGATGGTGCCGTTGTCGCCGTCGATGATGAGCATGTCTCTCGGCTCGACGCGCCGGAACAGATTGTTCACGCGCCCGACCACGGGGATATCGATGGCGCGCGCGACGATGGCGACGTGCGAGGTGGTGGAGCCCTCCTCCAGCACCAGGCCGCGCAGGCGCCGGCGGTCATAGTCGAGCAGCTCGGCCGGACCCATGTCGCGGGCGACCAGGATGACATCGTCCGGCAGCGGCTCCGCCGGCGCGACCGCGGCGTCGCCCATGAGATGCTTGATCAGCCGGTTGCCGAGGTCTTCGAGATCGAGCACACGCTCGCGCAGGTAGGGATCGACCACTTGGTCGAGGCGGGCGCGCATGTCGTCCTTGACCTTCTGCACCGCGGCCTCGGCGGTCAGGCCGCTCTTGATGATCTCGGCGATGCGGCCGAGCCAGCCGCGATCCTCGGCGAACATACGGTAGGTCTCGAGGATATCGCGGTGCTCGCCGCCGTCGGCGAGGTCGGACGAGGCCAGCATGTCGTCGAGCGCGCTCTGCATGGTGGCGACGGCCTCGCGCAGCCGCTCCATTTCCTGGCGCGGGTCCTCGGCCACCATCTGCTTCAGCATGATGCGGGTCTCGTGCAGCACCGCCTGGCCGATGGCGAGGCCGCCATTGAGCACCACGCCTTCGAGCCGCACCGGCAAGAGGGCGATGCCTTCGGTCGGCTCCAGCTCCTCGCGTGCGACCAGTTCGCCGCTCGCCACCAGTTCGGCCAGCACCGTGGCGACGGTCTCGAGGGTCTCGACTTCCTCCTCGTGGTAGTGGCGCGGCGTGCGATTCTGCACCACGAGAACGCCGAGCACGCGACCGCCGCGCAGGATCGGCACGCCCATCAGCGAATGATAGATCTCCTCGCCGGTCTCCGGCCGGTAGGCGAAGTTGGGGTGGGACTGCGCCTCGGCCAAGGACAGCGGCCGGGCATGGGCCGCGATGTCGCCGACCAGGCCTTCGCCGACGCGCAGGCGCGTCTTGTGCACCGCCTCGGGCTTCAGGCCCTTGGTGGCGAACAGCTCCAGCACCTCGCCGGGACGCATGACGTAGGCCGAGCAGACCTCGGCGACCATGTCGGCGGCGACGATGGTGACGATCTTGTTGAGACGCTCCTGCGCCTTGCCGCCGCCGGCCATCGCATCGCGGAGGCGGCGGAGGAGCAGACGGGTTCCGGTGGGCCCGTCCGCCTGCGGCATCAGCCGGCGGCCCCGGCCCGCCTGGCTTCGGCGGATGTGGGCGGCGCCTGCTCGCGGGCCAGCAGCGCGTCGACCGCCTGGTCGACCAGCTCCTGCAGGATTTCCGCGAGCGGCTGCTCCTTGGTCACCATGCCCACGCTCTGGCCGGCCATGAGCGAGCCGTTCTCGACGTCGCCGTCGATGACCGCCCGCCGCAGGGCGCCGGCCCAGAAATGCTCGATCTCCAGCTGGGCTGCCTTCTGATCGATCTCGCCGCGATCGACCCGGCCGATCATCTCGCGCTGGTAGTCCATGAACCGGCGGACGCCGTCATTGACGAGCGCACGCACGGGGATCACGGGAAAGCGCGGATCGAGCTGCACCGACGGCACGGCGTCGCGGGCGCTGGCGCGGATGAAGGCTTTCTTGAACAGGGGATGGGCGATCGATTCTGTGGCGCAGACGAAGCGGGTGCCGAGCTGGCAACCGGCGGCGCCCATCTCGAGGTAGCCGAGGATGGCCTCGCCGCGGGCGATGCCGCCGGCGACGAACACCGGCACCTCGCGGATCGCCGGCAGGATTTCCTGCGCCAGCACGCTGGTGGTGACCGGCCCGATATGGCCGCCGGCCTCCATGCCCTCGATGACGATGGCGTCGGCGCCGGAGCGCACGAGCTTGCGGGCGATCACCAGGGCCGGGGCGAAGCACAGCAGCTTGGCGCCGCCCTGCTTGATGCGCGTGAGCGCCGCGCCCGGCGGCAGCCCGCCGGCCAGCACGATGTGCCCGACCTTGTGGTCGAGGCAGACATCGATCAGCTCCATGAGCTGTGGATGCATGGTGATGAGATTGACGCCGAAGGGGCGGTCGGTCATGGCCGCCGTCGCCGCGATTTCCGCGGCGAGCAGGCCCGGCGACATCGAGCCGGAGGCGATGACGCCGAAGCCGCCGGCGTTCGAGAGCGCCGACACCAGATGCCGCTCCGACACCCAGGTCATGGCGCCGCCCATGATGGCGAGATCGCAACCCAGGAATTCGCGGCCGCGACCCCAGAGTTGATCGAGGCGCTGACGGGCGTCCCCGCGGTTCATCGGCTCAGCCCGCATCCAGCCCGTAGGCGGTGTGGAGCGTGCGCACGGCCAGTTCGGTGTAGTCCTCGGCGATGAGCACGCTGATCTTGATCTCCGAGGTGGAGATCACCTGGATGTTGATGCCCTTCTCCGCCAGCGCCCGGAACATGCGTTGGGCGATGCCGGCGTGGCTGCGCATGCCGACGCCGATGACGGAAACCTTGACCACATTCGGGTCGGGCGACAGGGCGGCGTATCTGATCGTGCCCTTGCTGCCCTCGATGACTTTCATCGCGCGGTCGAGCTCGGCCTTGGAGACGGTGAAGGTGAGGTCGGTGGTCTTGCCGCCCTGGGAGACGTTCTGCACGATCATGTCGACGTTGATGTTGGCGTCGGCGAGCGGGCCGAAGATGGCGGCGGCCACGCCCGGCTGATCCGGCACCTGGGTCAGCGTGATCTTGGCCTCGTCGCGGCTGTAGGCGATGCCGCTCACCAGTTCCTGTTCCACGATCTCTTCCTCGTCGACGACCAGCGTTCCCGGCGCGTCATTGAAGCTCGACAGCACCTGCAGCCGCACCCGATGCTTCATGGCCATCTCGACCGAGCGGATCTGCAGCACCTTGGCGCCGAGCGACGCCATCTCCAGCATCTCTTCGTAGGTGATCTTATCGAGCTTCCTGGCCTTCGCAACGATGCGCGGATCGGTGGTGTAGACACCATCGACATCGGTGAAGATATCGCAGCGATCGGCCTTCAGCGCCGCCGCCAGCGCCACCGCCGTGGTGTCCGAGCCGCCGCGGCCGAGCGTGGTCAGGCGGTTGTCGGGGCCGACACCCTGGAAGCCGGCGACCACGGCGACCATGCCCTGCTGGAAGCGCTTCTCCATCTCGTCCGTGTCGATGCGGGCGATGCGGGCCTTGCCGTGGGCGTCGTCGGTGACGATCGGCACCTGCCAGCCCTGCCAGGACCGGGCGGACACGCCGGCTTCCTGCAATGCCAGGGCCACGAGCCCGCTGGTCACCTGCTCGCCCGACGCCACCACGGCGTCGTACTCGCGGGCGTCGTGGAAGCGGGAGATGTCGCGCACCCAGTCGACCAGCTGGTTGGTGGAGCCGGCCATGGCGGAGACCACCACCGCCACCTCGGTGCCGGCATCGACCTCGCGCTTCACCCGCTGGGCGACCGCGCGGATGCGCTCGACGTCGCCGACGGAGGTGCCGCCGAACTTCATGACGATGCGCGGCTTCTTCGGCTGCGGGGCCATGGGGTCCTTCGTGGGCGGCTGATTTCGGCCGTTCGGCGGTTGCCGCGCAAGCGGCGCGTATCCATACTCATTCGGTCAGACAGAGGCAAGGCTGCACCGGGAATTCGCAGGCAACGGCACGCACGGCATGAGCGATTCCGCACCCAGCGACACCGAGCCGGCGGCCCCGCGCAGCGCCAGCATCGACCCGGCGGAAACCGCGAAGTTCGCGGCCATGGCCGAGGCCTGGTGGGATCCCCACGGCAAGTTCCGGCCGCTGCACAAGTTCAACCCGACGCGCATCGCCTTCATCCGCGACCGCGTCGCCGCCCGCCATGGCCGTGATCCGCTGGCGCCCCGCCCCTTGGCGGACCTGACGCTGCTGGACATCGGCTGCGGCGGCGGCCTGCTGGCCGAGCCGATGACGCGGCTCGGCGCCCGCGTCACTGCCATCGACGCGGTCGAGCGCAACATCGCCGTCGCCCGCCTGCATGCCGAGCGCGGCGGCCTCGCCATCGACTACCGGACGGCGACGCCGGAGGAGCTGGTGCCGGATGGCGCGAAATTCGACGTCATCCTGAACATGGAGGTGGTGGAGCATGTCGGCGACCGCGCCGCCTTCCTCGCCGCCTGCTGCGAGCTGCTGGCCGATGACGGCCTGCTGTTCATCGCCACCCTCAACCGGACGGCCAAGGCCTTCGCGCTCGCCGTCGTGGGGGCGGAATACGTTCTCGGCTGGCTGCCGCGCGGCACCCATGACTGGCGCAAGTTCGTCCGCCCGTCCGAGCTGGCAGCGGGCCTGCGGCCGCACGCCGTCGAATTCGCCGAAATCACCGGCGTCAGCTACAACCCCCTGACCGACAAGTGGTCGCTGTCGCGCGACCTCGACGTGAACTACATGGCGGTGGCGGCGCGGCGATCGTCCCGCTGATCGCGCCTACCAAGACGCCGCCGGCCGGGGGTAGTCTCGCGGGTCAGATATGGCGCACCCAGAAACGCGCGACCGCGTAGCGGGCGGGACGGCGCATCAGCACGACGAGGGCGCCGAGCACCAATACGCTCGTCATCGTCCGGTCGCGCTCCGCCTGTCCCTGCAGACCCGCTGATTGCAGGACGAGCCAGCCGAGAGCAACGGCGGCGATCAGAACGGCCAGATAGATGCCCGTTCCCGCGGCCGACAGAAAAAGAGTCCGGCTGACGCCGTATTTCGGGCTGCGCAAGCCAAAGACGAACTGCGCGGCGACGACCGCCACCGCCGCGCCGACGCCGACGGAAGCTTCCTTCGTCATCCCGCCGATCGCATGCAACAAGACGAGCGACAGAACGATGACGGCCAGGGCCCCGGCGGCGAGAACGGATTTCAGGATCCCTTCCGTGCCCTCGGGCCGGACGCCATCGCGGCGGCCGAGCGGCTTTCTCATCTCGAGCAACCGGAGGCCCCATTGCTGATCGCTCGGTTGGCCCTCCGCCGGCCCCGCCACCTGCCAGCCGTGACGCTCATAGAAGGAGATGACGCGCGGATAGTCGCCGGCGACGCGAACGCTGGCGCTGCCGACGCCCTTGGCGCCGAGCGCGGCTTCGGCCGCGGCCAGCAGCAGCGCGCCGATGCCCTGGCCGCGCCGGTCCTTGTCGACATACAGGGCATTGACGGCATTGAGGACCGTCTGAACGACGCCGACGATACGGCCATCGATCTCGGCCACCACATAGGTGCGCCAGAACCGGCGGTGCCGATCGGCCTTCATCGCGGAGTCGGCCAGATATTGCGCGCCGTCGGCCGCCGTCGGCGCGTAGGTCTCCGCATGGGCGCGGCTGATCAGCTCGACGATGTCGTCGACATCATGCCGCCGCGCGCGCCGAATGCGCGGAACCTCGCGCTCGATCGACAGATCGGGGCTTCCCCCGACCTCGGCGGTGACTGCCTGCACGCTCAAGTCGCTGAATGGTCGATGTGGCGGCTAGCTATCTTGCCGCTGCACCCAGGGGATGCGGGCGAATTCGACGCCCTCGTCGCTGAGTTCTTTGGCTTCGTCGTCGGTCGCCTCGCCGTAGATGTCGCGATGGGCGACCTCGCCATGGTGGATGCGGCGGGCCTCCTCGGCGAACTTGGCGCCGACATAGTCGCAATTGGACTCGACCTTGGCCCGCAATTCCTGCAGCTGCCGCTTCGTCTCGGCCAGCTCCGCCGCCACTTGCTGGCGCGCCACGTCGCTGCCCTTGCCGATGCGCGGCGCCATCGGCGCCTTCTCGACCTTGCGGCTGCCGCAGGCCGGGCAGGCGACCGCTCCGGCCTTGGCCTGGCCGTCGTAGGAGGCGTTGCTAGGGAACCACGCCTCGAACACGTGGCCCTTGGTGCAGCGGAGGTCGAACAGGATCATGCGCGAACCTTGCGAACGACAATGGTCAATAGTCGCTTAGCATGTCTTATAAATATCTTAAAATCGAGTCTGCACAAGCACTCTATGGTTGAGAGTGCTAACTGCAGTCACCGAGCGGTAACTGGAATAGGCCGATGTGTCACGGTCCGAGCGAAGCCTCTGCCTGGGTCCGCCGATTTGCCGACCGGATTCCCGCCGGCGGTCCGGTGCTCGACCTGGCCGCCGGCGGCGGCCGGCACACTCGGCTGTTCCTCGCATTGGGCCATCCGGTGACGGCGGTCGACCGCGACGTCGCGGCCCTCGCCGACCTCTGCGACAATCCCGCGGCGACGATCCTGGCCGCCGACCTCGAAAGCGGTCGGCCCTGGCCGCTCGGCGACCGGCGTTTTGCCGGCATCGTCGTGACCAACTATCTCCATCGTCCGCTGCTGCCGGCCATCGTGGCGGCGGTAGCGCCGGGCGGCTGCCTGATCTACGAGACCTTCGCCGCCGGCAACGAGCGCTTCGGCAAGCCGAGCAACCCGGATTTCCTGTTGCGGTCGGGCGAGCTGCTGGCAGCAGTGCGCGGCCGGCTGATCGTCGTCGCTTACGAGGATTTGGAGGTGGTCGAGCCGCGGCCGGCCGTCGTTCAGCGGATTGCCGCGGTTGCGCTGATCTAGCAGCTTCGCTAAGCGCGGAGGTCTGCGGGTCGCATCGATAGGCTGCTGGAGACTGGGAGCGGCGAGGTGCGTCGCGTTCAACGCGCCCTTTCGGCTGCCGCCTTCAAATATATCTGACTCGACTAGTCCGATTTGATTAGTTAATGAATCCCCAAACTCTACAGAAAGCGGAGGACACCATGAGCATCCGATTGGGCGATGTCGCGCCCGACTTCGAGGCGGACACCACGCAGGGCAAGATCAACTTCCACAAGTGGCTCGGCGACAGCTGGGGCATCCTGTTCTCGCATCCGAAGGACTTCACCCCGGTCTGCACCACCGAGCTCGGCTACATGGCTCGCCTGAAGCCCGAATTCGACAAGCGCAATACCAAGATCATCGGCCTCAGCGTCGATCCCGTCGGCAACCATTCGAAATGGGCCAAGGACATCGAGGAGACGCAAGGGGCGGCGGTCACCTATCCGCTGATCGGCGATCCCGAGCTGAAGGTGGCGATGGCCTACGACATGCTGCCGGCCGGAGCCGGGACGACGTCGGAGGGGCGGACGCCGGCCGACAACGCCACCGTGCGCTCGGTCTTCCTCATCGGGCCCGACAAGAAGATCAAGGCGACGCTGACCTATCCCATGAGCACGGGCCGCAACTTCGACGAAGTGCTGCGCCTTCTCGATTCCTGCCAGCTGACGGCCAAGCACACCGTGGCGACGCCGGTCAACTGGAAGAAGGGCGAGGACGTCATCATTCCGCCCTCGGTCTCGGACGAGCAGGCCAAGCAGAAATTCCCGCAGGGCTGGAAGACGCTGAAGCCCTATCTGCGCGTCGTCGCGCAGCCGCGGGACTGAGCCGGCGCCAACCGAAAGGGCTCACGCAATCGAGGGCCGGCAGGAAGATCTGCCGGCCCTTTTTCCGGGCCGGCCGCGGACGCGACATCCGGCAACAGGGCAGGACGGTGAACGAGCGATGGCGCGAAAGCGAGACGCCGGCGGGTTCTGGATCGTCGGGCTGGCCTCGCTCGGCGGAGTCATCATCGTGCCCCTCATCGCCCTGCGCATTCTCGGCATGCTCGGCGGGCCGGGCTATGCGCTCTATGACATTCCCTCCGGCAGCATGTTCCCGAACGTGAGGGTCGGCGACCACATATTCACGCTCGCCAACGTCTATGCCGACGAGGTGCCGCCGCGCGGCCAGATCGTCGTTTTCAAATTTCCGCCGGACCGCAAGACCGACTACATCAAGCGCGTCGTCGGTCTGCCGGGAGACCGCATCCAGCTCCGCGACGGGCGCCTCTACATCAACGAACAGCTCGTGCCGCGCGAGCCGGTTGCCGACGCCGGCATCGAGCAGCCCGACGGCCCCCACCTCGACATCTATCGCGAAACCCTCCCCGGCGGTGCCACTTACCTCATCGCTGAAACCGGCGATGACGGGCCATTGGACAACACGGAGGTCTTCATCGTCCCCGCCGGCACCGTCTTCCTGCTCGGCGACAACCGCGACCACTCCAGCGACAGCCGGATGACCCCGGGCGTCGGCTACGTGCCCCTGGCGCTGCTGCGCGACAAGCCTCTGTTCGTCTACTGGTCGACAGACCTGAAGCGGATCGGCGTGAAGATCCAGTAGGGTGCCTGGAATAAAAACCCATCTGCCGAGCCACAGGTCCTCACCCTAACCCTCTCCCGCTTCGCGGGCGAGGGTTGGGGTGAGGGTGTATGACCCGGTGCTCGACTATGATGCCCACCTCCACTACTCGCCGGAACGCTCCGCCCGCATCCTCTTCAGGAAATCGTTCAGCCCCTTGCCCGCCTCCTCGACGAAGCGGCGGTCGCTGAGGGCGACGCGCTGCATGCGGTCGAGGCGGAAGTTGCGGAAGTCGGTGCGCGCCTCGCACCAGGCGCCGAGCGTCCAGACCGTGCCCCAGAAATAGAGGCCGAGCGGACGCACCAGGCGCTGCGACGCGGCGCTCTTGGCGTCACTATAGTCTATGTCCAGCACGACGCGGCGCGTGATCGCCTGGCGGATGGTCTCCAGCGTCTGCGCCACCGCCGGGTCGGCGCGGAAGTTGAGGGCGAAGAGCCGCGGCCGCTCCAGCTCGTCGCGCCGAGCCGGCGGCAGCGCGCCGGCGATCTTGGCCAGCGCAGAGCGGCTGAACCTCGCCAATTCGGGCGAGCCCCAGGCCTCGACCATGCGGGCGCCCGCCACCAGCGCCTCGACCTCGTCATAGCTGAACATGAGCGGGGGCAGGTCGAAGCCGGGCCGCAGGCGATAGCCGACGCCGGCCTCGCCCTCGATCGGGATGCCCGAAAGCAGGAGATCGCGCATGTCGCGATAGATCGTGCGGGGTGCCACCTCCAGCCACTCGGCAAGCTGGGCCGCCGTCGTCAGGCGCCGACCGCGCAGATACTGGACGATCTGGAACAGGCGGTCGGCGCGACGCATCGATTGCGGTCACTCCAGCGCGTGCAGGCCCACGCGGTTGCCCTCGCTGTCGATGATATGGGCGAAGCTGCCCATATCGCCGGGAAGGTCGGTGCGCGGCACCGCGATCTTGCCGCCGGCGCGCTCGACGCGCGCGAGCACGGCATCGAGGCTCGGGTCGGCGTTGAGATAGGCCATGACGCCGCCCTTGCTGGGCTCGAAGCCCGGCCCCTTCATGAGGCAGCCGCTGGCGGCGTCCTCGTCATGGGCGAAGACCCGCAGCTCATGCGTCCCGAACGTCTCCGCCTTCAGGCTGGTGGCGAGGATCGTCTCGTAGAATTTCGTGGCGCGGGCGAGATCGCTGGCCGGAATTTCGAACCAGACCACGCGATTCTTCCGCCGTTCCTGCTTGGCCGACATCGGATATCTCCTCTCGTTCACGGGTTGACGCAACGCCCCGGAGATACACGCCCCCTGCTGACAGCATTCTGTCAGCAATGATGGCAGGAGGCGACCCCGCCGAGTATGTGGCCTTGAACCACAGAGGCACAGAGCCACGGAGGACCACGGAGAAGGAAGATGAACGCAGATGAACGCAGATAAGCTTGATTGCGCGCCGAAGGCGCGCAGGAATCCTTATCGGCGTTTATCGGCGTTCATCTGCGGTTCCAATCCTGTCTACTTTTCTCTGTGAACCCTCTGTGGCTCTGTGCCTCTGTGGTTCAAGGCAGCAAACTCGGCCTTGGCGTGATTCCGCCATTGCTGGATAATCCGATCATTGAGCAAGAGGGGGAGTTCACTTCATGACATCATCGGCGCGCGATCGCGAACTCGGCATGAACAGGGCCATCACGCGGCGCGATTTCCTGAACGGCGCGGCCATGGCCGTCGGCGCGATGGCGGTCGGTTGGCCGCGGGGCGCCGCGCAGGCCGCCACGAAGAATCCGGCGGCCTTGACCGGATTGCGCGGCCATCACCCCGGTTCCTTCGAGGTGATGCATTCGTTGCGCGACGGGACGTTCTGGCAGAATGCGGGCGCGCCGCAAGCGACCGGCGAGACCTATGACTTGATCGTCGTCGGCGGCGGCATCAGCGGGCTGGCGGCCGCCTTCCTCTATCGTCAGCAGACCGGCGGCAAGGCGCGCGTGCTGATCCTGGAGAACCATGACGATTTCGGCGGCCACGCCAAGCGCAATGAATTCACCGCCGCCAACGGCAAGCAACTCATCGGCTATGGCGGCTCGCAGTCCCTGCAGACACCCAGCTATTTCACGCCGGCGGTGAAGAAGCTGCTGCTCGACATCGGCATCAATACCAAGAAGTTCCACGGCTACTTCGACGAGCACTGGGCCGAGAAGCGCGATCTCGGCGACGGCGTGTTCTTCCGCAAGGAGCTGTTCGGCACCGACCGCCTGGTGAAGCAGACCGAGAAGGCGGCGGACTGGGTGCCGAAGACGCCGCTCAACGACAAGGCGCAGCGCGACCTCATCGAGCTGATCGACGGTCCCAAGGACTATCTCAGCGGAAAATCGCAGGCCGAGAAGCTCGACCTCCTGTCGAAGACGACCTACGCCAAGTTCCTCACGGACATCTGCGGCTACGATCCGCAGCTCGTCACCTACTACCAGACCTCGACGCAGGAGTATTTCGGCATCGGCATCGACGGCACCACCTGTCTGGACGCGCGCGGCAACGGCAATCCCGGCTTCGATGGCATGGGCCTCGGCGACGCCGCCTACCCGACCATGAGCCCGAGCGGCCGTCTCGCTCTCACCGATCCCGATCCCTACATCTACCATTTCCCGGACGGCAACGCCGGCGTCGCCCGCGCGCTGGTGCGGGCGCTGGTCCCGCGCGCCCTGCCCGGCTCGACCATGCCGGACCTCGTCACCACGCCGGTCGACTATGGGAAGCTCGACGAGGCCGGCAAGAAAGTCCGCATCCGCCTGAACTCGCCGGTGGTCAGGGTGAAGCATCTGGGTCCGGCGGGCAGCGCCGAGGCCGTCGAGGTTGCCTATGTCGAGAACGGCAAGCTGAAGACGGTGAGCGCCGGGCATGTGGTGCTGGCCTGCTGGCACCGCGTCATCCCCTATCTGACGGACGAACTGGCGCAGCCGCAGATCGACGCCCTCAACGATCAGCAGAAGGTGCCGCTGATCTACGGCACCGTGCTGATCCGCAACTGGGAGGCGTTCAAGAAGCTCGGCATCGCCGGCTTCGAGGCCCCCAGCAGCTTCTGGCTCGGCGCCTCGATCGACTACCCGGTCAGCATGGGCAGCTACAAGTTCGCCGACAAGCCGAGCGATCCGGTCCTGCTGCACATTCCGAAGGTCGTGGCGACCGGCGAGGCCGGAGTCTCCGAGCGCGATCAGAACCTGGCGGGGCGCCTGTCGCTCGTCGATCTCAAGTTCGAGGACATGGAGCGCGAGATCCGCGACATGCTCGGACGCGCGCTCGGCGATGGCGGGTTCGATCCCGCAGGCGACATCGAGGCGATCACGGCCAACCGCTGGTCGCACGGCTACGCCTACGAGTATATGCGCCCGTGGGACGCCTTCTGGCCCGACGGTCCGCTCCCGATCGAGACCGCCCGCAAGCCCTGGGGCCGCATCGCCATCGCCAATTCCGACTCCGGCGCCTATGCCTACGCCCACTCGGCCATCGACCAGGCCGCCCGCGCGGTGAAGGAGCTGCTGGGCGCCAAGGCCAAGATCGCAGCCTATGCCGACTTCCCCGGCCCGCCGCGAGATTTGCTCGGGCTGAAGTAGCGATGGCGCCGGCTGACGCAGGGCCGTTCAACAGAGTCCCCTCTCCCCTTGTGGGAGAGGGACAGGGTGAGGGGACTCGCGCGGCAGCGCGAAACAAACCTGCTCAG
>Ga0137403_10001184_pt1 | contig 32942 bp, 32 predicted proteins | sample CZOMad2_1_16fung_FD_122057 | JGI IMG/M metagenome (GOLD analysis project Ga0137403, IMG submission 122057) | Vadose zone soil fungal communities from Angelo Coast Range Reserve, California, USA - CZOMad2_1_16fungal (Hybrid Assembly) | ecosystem: Environmental > Terrestrial > Soil > Vadose zone... | reverse complement strand
CTGCCATTCGCGCTGGCGGCGATGCTCGTGGCCGCGCGCGACAATCGCGGCTGGCCGGGCTGGAAAACTTTCGGGCTGATTCTCGCCGCGATGATTTGCGCGCGAACGTGCGCGATGGCGTTCAACCGCATTGTTGACCGAAAATTTGACGCGCTCAATCCGCGAACGGCAAATCGCCATTTGCCAAGCGGACAAATTTCTTTGGCGAGCGCGATTTTGCTTTGGACAATTTCCGGCGCGGGCTTGATTGTCGCGAGTTATTTTCTGAATCCGCTTTGCTTTTATCTTTCGCCGGTCGCGCTCGTGGTTATTTGTTTTTATTCGCTGACGAAACGGTTCACAGATTACACGCACGTTTTTCTCGGCATCGCGCTCGCGCTCGCGCCGATTGGCGCATGGCTCGCAGTGAAAGGTTCAAATGTTTCCGCGCTGGAAATTTTGCAAATGACCATTCTCGCGTTCGCCGTGATTTTGTGGCTCGTCGGTTTTGACATCATTTACGCGCTGCAAGATTACGAGTTCGACAAATCGCACGGACTGCGCTCGCTCGTCGTCGCGTGGGGACAAAAAAATGCGCTGGCCGCCACGTTTCTCGCGCACATGGTCATGTGCGGACTGCTGCTCGCGTTCGGACTGCTCTGCCATTTCCGCATCGCGTATCTCATCGGCTGGTTCATCATCGTCGGCTGCCTCGTGCTGGAACATTGGATCGCGCGCCGCCGCAGTTTGAACTGGATCAATCTCGCGTTCTTCCGCCTCAACGCGCTCGTCGGCGCGGTTTTTTTGATTGTCGTCGCGGCGGAAATTATTTTTCAAGGCGGTTTCAAATTACGTTGAGTAATTTATTTTCCAGGCTGTCACTGCGGAAATAATCCTTGCCCAAACCCGCCGACTTTGGTTCGCTCCTGTGATGGAAGCCCCGCCACCATTGAACAGCCCGCCATTGCCCGCCAAGCCGGACAGCAATGAAAAGCTGCTCATCATCCTGTGCCATGTCTCGCTGTTTCTCGGCGTGGGGTTGATTTTTCCGCTCATCATCTACCTCGTGAAAAAAGGCGAATCGGAAAAAATCACGGCTCATGCGCGCGAAGCGTTGAACTTCCACATCTCGCTCTTCATCTACGGCTTCTGCTCGGTTTTGTTGTGCGTGATTTTCATCGGGATTCCGCTGTTGTTTGCCCTCGCAATCATGGCGTTAGTGCTGCCCATCGTCGCGGCGGTGAAGGCTTCCGACGGCGGCTTCTACCGTTATCCGCTCACACTACGGCTGGTGGCGTGACACGTTCTTTTTGCGGCGGGCGTTTGCGTTGCCGCGTTGAACCTGCTTTAATCTGCGGACGATGAATTTTTTCATTCAACGCAGCGAGTTGCGCGACATTTACGACAAAGTCGTCGCGGGCGAACGCATTTCCGAAGCTGATGCGCTGCGGTTGTTTGAATCGAAGGATTTGAACGCGCTCGGGGCAATCGCGGATTTTGTGCGGCAGAAAAAAGTCGGCAACCGCGCCAGCTACATCATCAATCGCTACGTCAATTATTCCAATTACTGCATCTTGTCGTGCCAGTTTTGTTCCTTCGCGCGCAAGAAACGCGACGCGGACGGCTTTCAATTTTCCACCGAGGAAATCGTCGGGAAAGCGCGCGAGGCGTTGAAGATCGGAATCACGGAATTGCACATCGTTGGCGGATTGCACCCGTCGCTGCCGTTCAGTTATTACGTTGAAATGTTGCGCGCGTTGAAAAATTTGGATTCGCGCCTCCATTTGAAATGTTTCACGGCGATTGAAATTCTCCACCTCGCGTGGCTCGCTAAAAAATCCGTCGTGCAGACATTGATTGAATTGAAAGCCGCCGGACTCGATTCTCTCACGGGCGGCGGCGCGGAAATTTTCCGCAAGGAAGTCCGTTCGCAGATCGCCAAAGGAAAGGAATCCGCCGAGGAATATCTGGACGTGCATCGGCAATGGCACAAGCTTGGCCAGCGCAGCACCTGCACGATGCTTTACGGCCACGTCGAAAGCCTCGCCGACCGCGTGGATCATCTGCGGCAATTGCGTGCGTTGCAGGACGAGACGCACGGTTTCACCGGCTTCATCCCGCTCGCGTATCAACCGCAGGACAACGACATTCCAGTTGAGCACGCGCCGACCGGATACGATTCGCTGCGCACCATCGCCGTCAGCCGAATTTACCTCGACAATTTTCCGCACATCACCGCGTATTGGGTCGGTCTCGGATTAAAATTGGCGCAAGTTGCGTTGAGTTATGGCGCGGACGACATCCACGGCACGATTATCGAAGAACATATTTTCCACATGGCCGGCGCGACCTCGCCACAATTACAAACGGAAACAGAAATGGTCAAAGCGATTCGCGAAGCCGGGCGGACGCCAGTGCAACGGAATACTTTTTACGAGCCGATCAAGATTTTGGAAAATGCGCCTGCTGCGGAAATCAAAGAAAATTCCACGCGCTCGAAAGTGTTGGAAGACAATCTGGCGACGGCATGAAAGTAGCCGGTGTCAAAAAATTGATCCATTTTCTGCGCTTCAATGTTTCACCCGCAAAAATTTCAGCGCATCGCGAAAATCCTTCGGCAACGGCGATTCAAAGCTCATTTCTTTTTCCGTGCGCGGATGGACGAATGAAAGTTCGCGCGCATGGAGCATCACGCGTGGCGCAGCGTAATTCGTCAATTCCTTGAGCCGCGCATTTTGCCGCGCGCCGTAAGTGTCGTCGCCCACGAGCAGATGGCCGAGGAATTGAAAATGCACGCGGATTTGATGCGTGCGCCCGGTGTGGATTTGCGCCTCGACGAGCGTGGCGGAGTTCAGCCGTTCGAGAATTTTGTAGCTCGTATGCGCCGCGCGACCGGAATCATCGTCGAGCGCGGCCATGCGTTTGCGATGCGTCGGATGCCGCGCAATCGCCGCGCGGATTTCACCGGATTCACGCGCGAGTTCACCGCACAAAATCGCGTTGTAAATTTTTTTGACTTCGCGGGCGGCAAATTGTTTTGAAAGCGCGAGATGCGTCTCGTCATTTTTGGCGACGACGAGGCAGCCGCTGGTTTCCTTGTCGAGCCGGTGGACGATGCCCGGTCGCGCCACGCCGCCGATGCCGCTCAACGAGCCTTTGCAATGATGCAACAGCGCGTTGACGAGCGTGTGTTCCTCGTGTCCGGAGGCAGGATGCACGACGAGTCCCGCAGGTTTGTTCAGCACGAGCAGCGATTTGTCCTCGAACAAAATATCGAGCGGAATTTTTTCCGGCTGCGCTTCGGCGGATTTGGGTTCGGGCCAATGAATTTCGATTTTTTCACCCGCGCGTGGCGAATATGTCGGCTTGACAGTTTTGCCGTTGACGCGAATGTGGCCTTCTTCAATCAATCGCTGCAACGCTCCGCGCGAAGCGGCGGGAAATTTCTCGCATAGAAATTTATCGAGTCGCTCGTTTGGCAGCGATTTTTCGACAACGAAATTTTCCGTGCGCGAGTTCATTTGCAGATGGCGCAGTTTTTCGCAGATGAAATTTTAATCTGCATCCTTTCGCTGGAAGCCGGTGTCAGAGTCATTCGACTTCTTTGGCGCGCGTTCGTTTTTCCAAGTGATGAGAAAAATCAAGCCGACGCCGGTGCAAATGGCGGTGTCAGCAACATTGAACGCGGGAAAACCGATTTCGCGGTAGCCGTTGCCGCCGCGCAGTTGCATATAAAAACGGATGAAGTCCACGACTTCGTGGCGGATCAAACGGTCGGCGAGATTTCCCGCGATGCCGCCGAAAATCAGACCGAATGCGATTTGGCCGGTCAGCGTGTGCGAATCAAAATGATGCCGCGTGAGAAATAGCGCGACGAGCGCGAGCAATGCGACGAGTGCCAGCGCGCCGTTGTTGCCGCTGAACAAACTCCATGCCGCGCCGGTGTTGCCCCAGTGAACGAATTTGAAGAAGCCGCTGATGATAATTTTTTCGTCGTAAGCGCCAAGCGAGCGCAGCACGAGCCATTTAGTGAATTGGTCGAGCGCAAAAATGATCACCGCGAGGATGGCAATATGGCGGTTCGATTTCTGAAAAATGGTTTTGGCAGCGGACACACACAGAGTTTCAAGTTTCAGGTTTCAAGTTTCAAGTTCAACTTGAAGCTTTAATTTCAAGAAATAAGCCTCGCGCGAAGTTTGCGAAGGAATTTTGGCCTTCGTTTCCTTCGCGTTTTTCGCACGACATTTTTCTTTTGTAATTTCCGTTTGCATCAACCTGAAAACGGTTATTCTCCATTTATGGCGCTGGTGCGGATTTTGGTGGATGGCTACAGCCTGTTGCACAATTGGCCGGAACTGGCAGAGGGCGCGCCACGGCATTCGGAACGGGCGCGGGATGAATTGATCCAAATTTTGACGCGCTATCACGATGTGACGGGCGAGCCGATCACGATTTTTTTTGATGGAGCGGGCGCGCCGCCGAACGTGCCGAAAAATGAATCGAGCCGCGAAGTGGAAATTTTATTTTCGCGCGCCGGACAAACGGCGGACGACATGATTGAGCGCGCGGCGCATCGGTTTCGGGATTACGGCGAAGTGCTGGTGGTGACGGACGATTTTGCGGAACGCGACGTGGTGGGCGGATTTGGCGGGTCGGTGGCCAGTTGCGCGAATTTCATCCGCATGATTGGAAATGCGCTGACGGAATTGCAGGATGAATTGAAGCAGCGCAATCGCGCGGAACAAAACCGTTTCAAACGGCCAAAGTGAATTGAACGTGAATAGAACTTTTTCAAAACATTTTCGAATGGCGCGATTTTTTTTCGCGGCGCTGGCCGGAGTTTTGTTAATTTCAAAAGTCTGGGCGCAGGAAGACCAGCCGGGCGTCGAGAACCGTTTCCTTTTCATCTTTGGCACATCGGCGGACATGAAGAGCCGCATCAAATCGGAACAAAACGAAATGAATCAACTTTTGTCCGCCGCGATGCACGGTGAATTGCATATGGGCGACACGATGGGCGTCTGGACACTAGGCAAAAATGTGGGCGCGGGACAATTTCCCCAAGTGCCGTGGAATCCCGACGCTGCTGCGACGATTGCGGAGGAGATCAATAAATTCATCGGCAAACAACGTTACACTGGCACGAATAATTTCAATGCCCTGCAACCCGTGCTGGAGCGCGTCATACAAAGTTCGCCGCGCTTGACGGTGCTGATTTTTTGCGATGGTGAAACCGGATTCAGCGGCACGCCTTACGATGGCAGCGTCAATCAGATTTTTCAGCAGCAACGGGCTGGATTAAAGAAAGCGCGGTTGCCTTTTGTCATCGTATTGCGGACGCAACTTGGCCGATACGTCGGCTGCTCGGTGAATTATTCTCCCGGCATGGTGAGCTTGCCGGAATTTCCGCCGTTGCCGCAGCCACAGCCGTCTCCCGAACCATTGAAAACAAATGCGCCCGCTCGCGCGCCTGTCCCGGCTGCGCCACCACTGGTCATCATCGGCACACGAGTGGAAACGAACTGGGCAGCATATCATTTTGCGATGACCAATGTGCCGGAAAAACCAAATCCCGCGCCAATTCAACAAACCAATCCTGTTGCTCCGGCAACTCCGCCTCCGAAAATTGAACCAGCGGTCACGAACACAGAAATCACGCCACGCACGCCGTTGCCCGAAACTAATTTGTCGCCACCAAACGTCGCACCGGCAGTTTCCAATGTCGTTGCCGCTCCCGCGACGAATTCCGTCGCTCCAACCAATGCCATTGCATCTTCGGAAAATTTGGATTCCACCCGTAACGGCACAATGGCATTGGCGGCGGGATTTTTGATCGGCGCAATTGCATTGACGGTGTGGTTTATTTTCCGTTCGCGCCATTCCGACCGCAGCAGCCTCATCACGCGCACGATGAACAAAAAATAATTTCAGCGTGACTTTTGGCCGCAGACGTGGAAAATTCTCCGGCCATGAAATCTATCAATTGGATTTTCGCCGCCAGTCTCATCGCCAGCTTTGCGTCCGTTTCATGTAGCAAGGCTGGATCAACCAACAATCCTCCGGAGAATCAAACTGTGAACACAACCAACACAAACGAAGTCGCCGTCATCACCACCACCGAAGGCACAATGGTCATCGAATTCTGGCCGGATGTCGCGCCGAACACCGTCGCCAATTTCAAGAAACTTGCCGGAAAAGGTTTTTACGACGGCACGGCATTTCATCGCGTCATCAAAGGCTTCATGATTCAAGGCGGCGACCCGCTCACGAAAGATCCCAACGCGGAAGACCGTTGGGGCACGGGCGATCCCGGTTACAAGATTAAAGCCGAATTCAACGACCGCTCGCACGTGCGCGGCGTGATTTCGATGGCGCGCTCGAACGATCCCGATTCCGCCGGCTCCCAATTTTTTATCTGCCACGGCGATCCGACATTTCTCGACCATCAATACACCGCGTTCGGCAAATTGATCAAGGGCGATGACGTTCTCGAAAAAATCGCCACGACCTCCACGCATCCGCAGGACCGGCCTGACAAACGCATCGGCGTCACCAGCATCAAAATCGTTCCGCGCGATTCGGTGAAATGATTCATGGTAGGGCCGCGCTGCTGCGCGGCCTTGATTGATTTTGGCGGCGCGGCAGCGCCGCCCTACCATTTTATGGAAACATCCGAATTGGCAAAAATTCTCGTTGCTCTCGGCTGTCCATCCGAAAAATCTTCGGAAATGGCCGCGCAATTGGACAAGCGCGCCAAACAATTGGCCGAACAAAAGAGCCGCGCTTACGACGAAGCGTTACAGCATTTGCTTCAATTGATGAAACAAGGTTGGGCGGCGCAGGACAGAAGTCAGTAGTCAGAATCCGGAATTCAGAAATTGTCGGACGGCGTTAAACTATTTTTCTGGCTTCTGGCTTCTGAATTCTGTCTTCTGGCTTCGTGATTAAACCTTGGAAAAAAATCAGTTCCAAATTGCTTGGCGACTTTCGCATTTTCACGTTGCGTTCGGACGTGAAGATTTCTCCGCGAACGGGCAAGGAACACGACTTCTTCGTCCTCGACAGCGTCAATTGGGTCAACGTCATTGCTGTCACGCCCGACCAACAGCTTGTCATGGTCGAGCAATATCGTCACGGTTCGAACACGGTGGAGCTGGAAATCCCCGGCGGCATGATGGACGCGGACGAAACCGATCCCGTGGCGACCGCTGTGCGTGAATTGCGCGAGGAGACCGGCTACGAAGGCAAAAATGCGCGCCTGCTTGGAAAAATTCATTCCAATCCGGCCATTTTGAGCAATTTCACCTACACCGTGCTCGTGGAAAATTGTGAATTGAAACATCCGATTGAATTGGATCACGGCGAAGATTTAATCACGCGGCTCGTGCCGGTTGCGGAAATTCCAAAACTCGTCGCCGATGAAAAAATCGGCCATTCGCTTGTCGTCGTCGCGCTGTATCATTTCGATTTGTGGCAAAGGGGAATTAAAAAAATCTGAAACCATTTTCAAATGCCAATTTTTTATGAATGTCAACGCTGCACGGCCTGTTGCCGTTGGCCGGGACAAGTGCGTTTGACGGACGAAGAAATCACCCGTCTCGCCAAATTCAAAGACGTCAGTGAAAATGAATTTATTCAGCAATTCACGCGGCTGCGCTGGGACCGTGGCGGACTTGCCTTGCAGGAAAAACCAAATGGCGAGTGCGTTTTCCTCGACGGCGAAAATTGCTCCGTGCAATCGGTCAAGCCGCAGCAATGCCGGGATTTTCCGAATCTCTGGAATTTTCCCGGCTTCGAGAAAACCTGCCGCGCCATTCCGCGTCTTGTCGGCGACGAAGAATTTGCGCGACTCATCGCCCAAATCAAATTGACCGGAGCAATGTAAAAATCCGTGTTTCATCTGTGTTCAATCTGTGGCTAAATCTTCCGCGCATGGAATACGAAGCCGTCATTGGACTGGAAACGCACGTCCAGCTTAAAACTAAATCGAAGATGTGGTGCGGCTGTGCCAATTCATTTGGCTCCGACCCAAATACAAACGTTTGCCCGATTTGCCTCGGAATGCCCGGTGTTTTGCCCGTCGCCAATGAAGAAGCATTGAAACTTACGGTATTGACGGGATTGCTTCTCAATTGCGAAATTCCGTCGTGTGCAAAATTCGACCGCAAAAATTATTTCTATCCCGATGTCGCAAAGAATTATCAGGTCACGCAATACGACCAGCCGTCCACGAAAAATGGTTTTGTGGATTTTGAATTCAACGGCGGCCTTTCGCGCGTCCGCATCACCCGCGCGCATTTGGAAGAAGACGTCGGCAAAAATTTTCATTTCGACCGCAACAGCGGCGTGGATTTCAATCGCGCCGGCGTGCCGCTCATGGAAATCGTTTCCGAACCGGATTTGACGAGTGCGAATCAAGCCTACGATTATCTCAACGCGCTGGTCGAAATTCTTCGCTACGGAAAAATCAGCGATTGCGACATGGAAAAAGGCATGGTGCGCTGTGACGTAAATGTTTCAGTTCGTCCAGTCATCTCGAAAGAACTCGGCGCAAAAATTGAAATCAAAAACATGAACAGCTTTTCCGGCGTGCGTCGCGCGCTGGAATACGAAATTCCGCGCCAGATTGAAATTGTGAAACGCGGCGAAAAGCTAATTCAATCCACGCGTCGCTGGGATGACATTGCCAACGTGACTGAAGAAATGCGGACGAAAGAGCACGCTCACGATTATCGCTATTTCCCCGAACCGGATTTGATGCCGTTTGAGCCGACCGCGAAATGGCTGGAAGAAATTTCCAGTCGCGTCGTTGAATTGCCACTCGCTCGCAAACAACGTTTCATGCGCGATTATCAATTGCCTGCGGGTGACGCAGAATTTTTTACAAGCAACGTTGAGCTTGGAAATGCTTTTGAGAAAGCGGTCGAAAAAATTCCTGCTGAAATTCAACGAACAAAATTAATCAAAACAACCGCGAATTTGGTCATCAACAGTTCACAGGCAAAACCTATTGAAGGAAAACCGACCGTGAAATTGCTTTTTGATGGGCCGGAACCTTTCTCAATAGAAGAAACTATAAATGTGGCTGTCCTGATCCAAAACAACACAATAAATGTTTCGACGGCGCAACAAATAGTGATTCCTGAAATGAAAAGAACCGGCAAATCTGCGGCAACAATTGTTCAAGAAAAAGGTCTGGCGCAAGTCAGCGACACCGGCGCGATTGAAAAATTCTGCGACGACGCGATTGTCGCAAATCCAAATTCCGTTGCCGATTACAAGGCTGGCAAAGTTGCTGCGCTGAATTTTCTCAAAGGTCAGGTGATGAAATTGAGCAAAGGCAAGGCGAACCCAAATCTCGTCGGCGAAATTCTGGAAAAGAAGCTCAAAACTTAACCGCCAAGACACAAAGACACCAGGAATCAAAAAATCTTTGTGCCTTGGTGTCTTCGTGGTTTAATTCCATTTCATGTTTTCATCGGAAATTAAATCAGTTCACTTCGTCGGCATTGGCGGCACGGCGATGGCAAGTGCGGCGGCGGCGATGTTCGACAAAGGCTTTGCCGTCAGCGGCTCGGACCACAATGTGTATGAACCGATGGCATCGTTTCTCGCCGGGAAAAAAATCGCGGTGATGAACGGCTACGACGAAAAAAATCTTTCGCACAAACCGGATTTGGTCGTCATCGGCAACGCCATTTCTCGCGGCAATCCCGAAGCAGAATTTATTTTGGATCACAAATTGCGCTACTGCTCGCTGCCGGAATTGCTCAAGGAATTTTTCATTCGCGGCAAACGCTCGATTGTTGTTTCAGGAACTCACGGTAAGACGACGACGACTTCGTTGCTGACATGGGTTTTTGAACACAACGGATTGAATCCGAGTTTTCTCATCGGCGGCATTCCAAATAATTTTTCGCAAGGCGCGCGCTTCACGGACAGCGAGTGGTTCATCATCGAGGGCGACGAATACGACACGGCGTTTTTCGACAAGCGCAGCAAGTTTGTCCACTATTTGCCGGAAATCGCCATCGTCAACAATCTGGAATTCGACCATGCGGACATTTTTGAAAATCTCGACGCCATCAAAAAATCGTTCTCGCAATTCATCCGGCTGATTCCGCGAAACGGCCTTTTGCTCGGCAACGGCGACGACGAAAATCTCGCGCCGCTGCTCAACGTCACGCATTGTCCGGTGAAAAAATTCGGCCTCGGCGAAAATAATTCCGTCCAGGCTTTCAATCTGCGTTTTGGCCCGACGGCGACGGAATTTGAGATTCCGAGTTTCAAATTTCACTTGAATCTGATTGGTGAATTGAATGTCCGCAATGCGCTCGCGGTCATCGCGGCGGCGAAACATTGCGGCTTGTCGAACAAACAAATCCAAAGCGCGTTCGACACGTTTCGCGGCATCAAGCGTCGTATGGAAGTGCGCGGCATCGCGGGCGGCGTGACGATCGTGGATGATTTCGGCCATCATCCGACGGCGATCCGCGAGACGTTGCGCGCGTTGCGCATCAAATATCCGCATCAGAAAATCTGGGCGATTTTCGAGCCGCGCAGCAACACGACGCGGCGAAACGTTTTTCAAAATGAATTGGCCTCGTCGTTTGCCGACGCCGATGCGGTGGTCATTTCCGAAGTCGCGCGGTTGGAGCAACTAGCACCGGACGAAAGATTGAATCCCGAAAAGTTGATGCAGGATTTGAGCGCGGCAAAAAAAAACGCGGCCTATTTGCCGGACGTGAATTCCATCATCGCGCACGTTTCAAAAAGCGTTCAGGGCGGCGATGTGATCTGCGTTTTCAGCAACGGCGGTTTCGGTGGCATTCACGGAAAACTTCTGGAGCGGCTCGCAAAAAAATAATTTGGCACGCGACTTGCGGCATTTGGTTCGTGGCAAAGAAATCAAATCTTTTGAAGCAGGAGCAGCCGGTCCGCAACGGTTTTGAAATCCCGAATCGGCATTCAACATTGCCAGCCGCGCTTTATTTGATGCAGCTTCGCGAGCAGCCGCTGAAAATTGCCCCGCCGAAACGGGCGCGAAAAATTGAAGTTGAAACGCAGACCGAAGTTTTCCAGTTCGTAAAAATCATCCACGCTGCCTAGTTTTTAGGCATTTCATCCGACGAGGCTTTGGGAATTGTGCTTAAGGGATTGTCCGCAAATTCCACGTGTTCAAAACCGGCTTTGCTCAAAAACATTGCCAGATCCAATTGCGCGCGGTCGTTCGCTTCCTTCAAAATTCCATCCGCTCGCGCGGCGCGGCTGATATCGTCCACGGCATTTTGGCGCGCGGTCGTTTCCAAATCCTTGTCGTAGTCGCGCAGGAAACCGCGCTGCCAATCAATCACCTTGGTTTGCTTTTCATCCAGATATGCATCAGTGATTTCCGGCGGCGGCAAATGCAGGCGAATCGTCTTGCCAGAAACCTGCGCGTCTTCGGATTTTAATTTTTTCAAATCAATGCCAGCCTTGACGATGCCATGCGCGAGCATCAACACGCGATTGTTGCCTTGAACAAATTGCCCGAGCGTGCTTTGCGGCGGCGAATCGAGGATGATGACTTTTTCCACGACGTATTTGACCGTGACCAAATCCGAGAGCGTTTGAATTTGTCGAACGACGGCGACGGTGTTTTCCTCGCGCGGCGCGGAATTGAATTTCATCAACCGGGAAATTTTCAAACCGAGCCAGATGCCTGCGGCGAAAATCAATAGAACCAGCGCCGCCAGAAAAAATCTTTTCAATGACTGCATAAGAAATTTTTGACACGAATTTCACGGATTGTCACGGATTGAATTTCAAATGGTGGGGCGAGCGTCCTCGCGAGCCGAAAGGAACGCCATAAAAACAGTCGCGTAGCGACGACCATAGTAGCCCACGGTGAAACCGTGGGTATCAAATGCAAAACGGACGAAGCCCCTGCCGGGGCGAAAGAATTTCCTCTATTGCTGAAATTGGATATGCAAATCGAACCGCAAATCCAGTGGACGCCAGCCTGCTGGGTAGCAATACAAATCAGATTGTTCCAATAGTATTTCAGGAGGCACCGCTTGATGAAGCGCTGAAAAATCTTATCGAACAAAATCATCTTAATGTCGTTCTTGACCCAAAGGTATCGAGCTATTTTGACCCGACAGACCATACAGTTCATAATGCACCGGCAATTTCCATTCATTGGTCAAAAATCACGGCAAGACAGGCAATCGTCGCACTGTGCGAAAATTATGATTTAATCATCGTCAAAGATTCCGCGACCGGCGACATTCGCATCAAACCAAAAAACTAGCAGAAGCGCGTATTCATTGCCATTTTCCGCTTTGCACTTCTCGCTTTCAAACTAGAATAGCCTCGTGAGTTTGCACGCCACATTTCCAAATTATCGTTCGCGCCGTTTGCGCCAGTCGCCCGCGCTGCGAAAACTTGTTTGCGAAACGCGATTGAGCGTCGAGCAATTAGTTTTGCCGTTGTTCGCGCGCTCTGGAAAAAAACTTCGCCACGAAATCAGCGCGATGCCCGGCGTTTTTCAATTGTCGCCGGATGAAATCGTTCGCGAGGCGACGAAAGCGCATGCGCTCGGCGTTCCGGCGATTTTGCTTTTCGGCATTCCCGATAAAAAAGATGCAAAAGCTTCCGGCGCATTTGCGGAAAATGGAATTGTTCAGCAAGCCGTTCGCCTGCTGAAAAAGGAATTGCCGTCGCTGCTCGTCATCACGGACGTGTGCCTGTGCGAATACATGGAGCACGGGCATTGCGGCATCGTGCATGGCGGGAAAATTTTGAACGACCCGACGCTGAAATTGCTCGCGCAAACGGCGTTGAGCCACGCCGAAGCGGGCGCGGACATGGTCGCGCCGAGCGACATGATGGATGGCCGCGTTCGCGCCATTCGCAAATTGCTCGACAAAAATCATTTTGAGGACATGCCGATCATGAGTTACGCGGCGAAATTTGCGTCGGCATTTTACGGGCCGTTCCGTGAAGCCGCCGAGTCCGCGCCACAATTCGGCGACCGGCGCAGTTACCAGATGGACGCGGCGAACGCGAACGAGGCGTTGCGCGAAGTGGCGTTGGATATCCAGGAAGGCGCGGACATCGTGATGGTCAAGCCGGCGCTGGCGTATCTGGATTTGATTTGTCGTGTAAAAAAAGAATTCGGTTATCCGACTGCGGCTTATGCCGTGAGCGGCGAACACGCGATGATCAAAGCGGCCGCCGCGCGCGGCTGGATTGACGAGCGCGCGGTGACTTTGGAAAGTTTGCTGGCGATGCGCCGCGCGGGCGCGGACATTTTGATCACCTACGCGGCGATGGACGTTGCAAAATGGCTTCGCTAATGTTCGCGCTTTTGGTTTGACCAGCATCGCTTCAGCGGGTTAGGCTTTTCGTTCACGTTATGTTTAGGTTTTTGCGCAAACACCGCTGGATTTTGATTATCGCCATGGCAGTCACGGCGATTTCATTCGTCACCTTCATGGGCTCGGGCCCGTCGCGAAATGGCGGCGGCGGCGCGACCGGCGATTTCGGCTCCATTTATGGGCATAAAATCACGCAGCGGGATTACGTCAACGCGCAAAATGAATTTAAACTTTTTTATTTTTTCCAGAACCTGCAATGGCCGGCCAACATTCCGGAGAAGGACTTGCAGGAACAAATTTATCTGCGCCTGATGCTCACGCAAAAAGCGGAAAGCCTCGGCGTCCATGTAAGCGACAACGAGGCGGCGACAGCGGCGGCGGCGGCTTTGCACTCGCTTGATCGCAACGGCCAGCGCGTCACGTTTGAAGATTTCAAAAAAGTTTTGAAGCAGGAAGGTTTGACGGAGGAAGATTTCATGCGGTTTGCCCGCAACGACCTTGTCATCCAGCAATTGATCCAGACGCTCGGGTTGACCGGCCAACTGGTCACGCCGCAGGAGGCCGCAGAAATTTATGGGCGCGACTATCAGGAAGTCGCTGCGCAGGCGGTTTTCTTTTCCGCGTCAAATTATTTGTCGCAAATCACCGTCACGCCCGGCATCGCCGCGCAATTTTATACGAATTACATGGCGGAATATCGTCTGCCCGACCGCGTGCAAGTCAGCTACGTCGAATTTAACGTGAGCAATTATCTTTCCGCCGCAGAACAAAGAATCGGCAAGACCAATTTGGACGACCAGGTTGACGCAACTTTTCGGCGATACGGAATGGATGCGGTGCCGGGCGCGAAAACCGACGACGAAGCAAAAACTAAAATTCGCGCTGAATTGCTCCGACAAGGGGCCGCAGCCGAAGCGCGCAAACTGGCAAATGATTTTGCCACCGAAGTTTTCGACAAAACGCCGTTGCGCCCGGAAAATCTCGCCGCCGTTGCCAAAGAAAAAGGATTGACCGTCCGCACCACCGCGCCGTTCGGCAGCCAATACGGGCCGGAGGAATTTTTAGCGCCGGCGGCATTCGTCAAAGCGGCGTTTGCCCTGACGCACGACGATCTATTTGCGGGGCCGATTGCCGGCAACACTTCTTTTTACGTCATCGCGCTCGCGCAACAATTGCCTGCGGAAATCCCGTCGCTCGACAGCATCCGCGAGCGCGTGACGGCGGATTACAAAAACCTCGAAGCCGCAGCGCTCGCGCGGCGCGATGGAACAAATTTCTTTTATACGCTGACCATGCAGCTTTCCATGGGAAAAACTTTTGCTTCGGCTTGCGCTGCCGCCGGATTTCATCCAGAAACACTTTCGCCGTTTTCGTTGGCCACCAAAGAATTGCCCGAACTTGCGGAACGCGTCAATTTTCAGCAAGTCAAGCAGGCTGCGTTCAGCACGCCGCCGGGACATGCGGGCAATTTTGAAGAAACCGACAATGGCGGCTTCATCGTATTTGTTGACAAGAAATTGCCGCTGGATCGAACCGCAATGAATGCGAAATTGCCGCAATTCACCGAACAACTTCGCCGCGAACGCGCCAACGAAGTTTTCCAGTCATGGATCCAGACTGAAGCGAACCGTGAGTTCCGCAATATCCCCGCATTTCAAAAACAGGCGGCGGCAGGCGTAAAATGATTTCACGCGGATGAAAATCCGCATCCCATGAGCGCAGCGATAAAACTTTCCTCGCCCGCGACGCGCGAATTTTGGGAAATTCCCGTGCTGTTCGAGGACGAGCATCTGCTCGCGCTCGACAAGCCCGCGAAACTTCTGACTTCACCCGACCGTTACGATCCGAATCGCCCGAACCTGATGAAATTGCTTCACGCCGGAATTGCCGCCGCAAAACCGTGGGCGCGCGAACGCCATCTCAATTATTTGAGCAACGCGCACCGGCTCGATTTTGAAACCAGCGGCGTCATTTTGCTCGCAAAATCGAAAGAGGTTCTCGTCACGCTCGCAAATTTGTTCGGAACGGAAAAACCGTTGAAAAAATATCTGGCGCTTGTGCGCGGTGAAATTTCTGAAAACCAATTTGAAGTGGACGCCAAACTCGCGCCGCATCCGGTGAAAATTGGCGAGATGCGCGTTGACCCGAAAAACGGCAAGCAATCGAAAACAAAATTTGAAGTGCTGGAAAATTTTCCACGCTTCGGCTACGCGCTGCTCAAATGCGAGCCGCTCACCGGGCGCACGCATCAAATTCGCACACATTTGCGCCACGCCGGTTTGCCGATTGTCGGCGACGAACTTTACGGCGGCAAACCGCTCTGGCTTTCGCGGCTGAAAAAAGATTATCGTTTGAAGGAAGGCCGCGAGGAACGCGCGTTGATTTCACGCGTCGCGCTCCATGCCGAAGAATTGACCTTGCCGCATCCGGTCACGAATGAAATGGTTACCATCAAAAGCGAATGGCCGAAAGATTTGAAAGTCGCCCTGAAATATCTGCGACAGTTTTCTCTCACATCTTAACGATGTCGCCCGTCACTGCGTCCCATTCAAGAAATTCTACCCCTTCTGGAATCATGTGGGAATAGGTTCGCTTATAATAGGTCAACAAACTTTCACCTTCTTTTTTTCTTCGATCATGAAGCACAAAGAGAATCTTCCGATAGTCTAGCGGAGCGAGATGGAAATAATACATTGCCTCATTCCAAACAGTCATCTTTGCACTCGGCACTTTCGCGCCCGCTGTCCATGTATGTGATTTGCATTCCACGAGAATTTTTTCTTTGGTGGTGCCAAGATCGAAACAATGAAGTTTCTTCTTTAACAAACCAATTTCGACGGCGAAATCTCGGGAAAGCGTAATGTTTTTCTTTGCGAAAAACTTGAAAGCAACCAGTTCGAAATCATTTCCGACATGCGCGTTGCTAATCGAGCCGACTCGTTGATGAGGCTTGTCTATTTTGCTGAAGTAAATAACGGTGCATTTTTATTACGCAACCACCCAATTCAAAATCGCCTTTTGCACATGCAACCGGTTTTCCGCCTGCGTGAAAATCGTTTCCGCGTTCGCCTCGAACGTTTCCTCGTCAATTTCTTTGCCGCGATACGCAGGCAGACAATGCATCACCAGCGCGCCGGGATTTGCGAGTTTCACAAGTGCCTGATTGATTTGATAATTTTGCAACGCCTTAATGCGCGCGGCGCTTTCGGCTTCCTTGCCCATCGAAACCCAAACATCGGTGTAAAGCAAATCCGCGCCTTTTGCGGCTTTTTGAATGTCTTCCGTGCAAATGATTTTTCCGCCGGCGCGTTTCAAAAGTTCCGCCGGAGGCTGAAATTTTTTCGGCGCAGCGATTCGCAATTCAAATCCCATCTTCGCCGCAGCCCAAATCCACGAACGCGGCACGTTGCAAGCGCCGTCGCCGATGAACGTCACAACTTTGCCGACAATTGGCCCATGCTTTTCCTTGAACGTAAAAATGTCCGCGAGAATCTGGCACGGATGCTCGTCGTCGGTCAGCGCGTTGATGGTCGGGATTTTTGAAAATTCCGCAAATTCCTCGACGTCGCTTTGCGCAAATGTGCGGATGACCGCGCCGTGAATCATCCGTCCCAAAACGCGCGCCGTGTCTTTGACCGGCTCGCCGCGACCGAGTTGAATGTCATTTGCGTTGAGAAACATCACGTTGCCGCCCAATTCACGGATGCCGGTTTCAAATGAAACCCGCGTGCGTGTGGAAGATTTGGAAAAAATCAGCGCCCAAGTGTGTCCGGCGAGCGGCTTGCGATCCACCCGCGCCCGTTCGCGCTTGAACACGATGGAATCGCGCAGAATTTTTTCGATGTCCGCGTTCGGCAATTTTTCCAATGACAACAGATGTTTCATTTTGCGTTTTGGGAATTTTCGTCCAAAGGAAAGTTTATATCCAAAACAATTCGTGCCGTCACTTCTTTTTCTTCAACGCATCCGCGGCGCACCAGAGAAACCACGCAGCCGTCGTGCGATGCGGACGCCAGATTTCGCCGAACGCGAGCAATTCCTTCGGCGTCGGCATTTCACGTTTTTTGTAGGCGTGGCGAAATCCGGTGCGAACGCCAAAATCGTCTGCGGGTAAAATATCGTGGCGACCAAGCTGAAAAATCAAAAGCATCTCGACCGTCCAGCGGCCAACGCCGCGAACTTCCGTCAGCCGCGCAACAATTTCGTCGTCGGACAATTTCACAATTTGGCGTGAACTTGGAATGACGCCGGACAGCGTTTTCTCCGCGATGTCGCGGATGGATTTGATTTTCGCGAACGAAAATCCGCAGGCGCGGATTTGCGCGTCCGTCACGCCCGCCAAATCTTCCGGGCGCGGAAATTTTCTGCCGGGAAATAATTTTTTGAAACGCGACAGAATTGTGTTCGCCGCCGTGCCGTTGAGTTGCTGGTGCGCGACAGCTTGCACGAGCGATTGAAACGGCGGGCGGCGCGTTTCCGGCACGAGATCGCAAAGTCCGTGTTCGAGAATCAGCAGTTTCAAAACCGGATCGCGTTTGGACAAATGTTTGTGCGCTTCGGGCGTCATAATCAAAATTTCAAATCGCCCTCACCCTGCCCCTCTCCCATCCGATGGAAGAGGGAATAGCGTTGTCAATTTTCTGAAATTCGCATAATCGTTGAGCAAAAGTCCGCTTCCGATTTACCAAGACGCTGGAAATAATTCTCCCTCTCCGCTCCATCGGATGGAGGGGAGAGGGCCGGGGTGAGGTGAGGATTTTCACGCTAAACTTTTCACGACTTCCTCGATTTTGGAAATGCCTTCGCCGGCTTCCTGCGGTTTCAAATTCAGTGACGGCAGCAGGCGAATGGTTTGCGTTCCGGCGGGAATGACCAAAACGCCGGCAGCTTGCAGCCGATTTGTAAATTGGATCGCCGCAGATTTTTCGCTCGCAGCGAACGCAGGAATTTTTTCTTTTTCAACCAGCTCTAATCCGAGCATGAAGCCGAGGCCGCGCGCGTTTTTGACGACAGTTGGATAAACTTCCGCGAGCCGCTTCAACTCGTTCAGCATCCAATTGCCAAGTTTGCGCGCCTGTTCGTCCAATTTTTCCTGTTCGATGACTTCAAGAATTTTCAGCGCAACAGCACAAGCGAGCGGCGTGCCGCCAAAGGTCGAAGCGTGCGTGCCCGGCCCGAGCAAATCCGCAAATGGCGCTCGCACCCAAAATGCGCCCATCGGAAATCCGCCGCCGAGCGATTTGGCCGTCGAAATTCCGTCGGGCAGAAATTTCTCTCCGCCGGAAACATTTTCGAGAATTCGTTGAAAGCTTTGAAATTTTCCAGAGCGATAATGCCCGTCCTGCACGCCGTCCATGAACAGCAGCAATTTTTTTTTGTCGCACAGCGCGCGAAGGCCGAGCAAATACTCCGGCGTCGCGGGCGTCACGCCGCCTTCGCCTTGAACGCCTTCAATCATGATGGCGACGGTCGCAGGTGAAATCATATTTCGTGCGGCGTCCAAATCGTTGAACGGAATGTGCCGGAAGCCCGGCATCATCGGCTCGAAACCTTTTTTGACTTTGTCCTGTCCGGTCGCGGCAATGGTTGCGAGCGAGCGTCCGTGAAAGGAATTTGTCGCCGTGAGAATTTCAAATCGTCCTTCGTCGTGGCCGAATTTGCGCGCGACCTTGAACAGGCCTTCGTTTGCCTCCGCGCCGCTGTTGCAGAAAAAAACTTTTCCTGCGCCGATGCGTTTGACGATTTCAGCCGCGAGTCGTCCTTGCGGTTCGGTGTAGTAAAGATTCGAGACGTGAATCAGTTTTTTCGATTGCTCGACGAAGGCTTCAGTGATGGCTGGATGCGCGTGGCCGAGGCAATTCACGGCAATGCCGCTGCCGAGGTCGAGATAGCGCCTGCCCGCGACATCGAAAACGTAACTGCCGGAGCCGTGGCTCAACGCGAGGTCAAAACGTCCGTAGCTCGGCACGACATTTTTACTGAACAAATCGCGCACGGACTCGAACTGGTTATGAACGAGGGGTGGCGGCGTTGGAACGATTTCTTTCATCGGCAGATTGTTTTAACCGCAAAAGAAAATAAAAGACACAAAGAAATTTTGATTTTCAACCTCGCGGACTGCTTTGCAACTTTTCGCGATACTTCCAAAGCTCCTTCGGCTTGAAGATTCCCGCCGATGTGATGATTCCAGAAATCAATTCCGGCGGCGTCACGTCAAAGCCCGGATTGCGCGCGCGGCTCGTCGGGTTTGCGACGCGAATGTATTTCCGCTTTCCGAATTGGTGGCCGTCCGCAAGGACTCCCCACGCGCCGCAGACTTCGCTTTCGCTGCGTTCTTCAATCGGAATGTCGAGGCCGCGTTTCAAATTCCAATCAATCGTCGAAAGCGGAATCGCGACGTAAAATGGAATTTTGTGCCGTGCGGCCAAAACCGCCTTCGTGTAAGTGCCGATTTTATTCGTCACTTCGCCAGTGCGACCCAGCGTGCGGTCGCTGCCGACGATGACCAGATCAATTTCGCCGCGCTGCATCAAATGGCCGGCGGCATTGTCGGCGATGATTTGATGCGAAATTTTTTGCTGCGCCAATTCCCACGCGGTCAACGTCGCGCCTTGCGAACGCGGACGTGTTTCGTCGCAGAAAACATGAAATTTTTTTCCCTGCGCTTGCGCGGCATACATTGGCGCAGTAGCCGTGCCGATGTCCACGAAGGCAAGCCAGCCGGCGTTGCAATGCGTCAAAATGTTCATGCCGCTGCGAATCAACTTCGCGCCGTGCCTTCCGATTTCCTCGCAATGATGGACATCATCGCTCGCAAATTCTTCAGCAGCAGCGAGCGCGAGAAATTGTTTTTCCTCAACCGTTTTGCCGCGGCGCATCGCGGCGCGAACGCCGTTCATTGCGTTGACAGGATCAACGGCGGTTGGCCGCGCATTGGCGAGTGTTTGAAAAACTTTTTCGATGTGCAAATCAAATTTTTTATTCTGAATTCTGAATTCTGAATTCTGAATTCTGACTTCGCGCGCGCCTTGAGCCAAACCATAAGCCGCCGTCGCGCCGATTGCGCCCGCGCCGCGAACAATCATGTCGCGGATCGCCGCCGCTGTTTCTTTGAAACTTTTTGCGGGAACAATTTTGAATTCGTGCGGAAGCAGTCGCTGTTCGATCAGCAAAACTGAATTTGTCTTTGCGTCGAAAGTGACGGTGCGGAAATGTCGCGTGCGTCCGCCGACGGTGACGTTCATGCTAGCGGACTTTGATTTTCATTCCGCGAATTTTTTTTTGGATTTCGCGATAAATCGGCTGCGCGCGGAGTTTTTTCAAGTCCGGGTCTTTGGCGAGCCACGCAAAATCGCGATAGCCGAACTGCAACGCTTTTTCCAGCGCGAGCGCCGCAGCGTCGAATTGGTCGGTGAGCGAATAGCTGCACGCAAGATTGTAAAACACGAGCGGATTTTTGGGTTCGAGGCGGGCGAGCCGTTCGTCCACGTCCAGGCCTTCGTCGAAACGGCCGCGTTGCGTGTAGTGGTCGCCGAGCAGTTGCAGCGCGTCCACATAATTCGGATCGCGCCGGACGACTCCTTCCATGAATTCGATTTTTACATCGAGTTCGCGTTGATGGACGCGGTTTGTTTTTTGGGAACTGCTTTTTGCCTGCATACAACTGCCGTAATTTTTGCACGTCGCGCCGACAAGTCAAGCGGCGGAATGTGAAAAACTTTTTGTGGCGTCGAGCTGGCCTTTGCCACAAGATGCGTCAACTCTTCAAACTTATGAAATGTTTTGTCACAGGCGCATCAGGATTCATCGGCTCGAACCTCGTCCACGAACTGCTCACGCGCAAGCATCGCGTCAAGGCGCTGGTGCGGCCCGGCAGCAACACGCAGGCGTTGGCGGGCGCGGACATTGAAACTGTCACCGGCGATTTGACCGACCGTAATTTTTTGAGCCGCGAGATGGACGGTTGCGAATGGTGCTTTCATTGCGCGGCGGATTACCGGTTGTGGGCTGCCGATTACAAGCCGATGTATATCGCGAATGTCGAAGGCACGTTCAACGTCATCGAAGCGGCGGGACATCATTGCCAGCGAATTATTTATACGAGCACTGTCGGCTGCATCGGATTGCCAAAAGAAGTGGACGGAAAAATTGTTCCTTCCACGGAAGCAGATAAAGTTGCCGACACCGATTTGACCAATGATTACAAGCGTTCCAAATGGCAGGCGGAACTTGTCGCCGCAAAATTTGCGCGCGACGGCTTGCCCGTCATCATCGTCAATCCCAGTGCGCCCGTCGGACCGCGCGACGCGAAACCCACGCCGACCGGACAGGTCATCGTGGATTTTCTGAACCACAAATTGCCCGGATTCGTGGACACCGGATTGAACTGGGTTCATGTGCGCGACGTGGCGACTGGACATATTCTAGCCGCTGAAAAAGGAAAAATTGGTGACCGTTACATTTTGGGAAATGCGGACGGTAATTGGACGATGGAAGAAACACTCAAAGTTTTGGAAGAAATCACCGGCATTTCCGCGCCGAAAATGAAAGTGCCGCATTGGGTCGCGATGGCGGCGGCGCATGTTGAAGAAAGCACGGCATTTTTTACACGCAAACCGCCGAAAGCGCCGCTGGCCGGCGTGCGCATGGCCAAATATAAAATGTGGTTCAATCCAATCAAAGCGATTCGCGACCTCGGCCTGCCGCAAACGCCGCCCAAGCAAGCCTTCGCCGACGCCGTCGAATGGTTTCGCGCGAATGGTTACGTCAAAAAATAAGGATTAGTTAGCCACAGATGAACACGGATTGCTGAAACACCAATTATGCTAAACGTGCTTTTACAATTTGTAGCTCAAAAGTTGGTCAAGAAAGATTATCAAAAGCTCGACGAAGCGCAAAAAGCTACTACGAGCGGCGATAAGAGCAAAATGGAAGAATACAAAGGGCGCAACCTCATCATTTTCATAATTATGATGATATTGTGTGCCATTTTCATAATTGTAACCATCAATTCAAAATAATATGAGCAAAAGATTAAGACATGAAATTGTCTATGGTTCTAAAGGTGAAAAATTAAAAATTAGCTGGATGCCTGACAACCGTGTGCGATTGGATTTTGTCAATTGTGGAAAATGCGTTGTGACAAAGATTTTTCCCAAAAAGGAAACGCATATTGAAGTAAGTTACAACTCGTAAAGAATCGTGCTGTGTTGTTACTTTAATTTTCATCCGTGTTAATCTGTGTTTCATCTGCGGCTAAAGTTTTCTTGCTATAACACACTGCTTGTGAAACATTTCACAAACTATGGCGCACGTTAAATTACACATTCCGGGACCGGTCGAAGTCAGCGAAAAAACTTTCAAGGCGCTTTGCTCGCCGATGATCGGCCATCGCGGCCAGGGTTTCAAAGACCTTTACGCGAAAATCCAGCCGCAACTCCAGCAATTGCTTTCCACGAAGCAGCTCGTTTATTTGAGCACGTCATCGGCATGGGGCGTGATGGAAGGCGCGATTCGCAATCTCGTGCAAAAAAAAGTTTTGAACTGCATGTGCGGCGCGTTTTCGGACAAATGGTTCGACGTTTCCAAAAAATGCGGCAAGCAGGCCGAAGCGTTGCAAGTGGAATGGGGTTCACCGATCCGCGCGGAACAGATTGACGCAAAACTTGCCACCGGCCAATTCGACGCGCTGACGTTGATCCACAACGAGACTTCGACGGGCACGATGTCGCCGCTCGCGGAAATCGCCGCGCTCAAGAAAAAATATCCCGACGTCATGTTCATCGTGGACGCCGTCAGCTCGATGAGCGCCGTGCCGCTGAATTTTGACGAACTCGGCATTGACGTTTTGCTGGCCGGAACGCAAAAGGCATTTGCGCTGCCGCCCGGGCTTGCAGTTTTCGTTTGCTCACCCGCCGCGCTCGCAAAAGCGGCGACGGCAAAAGATCGCGGTTATTATTTTGATTTCGTTGAATTCCAAAAAAATGCCGAGCAAAGCATGACGCCGAGCACACCGAGCATCGCGCACATTTACGCGTTGAGTTCAAAGCTGGACGAATTTTTTGTCGAAGGTTTGGACGTTCGTTACGCGCGCCACAAAAAGACGAATCAAATGACGCGTGACTGGGCTGCGAAACATGGTTTCAATTTGTTCCCGGAAAAAGGATTTGAATCCATCACTTTAACTTGCGTCAGCAACGGCGCGCGTCCCGGCGGACGAACCGTGGACGTCGCTAAATTGCAAAAACAGGCAAAGGACGCGGGATTTTTGATTGACGGCGGTTACGGAAAAATCAAAGGCACGACGTTCCGCATTTCTAATATGGGCGATGAAACTGAAGCGACAATGAATCAGCTTTTCACCGCGTTGGATAATGCGATGAAGCAATTGTAATTGGGAGGGACGGCGTGTCGCCGTCCTATTATTTCTGACTTTGAACCGGCGCGAATTTTTTCCATAGTTCAGCGCATGAACGTTTTTGTCACTGGCGGCGCGGGATACATCGGCTCGATTTGCACGGAAGAATTGCTCAACGCCGGCCATCAGGTCACGGTTTACGACAATCTCACCGAAGGCCATCGCTCGGCGGTGGACTCGCGCGCGAAATTCATTTTCGCCAAACCAGAAATTGACGGCGACATTCTCAACGCCGTCAAATCCACGAAGCCCGACGCCATCATGCACTTTGCCGCCAACGCGCTTGTCAGCGAGTCCATGACAAATCCGAAAAAGTATTTTCACAACAATTTTGTCAACGCGCTCAAGCTCGCCGATGCCGCCGTGGAATGTGGCGTGAAAAAATTTGTTTTTAGTTCCACCTGCGCAACTTACGGCCCGCCGGATAAAATTCCGATGACAGAAGATTTGCCGCAGCGACCGATCAATCCTTACGGTGAAGCCAAGCTGATGTTTGAGAAAGCGTTGATCTGGTATCAGCAGATTTACAAACTGGAATTCATCGCGTTTCGCTATTTCAACGCCGCCGGCGCGAGCGAAAAATTTGGCGAACATCATCGCATCGAAACGCATCTGATCCCGAACGTGCTCTTCGTCGCGCTCGGGAAAAAACCAAACTGCGAGATTTACGGCACGGATTATCCGACGCCCGACGGCACCTGCATCCGCGATTACATTCACATCAAGGACTTGGCGCAGGCTCATATTCTTGGCCTTGCTCCGGGCAGAACGGGATTTTACAATCTGGGAAATGGCGATGGCTATTCCGTGAAGCAGGTGATTTCCATGTGCGAAAAAATCGCCGGCAAAAAAATTCCGGCGATTGAAAAGCCACGTCGCCCCGGTGATCCGCCGAAACTCGTCGCGTCCGCCGCCAAAGCCATTCACGAACTTGGTTGGAAGCCGCAATTTCCGAAACTCGAAGACATCGTCGCCACCGCGTGGGCGTGGCACAAAAAAAATCCGAACGGTTATCCGGATTAAACCAACTCATGAAAACAATATTTTATGTCGAAGACAATCCGCTGGTGGTTAAGGCGTATCGCGGCGTTTTAGAGCGCGAAGGCTATAAAGTCGAAGTGGTTGAAGACGGTTTGGAAGCCATGAAAAAATTATTGGCAATCAAGCCGGACGTTGTCCTGCTGGATTTGGTGATGCCCAAAATTAGCGGCACAGATGTGCTTAAATACATCCGCTCAATCGCCGATTTGAAAACCATTCCCGTCATCATGTTCTCCGATTGCAGCATCGCCGATCTCGCGCAAGGCGCGCTGGCCATTGGCGTCGAAGGAGTTTTGCTGAAATCACGCTGCACTCCCGATGAATTGATTAAAACCGTCAAAGATGTTTTGAACGGCATCAGGTGGGATATTCCAACCAACCTGCCAAAAGCGTAATTTGCTTGCCAAAACTCCCAGTTGGCGGGCATTTTCTGACATGGCAGCGACGCGCAATTCCGGCTTCGACGATCCGTTCTACCAACCGGCGGACAAATTTTTCCCTGCAAACAGCAAAATCGGCCTGACGTTCGACGACATCACGCTCGCCACACTTTATTCCGAGATTCTCCCGCGCGACACGCAGCTCGACACGACTCTCGCGGAAAATCTGCATCTGAACATCCCGGCGATTTCGTCCGACATGGACACCGTCACCGAATCGCGCATGGCGATTGCGATGGCGCTCAACGGCGGGCTTGGTTTGATTCATTACAATATGCCGGAGCGGCAGCAACTCTCCGAAGTCAGCCGCGTCAAGAATCACGTCCACGGTTTGATCCAGGAACCGATCCAGGTTTCGCCGGACCAGTTCATCGGCGACGTGCTGGCGATGATCGAGCAGAAAAAATTTGCGTTCGGAACATTTCCCGTCGTGGATGAAAAAGGAAAACTCGTCGGGCTGCTGTCCGGCCACGTCGTCAAGCCGCGTTACGCGAAAATGAAAGTTGCGGAAGCGCTCACGCCGCGCGCGCAAGTCCACACCATCGTGCAAAAGGAACTTGGCAAAGACCCGATTGCGCGCGCCGACAAATTTTTCACCGAGCATCTCGGCATCCACAAACTGCTCGTCGTGGATGAAAAGGACAAACTGTGCGGCCTCATCACGTTGAGCGACGTGGAGCGCATCACGCTCGAACGCGCCGCGCAATTCAAACCCGCGCGCGACGCGAATTTTCACCTCATCTGCGGCGCGGCGGTTTCAGCAACGCGAAATGCGTTTGGCGAACTCGACAAAAAAAGGATTCTCGAACACGTCGGCGCGCTCGTCGAGCGCGGCGTGGACACGGTTGCCGTTTCCACCGCGCACGGCCACACGAAAGGCGTCGGCGACACCGTGAAAGTTTTGCGCGACGCATTTCCGAAATTGCCGCTCATCGCTGGAAACGTCACGAGCGCGGCGGGCGTGGAATTTCTCGCTGACTGCGGCGCGGACGCGATCAAAGTCGGCCAAGGCCCCGGTTCAATCTGCACGACGCGCATGGTCGCCGGAGTCGGAATTCCGCAAATGACCGCGCTTTACGTCTGCTCGCGCGCTGCGGCGAAGAAAAAAGTTTCCATCCTCGCCGACGGCGGCATCACGAAATCCGGCGACATCGTGAAGGCGTTGACGTTGTCGCAGGCGGTGATTTGCGGCGGAATTTTTGCCGGTTGCAACGAAGCGCCCGGCGACGTCGTGGAAATTTCCGGCAAACTTTACAAGCAATATCGCGGCATGGGCAGTTTCGCGGCGATGAAGGCCGGTAGCGCGGCGCGTTACGGCCACGAAAAAAATCCGTCGCAGAAAATCGCGCCTGAAGGGGTCGAGGCGCTCAAGGAAGCGTGCGGCTCGGTGGATCGCGTGCTGGCACAACTCATCGGCGGCATCCAAAGTGGCATGGGTTATCTCGGCGCAAAAAATCTGGAGCAACTTCGCGAAAAAGCGCGCTACATCCGCGTCAGTCCCGCCGGAATGCGCGAAGCCGCCCCGCACGACGTGGTGGAATTGAAAACGGGGAATTGAATTTTTGCTCCGGTGGTGGCGGGCGCCTCGAATGCACTTTCTGCCAATCCATCAACCAGATATGATTTGGGCGACGCGTGAAGAATGGCGCGTTCGGAAAATTTTGTCGAGCGTGTTAAGTTTTGCGAAATTGAGGTCCGATTTTTTTTAACTCCAAGCTTTGAGGAAACAAATCTTTCAATTGAACTGACAAAACTTTTGCAAGAAACAGCAGTTCGCAATCTGAAACCCATCGTAATTTCGATTCGAGTTTAGCCAATGAAGTGCGGCTGACATCCCAACCAGCCAATTGCAGTTTTTGAGCAAGAAATTCCTGTGTCCAGCCGCGTTGATTGCGCAGCTTTCTAATTTGCGGACCGACTACATTCAAAGCCCTCATTAAATTTAGGCTTGACGATAGTTGGCAAAAGAGGGAAAACTTGTTCCCAATCAGGAACAGGAGTTTGTTGTTCTTGGGCGTCTAAACAAAATTGGAAAATGATATGAAAAATCTTCTCAAAATAATTCCGTTAGGCTTTGTCATCTGTTCAATCTGTCTCATTACTAACGCACAGACACCGCCGCGTTTGAGCATGGCAAAAGATTCTCCCATAACGGCTCAAATCAACTGGACGAACATCGTCGGAACAAGTTATCGCGTATGGTTCACGCCTGATTTGACCAAACCTTTCTCGCTTTGGTCGCCGCTTGAAGACGCTTTTTCAGAGGACACAAATGTGTTGGTCAGCGTATCCACCGCAGGCACGCCCAATGGTTTTTTCCGCGTTCAAATTCCTACGAACGGCACTTTGCCAGCCGTCCAGATTTTTTCACCGACGAATAATCAGACCGTCAGCGGCACGATTGCCGTTGGAGTTGGGGCGCAAATCACGAATCAGTTGCAAGGAGTGAATCTTTATCTGGACGATGCGCTCGTGGGATTTATTGATTCCGGTGGCATCCGGTTTGACTTGGACACAAGCCATTTTGAAAACGGCGCGCACACGCTGTATGTTGCGGCTGTGGACACGGCCAACAATGAAGTTTCATCAGGCGCAATCACTTTGGATTTTGAGAATCCGGTTCGCTGGCTGGATGCGTGTTCCATGTTCAATTCGTTCGTGCCGATTGACGTAGATTCAGATATTTATCCCGCTGACTGGCTGGTGTCGGTGACGGACACCAATGGCACGATTGTCCGCACTATTTCCGGTTCGACGACGGACGGCATCATCCAGACCATCTGGGATGGCACGGATGACAATGGCCAGCCGTTGCCGGTTGAAAACGCTTATCAAATCACCGTGGACGTGACCGAAACAAGCGGCTCTTCAATGATGATGGCTTCAAGTCTTGCCAGCGATTCGGGAGAGACTGCGGTTTCGTCTGCGGAAAATTTGCAAGGAGTGCCGGAATTTGCCGTGCAATAACCCGCGCCGAATCCGTTGACGGCTTACGAGGAAATCTCCCCGTTGGTGCCCGACGATTGCCGTATTATGAAATCACTTGGCACCGCAATGACGTGGATGTGACGCGCCTCACTGAAAACGGAAATGTTGGTGATAAAGCAATAATTATCGAAGTGTCAGGCATTGATTCGAGCTTGATCTCTTACTCCAAACTTGGAATGCCCCTCGGCAGCGATTTCTGCAAACAATCAACCATCAAATCATTCCATGAAAACAACCAAACGGTTTGCGCTCGGAATTTTTCTTGGCGCAACTTGCGGAGCGGTAATTGCCGGAATATGCCTTATGTTGCCGACTGTCCACCAAACTAATTCCTTTTACAATTTATTTGTCTGGCGGAATGGAAAGCTGTTTCTCACTTTCTAAAAACGCTGGCAAACATTGCCCTTCTTCATTAGACTCCACGCCCAATCATGGAAAAAGTTTTTGTCACCGGCGCGGCGGGCTTCATCGGCAGCAACCTCGTTGACCGCTTGTTGCGCGACGGCAATTCGGTCGTCGGCTACGATAATTTTTCCACGGGTCAAAATGAATTTCTTGAAAGTGCTCGGAAAAATCCAAAGTTCAAATTGGTCAAAGGCGATTGTCTCGATCTGCCCGCGCTCACGAAGGCGATGACCGGCTGCGATTTTGTTTTTCATCTCGCCGCCAACGCCGACGTGCGCTTCGGCCTCGACCATCCGGGCAAGGATTTTCAGCAGAACGCGCAGGCCAGCTTCAACATCCTCGAAGCCATGCGCGTCAGCGGCGTCCGGCGAATCGCTTTCAGCTCCACCGGCAGCGTTTATGGCGAGTCGGAAGTCATCCCCACGCCGGAAAATTGTCCGTTCCCGATACAAACTTCTCTTTACGCCGCGTCGAAACTCGCCGCCGAAGGATTCATCCACGCGTATTGCGAAGGCTACAAATTTGAAGGCTACATTTTCCGTTTCGTCTCGATCCTCGGCGAACGCTACACGCACGGCCACGTTTTGGATTTTTACAAGCAACTCGTCGAGCATCCTGACAAATTAAAAATCCTCGGCGACGGCACACAGCGCAAATCCTATCTCTACATCGGCGATTGCATCGAAGCAATGCTCCACGTCATCGCGCGCGGCACGGCGAAAACCGCGAAGCATCACGTCGAATTTTACAATCTCGGCACGGACGAATTCGTGCAGGTCAACGATTCCATCGGATTCATTTGCGCCGCGCTCGGCGTGAAACCGAAGTTGGAATACACCGGCGGCAACAAAGGCTGGGTCGGTGATAATCCGTTCATCTTCCTCGACACAAAAAAAATCCGCGCCACCGGCTGGAAAACCACGCTGACGATTGAACAGGGAATCATCCGCACGCTCCAATGGTTGCAGGAAAACCAATGGGTGCTACAGCGGCGCTGAATTCCTAATGACTAAAACCGAATGACGAAAAAATTCTCAAATCCGAATGACGAATTGAAATTCGTGTCAACGGCGGGATTTTTCGAGCTTGGTCATTTGAAATTATTTAGTCATTCGTCATTATGGTTTAGTCATTTGCCAAACCCAGGCCGAAACAAATGAAAATTACTGTTTTAGGCCTCTGGCATCTAGGCAGCGTCACCGCCGCCTGCTGCGCGAAACATTTTCAGGTCATCGGCTTGGATTTCGATGCGGCCAACGTCGCAAATCTAAATTCGGGCAAAGCTCCATTGCTTGAGCCGGGATTGAACGAACTCATCGCCGCCGGACTCGCATCAAAAAAACTTTCATTCACGACCGATCCAAAAATCGCCTGTGAAAATGCGGATATTCTCTGGCTTTGCTACGACACGCCGGTCAATGAAAATGACGAATCTGACGTGGAATCTGTTTTGAAAAATCTGCGACAAGCGTTGCCGCATTTGCCAAAAGGCGCGCTCGTTTTGATTTCGTCGCAATTGCCCGTCGGCACTTGTGCCAAACTGGAAAAAGAATTTCAGCAATTTCATTTTGCCTGCTCTCCGGAAAATTTACGTCTTGGCAAAGCGATTGATTCGTTTGAAAAATCCGAACGCGTCATCGTAGGCATTCGCGATAGTGGCGCGGGCATCCTGCCTGCGAGCAAGCGCGCTTTGTTGGAAAAATTGTTCGTGCCGTTCACGCCGCAAATCATTTTCATGCGCACCGAGTCGGCGGAAATGGTCAAGCACGCGCTCAATTCCTTTCTCGCGCTGTCCATCACGTTCATCAACGAAGTCGCGCGCCTCTGCGAACACACCGGCGCGGACGCGAAGGAAGTTTCGCTTGGACTCAAAAGCGAACCGCGCATCGGCCCAAAAGCGTATCTTGGCCCCGGCGGTCCGTTTGCCGGCGGAACGCTCGCACGCGACGTGGTGACTTTGACAAAGCTCGCCGACGCGAATGGCGAAAAAATTTCCGTCATCCCCGCCATCAAGCAAAGCAACGATTTGCATCGCGGCTGGGCGTTCCGGCGGTTGCAATCGCGCCTCGGCGATCTGCGCGGCAAAAAAATCGCCGTGCTTGGACTGACTTACACGACCAACACCGACACGCTCCGGCGCAGCGCGGCGATTGAATTATGCAAACAACTTTTGAAAGCTGGCGCGAAAGTTTCTGCATTCGATCCGGCGGTGAAAAATTTGACTGCTGAACTTTCCCAAATTCAGCTTGCACCGGAAATTGCCTCCGCTTTGACTGGCGCGGCGGCTGCCGTCATTTGTACCGAATGGCCGCAGTTTCGTCAGGCGGATTGGGAAAAAATCATTTCGCAAATGCGCCAGCCAATTTTCGTGGATGCGAATCGTTTTTTGGAAAAGGAATTGAAAAGCATCCACGGTGTCGAGCATCTTTCCGTTGGACGCGGCTAAACATGAAACTCAAGAACATCAACGCGCTCATCACCGGCGGCAGCCAGGGACTCGGCAAAGTCATCGCCGAGCATTTTCTGCGCGAAGGCGCGAACGTCGCCATTTGCGCCCGCGGCGAAAAAGAATTGCTCGCCACGCGCGACGAACTTGCCAAAAAATTTCCGTCGCAAAAAGTTTTGGCGAAAACCTGCGACGTTTCCAACGAATCACAAGTCAACGAACTGGTCGCGTTTGCATTGCGCGAACTCGTTTCGCTCAATGCGCTCGTTTTGAACGCGGGAATTTACGGGCCGATGGGCGCGACGGAATCCGTTGATCTGGCTGAATGGAAACGAGCGCTTGAAATAAATCTTTACGGAGTTTTATTGCCGTGCCGCGTGGTTATTCCGCATTTCAAAAAAGTCGGACACGGAAAAATTATTGTTTTGTCCGGCGGCGGCGCGACGAATCCGTTGCCGAATATCAGCGCCTACGCTGCGTCGAAAGCTGCCGTCATCCGCCTGATGGAAACGTTATCCGAAGAATTAAAACCATTTCATGTGGACGTGAACGCCATCGCGCCCGGTGCTTTGGCAACTCGACTCGTGGATGAAGTTTTGGCTGCTGGCGCAGAAAAAGTTGGCGCGGCATTTTTCGAGAAGAACAAAACGTGGAAGGAAAAAGGCGCGACGCCGCTCGAACTCGGCGCGAGCCTCGCAGTTTATCTCGCCAGCGCGGAAAGTGACGGCATCACCGGCAAGCTCATCAGCGCACAGTGGGATCCGTGGGAAAAGCTCCACGAATTCAAAGGCGATTTGGGCAGCGACATTTACACGCTGCGCCGCATCGTGCCGCGCGATCGCGGCAAAACGTGGGGTGACAAATGAACTCAATTGTAGAGTCGAGCCTGTGGCTCGAAATTCGGCGCACAGCGCCGACGCTACACGAAAAAAAATGAATTACGCCATCATCGGCTGCGGATTGATCGGAAAAAAACGGCTGGCCGGACTGCCCGCCGGTTCAAAACTCGCTGTCGCTTGCGACACGAATTTGTCGCGCGCCGAGGAACTGGTGAAACTTGCCGGTGCTGGTCGCGCGATTTCCGATTTCAAACAAGCCGTCGCCGAACCGCAAGTGGACGCAGTGATTGTGGCTGTGATCAACAGCGCACTCGCCGAAGTTTCCGCCGCTGCGATTCGCGCGGGCAAACACGTCATCGTCGAAAAACCGGCGGGAATTTCCACGAAGCAGATTGACGAATTGATTGCGCTTGAAAAAAGGCACGGCGTTTGCGTGCGCGTAGGTTTTAATCATCGTTATCACCCTGCGTTCATCAAGGCGCGGGAGATTTTTGCGTCCGGCGTGATGGGCGAATTGATGTTCGTCCGCGCGCGTTACGGCCACGGCGGTCGAATTGGCTACGACAAAGAATGGCGCGCGGATCCGAAACTTTCCGGCGGCGGCGAACTGATTGACCAGGGAATTCATTTGATTGACCTCGCAGGCTGGTTTCTCGGCGAATTTCAAAAAATTGACGGCCACGCGGAAACTTATTTCTGGAAAATGCCGGTGGATGACAATGCGTTTCTGGATTTGCAAACGGCCAAAGGCCAGACCGCGTGGCTGCACGTCAGTTGCACGGAATGGAAAAATCTTTTTTCGTTCGAGATTTACGGTCGCCACACGAAACTGCACATCGAAGGACTCGGCGGCAGTTACGGCGTCGAGAAACTTTTTCATTACCAGATGAAACCGGAGATGGGAATTCCCGACACGAAGGTTTATGAATTTCCCGGCGCGGACGAATCGTGGAAAATTGAGATGATGGAATTTGAAGAAGACGTGAGAAAAGCGGAAAGCGGAAAGCGGAAAGCGGAAACAAAAAA
>Ga0137403_10001182_pt1 | contig 32970 bp, 36 predicted proteins | sample CZOMad2_1_16fung_FD_122057 | JGI IMG/M metagenome (GOLD analysis project Ga0137403, IMG submission 122057) | Vadose zone soil fungal communities from Angelo Coast Range Reserve, California, USA - CZOMad2_1_16fungal (Hybrid Assembly) | ecosystem: Environmental > Terrestrial > Soil > Vadose zone... | reverse complement strand
GGCCGCTTCACCTATGCGCAGTTCGGCGCCATGGCCCGCAGCTTGGCCGTCGCGCTCGACGATCTCGGCGTGGCCCGGGACGAGCGCGTCGCCATCGTCTCCCCCAACGCCGCGCGCTTTTTGATCAGCCTGTTCGGGGTCAGCGCCTACGGGCGCATCCTGGTGCCGGTGAACTTCCGGCTCAACGCCGAGGAGATCCGCTACATCCTCGAGCACTCCGGCTCCTCCGTGCTGCTCGTCGATCCGGAGCTCGACGATCCGCTGCGCGGAATCCCGGTCAAGCACCGGATGGTGCTCGGCACTGCCAGCGACCCGCAGCTCTTCCTGCGCGCCGGCGCCCAGCCCAGGCTGCGCGTGGCCGACGAGAACGCGACCGCGTCCATCAACTACACCTCCGGCACGACCGCGCGGCCCAAGGGGGTGCAGCTCACGCATCGCAACTGCTGGCTCAACGCGGTCACCTTCGGCTGGCACCTGGCGCTGAACGACCGCGACGTGTACCTGCACACGCTGCCGACGTTCCACTGCAACGGTTGGGGCATGCCCTACGCGGTCACCGGCATGGGCGTGCGCCAGGTCGTCATCCGCAAGATCGACGGCGAGGAGATCCTGCGCCGCATCGACGCCGAGGGCGTGACCGTCCTGAACTGTGCACCCGCCGTCGTCGCCGCGGTGCTCGACGCCGCCGCCACCCGTCGCGCCAAGGGCGGAGCCGTTCCCGGCCGCGGCCGCGTGCGGGTCGTCGTGGCCGGCGCGCCGCCGCCCTCCAAGACCATCGAGCGCGTCGAGACGGAGCTGGGCTGGGAGTTCATCCAGATCTACGGCCTCACCGAGACCTCGCCGCTCCTCACCATCAACCGCGCCCCCGCGGAGTGGGATGGACTGGATCCGGCGGAACGGGCGCGCCGGCTGTCCCGCGCGGGCGTGCCCGCGGTGGGCGTGCGCATGCGCGTGGACGAGGAGGGTGAAGTGCTCGCCCGCTCCAACCACGTGTTCGAGGGGTATTGGAATCAGCCGGAGGAGACGTCCAAAGCCATCGTGGACGGCTGGTTCCACACCGGCGACGGCGGCTTCGGCGAGGGGCCGTTCATCGCCATCTCCGACCGCAAGAAGGACGTGATCATCACGGGCGGGGAGAACGTGTCGTCGATCGAGGTGGAGGACTGCCTCTACCAGCATCCGGCAGTCGCGGAAGCCGCCGTGATCGGAGTGCCCGACCCGAAATGGGGCGAGACCATCAAGGCCCTCGTGGTCCTGCGTCCCGGCGCGTCGGCGAGCGAGAAGGACCTCGTCGAGCACTGCCGGAGCCGCATGGCGCACTACAAGTGCCCGACCTCGATCGAGCTGCGCGATGCCTTGGACCGCACCGCCACCGGCAAGCTCCAGAAGTTCAAGTTGCGGGAGCCCTACTGGGCGGGTCGGGAGCGCAAGGTCAACTGAGGCGGCGGCCCGCCCGCCGTTCGAGGGCGCGGAGGAGCGTCCGGAGCGCCGGGTTTTCCGGTTTGTCGCGGCGCTTGATGATGCCGAGCCGCCGAACCAGCGGCGGCGAGAGCGGGATAACCCGCAGCTCGCCCTCGCGGACCTCCGTCCTGACCGATGCCCACGACGTGATGGATGGGCCGAGCCCGGCGCTGACCAACACCTTGATCGCCTCGCTATTGCCCAGCTCCATGGCCACACGCGGCGTCACCCGGCCGCGCTTGAACCAGGCCTCGATGACCTGGCGAATGGTGCCGCCGCGCTCGTAGAGGATGAGCGGCTCTGCCGCGAGATCGGCCGGGGTGAGGGAGCGCCGGCTGCCCGGCGGCCGGCGGCGGCCCCGCCGCCTCCGCCACGGCCACTCCCGCGGCGCGATGGCGACGAGCCGGTCCGTGTAGAACGGCGTCACCACGAGCTGGCGCGGCCGCACGGGCAGGGTGACCACGCCGACGTCCAGGGTGTTCTCGGCCACCGCCTTGGCGATGTCCGACGTATTGCCGGTGACGATGACCAGCTCGACCTCCGGGTACCGAGCCCGGAGCCGGCGCAGGATGGGCGGCAGGAGATAGATGCTGGCGGTGGCCCCCGTGCCCAGCCGGACCCGCCCCGCCACCACCCCCCGGAGCGCGTGAATGCTCGCCGCCGCCGCATCCAAGGCCTCGAGGGCACGCCCGGCCCGCTCGAGGAGGAGCATCCCCGCCCGTGTCGTTTCCGCGCGCTTGCCCACGCGTTCGAGGAGGGGCATGCCAAAGGCTTGTTCGAGCTGGCGGACGTGGAGGCTCACCGCGGGCTGGCTCAGATGCAGGGCCTCGGCAGCCCGCGAGAAGCTTTGGAGTCTCGCGATCTCGTGGAGGGTGCGCAGGTGGACAGGATTGAGAGACATACCTATCAGAATTTCTCATGAAACTCATAATTACAATCTATTTTACTGATGACGATATTGCACGCGATCATGCGGGGGGAGGGATCACTCATGGAGCTCATGACCGTCCGTTTCGCCTCGCTGGACGATGCCGCCGCCATCTGCACGATCTACAATCAGGGCATCGAAGACCGCGTGGCCACCCTGGAGACCGAGCTGCGCGATCTCGACGAGCGTCGCCGCTGGCTGGGCGCGCGCGGCCCCCGCCATCCCGTCGTGGTGGCCGAAGCGGCGGGTCAGATCGTGGGCTGGGCCAGCCTCAACTCGTTCAACCCTCGCCGCTGCTACGACCACGTCGCCGACATCTCTGTCTACGTGGAGCGGGGCTGGCGGGGCAAGGGTGTCGGCCGCATTCTCCTCACCCGTCTCATCGAGTTCGGCCGGAGCCTCGCCTTCCACAAGCTCGTGCTCGCATGCTTCCCCACCAACAAGGCCGGCGTCGCGCTCTACGAGCGCATGGGCTTCGTCCCCGTGGGCGTCTATCGGGAGCAGGGTCGCCTCGACGGCCAATGGGTGGACGTGCTGATCATGGAGCAGCTCCTCTAGCGTGGATTCCTGGCGGATGCAGCGCCCACGCGCCCACCCTCACCCCGGCCCTCTCCCTCGCTGAAGGAGAGGGAGCTTCGAATCCCTCGCCCCCGGAAGGGGGAGAGGGCAGGGTGAGGCGGCGGTCCGGTACGTCGCGCAGCGGCTTGAGTCACCCTCACCCCGGCCCTCTCCCTCACTGAGGGAGAGGGAGCCATCCTCCCTCGCCCCCGGAAGGGGGAGAGGGCAGGGTGAGGGGCGCTAAGAGTGCCACAGCCGTTGGTGAAGAGCGCCGCACGGCCGAGCTGAGGCCCCATATATAGGGTCACCTTGACACTCGAGCCCGACAGAGCGTAACGTGTGGCCGCAATGCTCTCCGTCGCCCTAGGGGCCGATCACGCCGGCTGGGAGCTCAAGGAAGCGCTCAAGAGCTGGCTCCTGGAAGGGGAGTACCAAGTCCTCGACTTCGGTACCCACTCGCCCGACTCCGTGGACTATCCCGATTACGCGCAGCAGGTGGGCGAATCGGTGGCCGTGGGCAAGGTCGATCGCGGTGTCCTCGTCTGCGGCACCGGCATCGGCATGACCATGGCCGCCAACAAGGTTCCGGGCGTGCGGGCCGCCCTCTGCGGCGATACGTTCACCGCGCGCATGAGCCGCGAGCACAATGACGCCAACGTCCTCGCCCTGGCGGGGCGGCTGACCGACGCGGAGATGGGGCGGGCCATCCTCAAGGTTTGGCTGGAGACGGACTTCGCGGGTGGACGTCATGCCCGGCGCGTCGACAAGATCACGGAGATGGACGCCCGCCGCAACGCTCGCGAGACCGGCCGATGAGCCGGCTCGAGCAGGTCGATCCCGAGATTGCCAAGGCCATTCACGACGAGACGGTCCGCCAGTCGCGCAACCTCGAGCTGATCGCATCCGAGAACTTCGTCTCCGAGGCGGTGCTGGAGGCGGTGGGCTCGGTGATGACGAACAAGTACGCGGAAGGGTATCCGGGCAAGCGCTATTACGGCGGCTGCGAGATCGTGGACATCGCCGAGGATCTCGCCATCAGCCGGGCCAAGGAGCTGTTCGGCGCCGAGCACGTCAACGTTCAGCCCCATTCGGGCTCGCAGGCCAACATGGCCGTGTATTTCACCCTCCTCAAGCCGGGCGACACCGTGCTCGGACCGAACCTGGCGCACGGTGGGCACCTCACGGCGGGCAGCCCGATCAACTTCTCCGGCCGCTTCTACAAGATCGTCCCCTACGGCGTGACCAAGGACACGGAGCGTATCGATCTCGACCAGGTGCGGGATCTCGCGAAGCAGCACCGGCCCAAGCTCGTGATCGCGGGCGGCTCGGCGTTTCCCCGGGCCATCGACTTCAAGCCCTTTCGCGAGATCGCGGATGAGGTGGAGGCGGCGTTCATGGCCGATATCGCCCATCCCGCAGGGCTCGTGGCGGCGGGGCTGCATCCCTCCCCGCTGCCCTACGCCGACTTCGTCACCACGACCACGCACAAGACGCTGCGTGGTCCGCGGGGCGGCATGGTCATGTGCCGGGACCGCTACGCCAAGGACCTCGACCGGACCGTGCTCCCCGGCATACAGGGAGGGCCACTGATGCACGTCATCGCGGCCAAGGCGGTGGCGTTTCGCGAGGCACAAACACCGGAGTGGCGGTCGTACCAGGGGCAAATCGTGAAAAACGCGAAAGCGCTGGCGGACGCCATACTTGCCCGCGGCTACCGGCTCGTCTCGGGGGGCACGGACACCCATCTCCTCCTCGTGGACCTGACGGCCAAGCGCATCACGGGCAAGGACGCCCAGGAGGCGCTCGACCGGGCCTGGATCACCGTGAACAAGAACGGCATCCCGTTCGACACGAAAGGCCCCATGGTCACGAGCGGCGTGCGCATCGGGACGCCGGTCGTCACCACTCGCGGCATGGCCGAGGCGGAGATGGTCCAGATCGCCGCCCTCATGGACCGCGTCCTCACCAATCCCGGCAATAGCTCGGAGGAAGCCGCGGTGCGCGGCGAGGTGCAGGAGCTCACCAGCCGCTTCCCGCTCTACCCGGAGCGCCTGAAATGAAATGCCCGTTTTGCGGCCACACCGAGGACCGCGTGGTGGACTCGCGCGTGGGTCGGGAAGGGGAGTTCATCCGGCGCCGCCGGGAATGCCTCAAGTGCCACCGGCGCTACACGACCTACGAATACATCGAGGACGTGCTCCCACACGTGGTCAAGCGCGACGGCCGGCGCGAGCCCTTCGACCGGCAGAAGCTCCGCGGCTCCATCCTCAAGGCCTGCGAGAAGCGCTCGGTCGGGGTCCAGGCCGTGGACGACGTGGTAGCCGATATCGAGGCCAAATTGCACGAGCGGGCGGAGAAGGAGATCACGAGCCTCGAGCTGGGCGAGGTGCTCATGGAGCACCTCCAGAAGCTCGATCAGGTCGCCTACGTGCGCTTCGCCTCGGTGTACCGGCAGTTCAAGGACATCAATCAGTTCATGGACGAGGTCAAGGGGCTGATCAAGGACGGCGACAAGTCCAAGGGCGGCAAGCCCGCTCCGAAGCCCGCCGCCAAGAAGTAGCGCCGGAGCTCACCCCGCCCGATAGACGCTGACCTCGACCGACTTTCCCTTCACCCGGACCGCGGGAAGCGCTTCCAGGGCGGCCTCACCCCTCAGTCGCGTTCGCGTGGCGTCGCTGACCAGGATCTCCGTGCCGAGCTCCTTGTTGAGCCCCTGGATGCGCGAGGCGAGGTTGACCGCGTCGCCGACGAGGGCGTAGCTCGACCGCTCGGCGCTGCCGATACTCCCCGCGAGCACCGTGCCCGTGTGAATGCCGATGCCGTTCCTGAGCGGTGGCTTGCCCGCGGCCGCGCGCCGCGCGTTCAGGCGCTCGAGGCGGGCGCGCATCTCGAGGGCGGCGGCGAGGGCGCGGTCGGCATGATCGGCGGCGCGGAGGGGGGCTCCGAACACCGCCTCGATCTCGTCCCCGATGTACTGCAGCACGAGCCCGCGCTCGGAGCGGATGGCCGCCTCCATCTCCGTGAAGTACTCGTTGAGGTCGCGGACCACTTCGCGCGGCTCCGTCCGCTCGACCCACGGCGTGAAGTCGCGCAGATCCGCGAAGAGTATAGTGACCTCCTCGTGCTGCCCCTCGAAGCTGGCGCGCCCGGCGAGGATCTCGTCGCGGATTTCGCGCGTCACGTAGCGGCCGAAGGTCTCCCGGATGCGCTCGCGCTCCCGCAGCCCCCCGAGCATGCGATTGAAGCCCTCGGCGACCGCGCCGATCTCGTCGTTGGCGATCACGGGGCATCCCGTCTCCAGCTCGCCCCGTCCCACCGCGGCCATGGCCTCTTCCACGCGCTTGAGGGGAGCGGCCACGCTGTTGGCGGCGAAGAGGGCCAGCCCGATCGCGGCCAGGATGCCCACGGCCACGATGAACAGGATGAGGGGGCCCAGACCGCCGACGATGACGGCCGCGCGCGCAGGATCGGCGTGGAGCAGGGCCTCCGCCCGGTTGTAGGCGAGAATGCCGAGGATGGTGAGGGGAATGACGCTGATGAGGAGGAAGATGCCGAGCAGGCGCAGGCGCACGGGCAGCCGGAGAGTGCCCGACACGTCGCTCACGTCCCCGTGGGGAAAGAAGATGGGCATGGCACGACGCCAGTAGTGCTCCGCGGCGAGGAAGGCGAACACGGTGGCGACACTGCCCGCGAGGCCCGTGATGCCGAGGAACATGCGAAGCGAGAGGCGGGGGTCGAACACGCCGCTGGTCACGGTGGGCCAGAGCACACCCCAGATGAGACCGGCGAGCACCCACCCGGCGAGGGTGAGGCAGGCGAAGATGTACGGCACCTGCAGCGCGCGGCGCCGAACCAGCGTCGATGTGGCATTGAGTCCGTCGCCTCGGAGAGGCAAGGCCCATCGTCGCCCCAAGGGATAGCCGATGGCCACGAGGGCGCCAAAAGCCGCCACGGAGATCAAGACGTCCCTGATGCCCACGGCGCCCGCGGCGGCCGCGCTCTCCGGATCCACCACGCGGAAGTAAAAGAAGGTGAGGATAGCGCCGAGGAGATTGCCGGCGATCGTGGTGAATCGGAGGGGACGCCAGGGCAGGACAGAGGCTTTCATCAGTCGATTCTAGCTCTAGAAATGGATCGGCCCTGTCGGGATGGGGCCGACAGGGCCGAGCGCCAGAAGAGCGCCTTACTTCTTCTTCTTCTTGGCCGCCTTCTTCTTCTTCGCCATCGTTTCACCCCCTCCCGCACCCGCGCGTCCCGCGGTTGGCTCGGTCTTCGCGACTCTACGGGGTGGCCGAAAGAAGTGTCAAGCAAAAAATACACTATGCGGGGGGCTTGACGGGCTTCAGACCCTACATCTAGGGGGCTACCGCGGCCCGTTCGGAGGGAGGTCAGTCCTGTTCGCGTACCGACGAGGGCTTGCGGTGCTCGCGACGGCGTACGAATTCCTGATTGAGCGCCATGCCCTTCTTGCACATCGGGCATTGCTCGGTTGGGTACGTCGGGAAGTCCCGGCTCACGAGGCTGAAGATCTCTTTGCCGCCGATCTCCGCCTTCTTGGTGCGCCGCCACAAGGCGCCGATGCCCACGACCTGGCCCCCCAACTCTTCCACGAGATCGCTCAGGAGCTTGACCGTGCTGCCCGAGCTGACGAGGTCCTCCACGATCAGGACCTTGGTGCTCGGTCGGATCAGCCGGTGGAACTCCACGGGGAGTGTGACCTTGCGCTTGCCCGCGCTCACACCCTTGGTCCCGTACATGAGGGTCGGGCGCGACGGATGCGCTCTCGCCACGCAGTGGGAGAGGATGAGGGCGCCCGGTCCCGTCGAGAGGACGACATCGATCGGCCACGGCGCGAAGTGCTTGGCGATGACCGCGCCCAGCCCTTCCGTGAACGAGGCCTCGGTGGTGACGAGCGTCTTCTCGATGTACTCGCTGGTGTGCTGGCCGGAGGGCAGGAGGATGTGGTCGTTGGCGTGGTACGCACCCGTGCGCTTCAGGATCTCCAGGTGGATCTTCTCGCGCACCTCCGCGTCCATGCGAGCATTGTCCTTCGCGGTGGGCGGGGCCATGGACGCCTAGGATGACGGCGGGGGCGCGGGGTTGTCAATGCCAAAGATGCCTTCGGGCCACATGGTAGACTTTGCGAGCCATGAAGCTGCTCGCCGTCGAGAGCGCGACGCTGTCGGGCGGGGCCGCGATTCTGGACGGGGACCGCCTGCTCGGCGAGATCACGCTGAACATCGCCATCACGCACTCGGAGCGCCTGCTTTCCGCCGTGGACCGTCTCCTTGCCGACTGTGGGCTCGCTCCCTCTGATCTGGAGGGTCTGGCCGTGTCGGTGGGGCCGGGCTCTTTCACCGGACTCCGCGTCGGCCTCGCCACCGTGAAGGGTCTCGCCATGGCCCTCGACCTGCCCGTGGCCCCCGTGCCCACGCTCGATGCCCTCGCGGCGCGCCTGCCGTTTGCCGACGCGCCCGTCTGCCCCATCCTCGACGCCCGCAAGAGCGAGGTGTACCTCTCGCTCTACCGTTGGCGCGGCGATCGCATGCACCGCGAGCGGGACTACCTGGCCCTTCCCCCCGAGCTCGCCGCGGCGGAGCTCACCGCGCCCGTGATTCTCCTCGGCGACGGTATCGAGGCCTGCCGCCCCTGGCTCGGCCGGCTGGGCGAGGAGGTGCGCATCGCACCGGCCGCCCAGCGGCTGCCTTCGGCCTCCGCCGTCGCCGAGCTCGGCCATGCCGTTCTCGCCGCGGGCGGCGGAGTTAGTGCGGAGGCCCTGGTGCCGCTCTACCTCCGCCCCTCCGAGGCAGAGCTCAAGGCGCGGCGAGGCTGAGTGACGTGGAGCCAGAGCTGACGGCTACGCCGATGGTGGCGGCCGACCTCGATCAGGTGCTCGCCATCGAGCGGGTATCCTTCGTAACGCCGTGGACGCGGGCCGCCTTCTGCTACGAGATTGAACAGAACAAGGTCGCCCGATGCACGACCATGCGATCGGCAGGTCGTGTCGTCGGCTATCTGTGCCTGTGGGAGATCGGCCACGAGATCCATATCACCAACTTGGCCGTGCATCCCGAGTTACGGCGGCGGGGCGTCGGGCGCAAGCTCCTCGCCCTCGCCATGGCGGAAGGGGCGGCCCGGGGTGTGACCCTCGCCTTCCTCGAGGTGAGACCGACCAATGCGCAGGCGCTCAAGCTCTACGAGAGCCTTGGTTTCCAGATCATCGGCCGGCGCACGGGGTACTACTTCGACACCGGGGAGGATGCGCTCGTCATGGAAGCACGTCTGGGTGGCGATGAGGCACGGGTGGTGGCGGGGAACCGTACCACGGGCTCCTGAGTTTCTATGGCAACGCGCCGGACCCACCTATCCCCCAAGGAGACACGGATGATTCGACGGCTCTCACTAGGCGTGCTCACCCTGATCGTGGCTTCGGCCGTGCCCGGCGCGGCCTTCGCCGAACCGATGAACTTCAAGATGCTCTCCAACCAGTCGCGCGCCACGTTCAAGACGGACGCCCCCCTCGAGACCATCGTCGGGACCACGGCCGGCCCCGGCGTCACCGGCACCCTGACCGTCGACCCTGCGAAGCCCGCGGAGGGGACAGGCACGATCAAGGTGGATCTGACTACGCTCACTAGCGGCGTCGCCAAGCGTGATCAGGACATGCAGCAGCCGCAGTATCTCGACACGGCCAACGAGGCCAACAGGTTCGCCGTTTTCGAGATCAAGAGCATCGAGATCGCGGGCCCGCTCGAGGCGGGCAAGGAAGTGCCCGCCAAGGTCAAAGGTGTCCTCACCATCAAGCAGAAGCCGGTGGAGGTGGTGGCCGACGCCCGCGTCACCTACATCAAGCTCTCCCCCGAGCAGGTCGAGGCGCAGAAGCGCTTCGGCTTCACCAGCGACAACATCAAGGTGCGGACCAAGTTCGGGACGCTCTTCAGCAATCACAACATCACCATCCCGCAGCTCTTGTCCCTCAAAGTGTCGAACGAGATTCAGCTCGAGAGCGATCTGACCTTCGTGAAGCAGTAGCCGCCCGCGTCGGGGCCGGGCCGAGGCCCGGCCCCGTTTCCTTCTCCATCAAATCTGCTAAAATCCCGTCGTGCCAGCCCTTTCCCCCCGGATGTCCGCGTGATCTCGCTCGTCGACCGCATGCTCGCCGGCGATCGATTGGCCCTCGCCCGCCTCATCACGCGTGTCGAAAACCGGATGCCGGGCGTGGCGGAGATCATGCGTGGGGTACAGCCGCATCTGGGGCGGGCTCACGTGCTCGGCATCACCGGGCCGCCGGGCGCGGGAAAGTCGACGCTGGTGGACAGGCTGACCACGCGTCTCCGCGCCGCGGGCGAGCGGGTGGGCATCATCGCCGTCGATCCGTCGAGCCCGTTCACGGGCGGGGCCGTGCTGGGCGATCGCATCCGGATGCAGGCGCATACCCTCGACCAGGGTGTGTTCATCCGCAGCATGGCCACCCGCGGAAGCCTCGGCGGCCTGGCCGCCGCCACCGGCGATGTCATCAAGCTCATGGACGCCGCCGGCTTCCCGTGGATCCTCATCGAGACGGTCGGGGTGGGGCAGACGGAGCTGGACATCATCAAGCAGGCGGACACCACCGTGGTCATCCTCGTGCCGGAGTCGGGCGATTCCGTGCAGGCCATGAAGGCGGGACTCATGGAGGTGGCGGACATCTTCGTGGTCAACAAGGCCGATCGGGACGGCGCCCACGCCCTCATGGCCGAGCTGCGCTTCTCCGTGCACCTGCACTACTCGAGCAGCGTGTCGCCGAAGGACATCGACTGGGAAATTCCCGTCCTCGCCGCCCAGGCCACCAACGACGTCGGGGTGGCGGAGCTTCTCGTGGAGGTCAAGCGTCACCGGAGCGTGCTCGATCAGACGGGCGCGCTGGAGAAGCGCCGCCGCGCGCGCCGGCGCGCGGACCTGCGCACTCTCCTCGTCGAAGAGTTCGCGGGGCGCGTGATGGCTTCCGTCGAGGCGGATCCGGAGCTGGTGGCCACCATGGACGCGGTGGCGGAAGGCAAGCTGGACGCGTATACCGGCGTGGAGCGCATGCTGGCCCGTCTCCTCCGCCGACCTTGACAACGACGAGACCACAGGCAAAGGTGGGCATCGATCATGACTGAGCTGGTGGCGAGCGGCCTTCCATACCGCGACACCTTCTGGAACATTCCCATGTGGGCGCGCGTCTTCGTCTACGTAGGGGGTACCGCGGCTATTGCCGTCTTCGCGTGGGGGTGCTGGCAACGCGTCGCCCTCTGGCTCAAGGGCAGGCCCGAGCGACGCACAGATCACATTCCCGAGCGGATCGTGCTCGTGCTGACCCAGGCGCTGGGGCAGGCGCGCACCCTCTCGCAGGCCTACCCCGGGGTCATGCACGCCATCGTCTTTTGGGGCTTCCTCGCCCTTTTCATCGGCACCGTGCTCGCCACCATCGACTACGACATCACTCTGCCCCTCCTCCACGTCAAGCTGCTCAAGGGCACCTTCTACCTCCTCTACGAGCTCGTGCTCGACATGTTCGGGCTCTTCTTCGTCGTTGGCCTCGGCATGGCCTCCTGGCGCCGCTTCGTCAAGCGGCCGGCCCGTGTCGATCCCACCCCGAAATTCGTCTATGCCCTCCTCATTCTCTTCGTGATCAACGCCACGGGCTTTGTCATGGAGGCCTGCCGGCTCGCCGTGGTCAAGCCGGCGTGGGCGGCGTGGTCACCCGTCGGCTACGTGCTGGGACAGGCCATGCTGGGCGTGGGGCTGGGGGAGGGCGCGCTCCGCGACATTCACCTCTCCGTCTGGGTCTTCCACGCCGCCCTCGCTTTCGTGTTTATCGGCCTCATCCCCCAGTCGTACTTCATGCATCTCGTCACCACCCCGCTCAACATCTTCTTCTCCAAGCTCCGCCCGCGGGGCGAGCTCGCCAAGATCGAGAACATCGAGGAGGCGGAAAATCTCGGCGTGGGCAAGTTCGAGGAGTTCTCCTGGAAACGGCGCCTCGACTTCGACGCCTGCGTCGAGTGCGGGCGCTGCCAGGACGCGTGCCCCGCCTATATCTCCGGCAGCGCCCTCAATCCGAAGCGCATCATCGTCAAGCTCAAGCGCTACATGCTGGACGGCGACACGCGGCCGATCCATGGCGAGGTGATACAGGCCGACGAGCTCTGGGCCTGCACCACCTGCATGGCCTGTGTCCAGGAATGCCCCGCCTACATCGACATCGTGGACACCATTGTGGATCTCCGTCGCTTTCTCGCCCTGTCCGAGGGTGCGCTGCCCTCGACGGCCCCCCTCGCGCTGCAGAACATCCAGCGGGCGGGCAACCCGTGGGGCCTCGCGCCCGCCGAGCGGCTCAAGTGGGCGGAGGGGCTCGACGTCCCCGTGCTGGAAGAAGGCAAGCGCGTCGAGTACCTTTACTGGGTTGGCTGCTCCGCCTCCTACGACCGGCGCAATCAGAACATCGCCCGCTCGGTGGTGAAAATCCTCAAGAAAGCGGGCGTGTCCTTCGCGGTCATGGCCGAGGAGCGCTGTCACGGCGAGGTCGCTCGCCGCCTGGGCGAAGAGTACCTCTACCAGACGGTGACCACGGAGAACGTGGAGAACATCAAGAAGTACTCGTTCGAGAAGGTCATCACCCACTGCCCGCACTGCTTCAATACCATCAAGAACGAGTATCCGCAGTTCGACGGTAACTTCGAGGTGCTGCACCACTCGGTGGTCATCGCCGACCTGGTCAAGAGCGGCCGCATCAAACCGACCAAGGCCACCGACCAGACGGTGGCCTTCCACGACTCGTGCTACCTCGGCCGCTACAACGGCATCCTCGAGGCCCCGCGCGAGACGGCCCGCTCCGTGCCCGGACTGCGGCTCATCGAGATGCCCCGCAATCGCGAGCGGGGTCTGTGCTGCGGGGGAGGGGGCGGACAGATGTGGATGGAGACGCCGGCCAAGAAGCGCGTGAACGTCATCCGCGTCGAGGAAGCGCTCGCCGCCAAGCCCGACGTAGTGGGTGTGGCCTGCCCCTTCTGCCTCGCCATGGTCGACCTCGGGCGCAAGGTCGCGGGCGCTGAGGAGACGCTCCAGGTCAAGGACATCTCCGAGCTCGTCGCCGAGAGCCTCGAGTAGGCGTGCGGTGGACAAAAGCCTAGGGTGGGGTGCCCTGGGCCCGCGCTCGTAAGGTAGGCTAGGTTTTGCAATAAGAGGGGACCCAGCTCTTTGCGATCATCTCGGGCGCAATAGTGCTGTAGTCGAATGCTTTCCCGTCCTGGATCATCTGTTCGATGTTGAAGAGGAGTGCCGTCTCCGGGATGTCACGGAAGAAGGCGCGATACATCGACTCGACCATCCGGTGAGCGACCCGCAGCCCGAGGTGGCCGAGGAAGTTGCGGCGCTGACCGACATGGGCGAGCTCGTCGGTCATCACTTCCCGAAGCAGCGTGCGGACACGTTCGCGGGCCTCGGGCTCGTCATGAAGGATGTCGTCGAGTACGCCATCGATATGCTGATACACGGTCAACCCCATCAGCTCACTGACAAAGGCGGGCGGCGCGAGCAGGATCTCCGGGAACAAGGGGAAAATGCGATACACGCGGCTCATCCATTTGCCAAGAGGGACATATTCCACGTGGTCGAGATGAAAGGTCCGGAAGATCTCCTGAAAGAGGCGCATGTGACTGAATTCCTCGCAGAGATGATAGAGGCCGATCTTTGCGATCGTCGATCGGGACTCGGCGATAGGCTCCGTCCTCTCCCAGGCCGCTGAGATCCCGACGTATTCGTGGCGCGCAAACTTGTAGAGGAATGTCAGGAGGAGGGTCTTGCGATCGAGGGTGTGGGGGTTGTCGCGCATGGTGACGTGGTTGCGATAAAAGCTGGCGGGATCGGCCAATGGTCTGAGCGACCGAACAGGATGAGCCTGGAAGCCGGTGAGCGTGTCTCTCTTCTTGACAAGATCTTTCTCATCTTGAAGTAGGTCGCCGTCGTGTTGCAGAGAGTAGGCCCAGTACGCCTCGAAGTTGGCCATCCTCTCTTGTCGGGTCGCCGGGGCGAAGATGGATCGGTATCGCTTCTCGCCCCCCTCGATCCCAGGGTTCATAGGTTTCGTCTCCAGCGGACTAAGAGCGCGGGGCGGACGACACCTGGGTCGGCGGCCCGCGGCGGCTCGACGGATTCACCCGCGGAGCTTCCCCGGGCGATCGGGGATCTTCCGGCAAGACACCGCTTCACTAGGATCCTGATCACCTTCCCCATGAGAGCTAGGCCCAGCACCTGCGGCTCCCGTTTGTTCGAAGGACCATGTGGGGGAAGCCATTCAAGTCATTCAGAGAAGGGAGAATCTCATGTTTCTGATCCTGGCTGTAGTGCTCTTCTCGAAGGCGGCTCCAGACAATGCGAGAGGCAGGCGAGACCAGCGTGCCTCGGCAGTTTTCATCGGCCGCCGATTTCAGGGTAAATTTGCGGTCGTGCCGCAAGCGAGTGTGGACCTTCCTGATTGTCGCATTCGAGCTTCGAGATAGGAGACGAGGGAGACCGGGCTATGGTTTCTGGGGACACCTCCGGTACGACCGACCGATGAAGAGCAGGCACCTGCGTCTATTTCGGATCGCGGGTGGGATCGCTGCTGCGCTCGCCAGCGTCGCGGCGTCGCCGGTTCCGGCGCCCCTCGAGACGGCGCGCGCGCTCCTGCACGACTTCCGGGCGGATCCCGCCCGTATCGACCGTGCGCGTGATCTGTTGGAAGCGGCAGTCGCGCGCGACGAGGCCGGCGATACGCGGATCTTGGTCGCCCTGTCCCGGGCGTGGTTCCTCTACGGTGAGAACCGCGCGGTCACCGACGAGGCCCGGCTGGCCGCCTACGAGCGCGGCCGCGCCGTGGCCGAACGGGCCATCGGCCAGAGGCCGAACGACGCCGAGGGTCATCTCTGGTACGCGATCAATCTCGGCAGCTGGGCGCAGGTCAAGGGACTGCTCCGCTCCCTGCTGACGCTTCAGACCATCCGGCGCGAAGTGGACACGGTGCTGCGTCTCGATCCCGACAACGTCGACGGGCACGTTATGGCCGGGAGCCTCGACCGGGAGGTGCCTGCCATCCTGGGCGGGGACAAGGCCAAGGCCGAGGAGCATTTCAAAACGGCGAGGAAGCTGGCTCCGCATCTCACCGGCGCCCGGGTGGAGCTGGCCAAGCTCTACATCAAGATGGATCGGCTCGCGGAAGCGCGACAGGAACTTCAGGGCGTGCTCGACGAGCCTGCCCCGACCGACCGCTCCCGCTGGGAGCTCACGGAGGTGCCGCAGGCCCGCGATATGCTTCGATCGCTCGGCCACGCGCCCTGAGCCGTTCAAGGCTGACTTTCCTCAGGTGCCCGACGCGCCGGTGCCGCCGCAGTTTGACCTGAAGATCACGGCGACGCCCGCGCCTTCGCAGTAAGGACAGAAGACCACTTCCCTCACGTCGCTTCTGCTTCGCGCCCGAGTCGCGCCTTCCGGGTCTCGGGCAGGGTGTCCGCCTCTCTGCGGACCCCGTGTCGGAACCCCGCGTTTTCCCAGAGTGAAGAAGTGGCATTCCTGATGCTGAGGACTCCGCCCAAGCATGAATCCTTACGGGAGTATCCGACGAGCCGAGAAGAGATTGGGCGACCCCGAGGACCGGGGAGAGAACTTCGAAATGGGGGGAAGCCGGCCATGGAACTCTTGAGACGGATCGGCGTCGGTACCGTGATGATCGTGGGATTTCTCCTTCCGCATGACGTGGCAATAGCCCAGGACCTGACCGGGACCATTCAGACGGGCCGGATGACGGTGGTGGACATCAATAGAGGGACTCGACGCATCGTCTGCATGAACAGCCTCGGAAGGGTTTCCGAGCACAGAGTGACCAATGAGGCCAGGGTGGTCACCGAAGACAAGACAGCGACCGATCTGGCTCGGGTCAGTACTGGCGACGTCATCAGGGCGGAGCTTCGAGCCGGACGGATCCAAAAGATCGTCGTGCTTCGCCATGCCTGGCACGAGGCAGCGAGCCCGGAGCAGTAGGGGACAACCGTCATGGCTGGCGTTATGGCTGGCCCGATCGTCGTCGGCATACTCCGGGAGCGTCACCCCGACCACATTGTCCTGAGCAACGGCACTGAGATTTTCCTCCTCGATGGCGTGTCCGCCGATCACATTGCTATCGGGAGGAGCTTCACGGCTCACTGCACGGTTCAAGATGGCAAGACGCTGGCGAACGCCATCCAGTTGAATCCCGACTGGCTGCTCGATGCGCTTGCCTCGGTGACCTTCAGCGCCTGAGCGCCACTCGTCCCGGCAATTCTCAGGAGAGCTGTTGTCTATCGTGCTAAATTTGCCCGCATGGGTGGCGGGCACCGCACAGGTCGACGTGGATGGCGCCGACGCGCAGTTCCCTCGGCGCCGGAAGCAGCCGGCCACCATCCCGGTTACCCTCCGTGTCATCGGCAGGCCATGACGGACGAGCGTAGCGCAGCGTTCTAGGGAGGCCCTATGGCGAAGAAAGCCAAGATGGCGAAGCGGAAGACGGCCGTCACGGGCAGGTCCCGTGCCAAAAAGCTCACCATCAAGAAGGAGGCGGTTCGCGATCGTGCCTCTGCGGAGGCGCGGGCCACGCGCGGGGCGATCGTCATCAACACCAAGGCTCTGCGAGGCATGGTGATCGAGCGCTCCGCCGCATCTCTCTTCAAACGCGGGCGGTGATGGGCATGGCCCCGCCACGGCCGGGGCGGCGGCCACGGGCCGCGAGAGCCACGGGCGGCGTCATGCTCATCGCCATGCCGTGGCAGATTCTCCAGCTTCCCTCTATCCAACTCGGCACCCTCCAGCCACTATTGGAGGACGCCGGGATCCGAACCGAGGCCCGCTCGTTCAAGCTCGACTTCATGGAGCGTTGCCGCGTGGCGACCCGCGAGCTCCCGGAGGAGCGCCGGATCGGCCTCGCGGACTACGAGGCGGTGGCGGCCGATCACTACTGGGTCGGTCTCGGTGAGTGGATCTTCGCCGCGCCGGCCTTCCGCGGAGGGGCCGGGCCAGATGCGGCGTATCTCGACTACGTTCGCGGTCACGGACTGTCCGAGCACGATATCGACAAGGCACGAGCGATGCGGGCCCTCGTCCCGGCATTCCTGGAGGTCTGCGTCGACGACGTCCTGAGCTCGGGCTCCCGCGTCGTCGGCTTCACCTCCACCTTCAGCCAGACTGTGCCGTCGCTGGCCCTGGCCAGGATGCTCAAGCAGGCGGATCCGTCGCTCACCGTCGTGTTCGGTGGCGCCAATTGCGACGGGCCCATGGGCGCCGCGCTCCTGCGCGCGTTTTCCTGGGTTGATGTGGTCGTTCGCGGCGAAGCGGAATCGATCGTGGTCGAGCTGATGCGCGATCTCCTGGCGGGGAGATCGCCGGGCCGTCGACCAGGTCTCTGCTTCCGAGAGGCGGGCGAGGTGGTCGCGGTGGATCAGGCGGGCGGTGAGATCCAGATGGACGAGCTCCCGATTCCCAAGTACGACGAATACTTCGAGCGGCTCGCGAAAACCGGCTTCGCGGCCGAGGTTCTCGCCGAGGTACGAGTGCCCTACGAATCGGCGAGGGGCTGCTGGTGGGGTGCCAAGTCGCACTGCACCTTCTGTGGGCTCAACGGGTCGAGCATGGCCTTTCGCAGCAAGAGTCCCGCGCGCGCCCTCCAAGAGGTGGAGACCCTGGGGCAACGCTACGGGCGGCTCGACTTTCAGGCGGTGGACAACATCATCGACGTGCGGTACCTCCGCGACGTCCTGCCGCGCCTCCGGGACCGCGGATACGACTTGAGCCTCTTCTACGAGACCAAGGCCAACCTGCGGAAGGACCAGGTGCGCCTTCTCCGCGAGTCGGGGGTCGACCGCATTCAGCCGGGTATCGAGAGCCTCAGCACCCCGATCCTGAATCTCATGCGGAAAGGCGTGACGGCGTTCCAGAACGTTCGCCTCCTCAAATGGTGCGCCGAATACGGCCTGCGCGTCTTCTGGAACGTCATCTATGGCTTTCCGGGAGAACCTCAGGAGGAATATGCGCGCATGGCGGCGCTCGTGCCCGCCCTCGAGCACCTGGCCCCGCCCTCGCTCGGTCCGCTCGTGCTCGACCGCTTCAGTCCCTACCACGAGCGGCCCGGCGACTTCGGGCTCGAGATCGCGGGCCCCCTGCCGTATTACGAGATGATCTATCCCGCGGACGCGGCGACCCTCGACGATCTGGCCTACTCGTTCCAGTACGCCCATGCCGACGATCGGGACCCCGACACTTACGTGATGCCTCTCCGCCGGGCTATCGACGAATGGCGAACCGCGAGCCGGACGAGCTACCGGGCGCTTCGCTATCGTCGCGGACCCGGCGGCCTTCTCGTGCAGGACGGACGGCCGCACTCGGACCGGGCCAACTACACGTTGGGCGAGCGGGAGGCGGCGATCTATCTCGCCTGCGAAGACGGGGCGACTCCGGGCGAAGCCCACCGCGCCCTGCGCGCCGCCGGGGTGGGCGAACTCGGCGTGGAGGAGATCCGGGAGTTTCTCGACGAGCTCGTGCGCTCTCGCCTGGTCTTCGCTGACGGCGGCCGCTATCTGGCTCTCGCGTTGCCATGGCGGTTGCCCGAAGCGGCATAGCGCAGCCATGAGCCAGCTCAGCTCCAAGGACCGGAAGAAGTTGCCCAAGAGCGCCTTCGCCTACGTGGATTCGCGCGGTCGCCGCCGACTGCCGATCCACGACGAATCGCACGTCCGTAACGCCCTCGCGCGCTTCACGAAGGTGGCCTTCGAGGATGAAGCGGCTCGCGAGCGGGCGCGCAAGAAGCTCCTCGGTGCCGCCAAGAAGTACGGGATCGTGCCCATCGGTTTCATGACCGGCCAGTTGGAGGCTCAGATGAGCGCGGCGACGGCCGGCCGTCTGGTGATCGAGCTTGGGCGGGTCGACACCCCGTCTGAGTTCGAGCGGCGCCTGCGCGTGGCCCTTCGCGATCCCACCCTCTCCGTCCTGCGCTGGTCCGATTCGGACGGGACATACCTCGACGGGGCGGGCCGGCCCGCTACGCTACCTCCCGATGGGGAAGGTCGCGCGGTGACGCTCCTCGAGCGCCACGGTCAACCCATGACCGCTCTCGTGCACGACCGCGCTGTACTGGACAATCCGGACCTGGTGAAGACGGTGACGGCGGCGGTGAAGCTGGCCGTCGAGAACGAGCGGCTCCGCGGCCAGGTCGAAGCTCAGGCGAGCGAAGCGCGAACCTTGCCAACCGGGCACGTGACGTTCCTCCTGAGCGACATCGAAGGGTCCACCAACCTCCTGCAACGGCTGGGCGATCGATATGCAACCCTCCTCGCCGATGTTCGCGCCTTGATCCGTCTTTCCGTGGGCCGGGTGGGCGGTCGCGAGGTCGACGCTCGCGCGGACGAATTCTTCGCAGTCTTCGATCGAGCGGCGAAGGCGCTCGAGGCCGCTCTGTCGATCGAGCGGGCGGCGGGAGGACGGGCTTGGCCCGACGGGGTCGAGGTCAAGATCCGTATCGGCGTTCATGCCGGACGCCCCACCCTCACGGATGCCGGGTACGTCGGGCTCGCGGTGCACACGGTCGCCCGCATCTGCTCGGTGGCCCACGGCGGCCAGATTCTGCTCTCGGCCGCGGCCCGGGAGGCGGTGGGCCGTTCCCGGCCGGCCGGCATACGCTTCCGGAGCCTGGGCTTGCATCGGCTCCGTGGTCTGCGTGAGGCCCAGGCGCTCTTTCAGGTGGAAGCGGCTGACTTGCCGGCGCGCTTCCCACCGTTACGAATGCTCGCTGCCTCGCCTGGCCAGACCGGCGAGCCCGCGTAGGGGCCCGATCAGGCTCCCGGGGGGCGCACGGGACGTCGCCATTCGGCGCCGCCGGGCCACGGACCCAGTGTCCGGTCGGCCTCTTCAGCATCGGCCTGGAGGTCGCACCAAGCGCGACAGTCGGTGCAGAACACGCGCCGGGTGTCGAGCGTGTCCGCTTCGAGCAGAATGGTAGTCCTCGCCGACTGGTGAGGCCGTCGGAGCGCCTGGTGCTCGAGCAGGAGCGCGTGCAATCGCCGGAGAAAGGCGTTGTCGTGCGCGGTATCCTCGCGCGGGATTCGACCGCTCGCGAGAACCCAGCGGCTGCCGTCGGGCAGGCGCAGGTATGCTTCGCCTCTCTGGAGCCAGCCGATCTCGTCCAGGAGCACCGAGGGAAATACGTTCAGGAGCTCCCCGTTCGGGGCCGTCCGCAGAGCCTCCCAGTCACGCCAGTACGACTCCATGGATTCAGCGCGAATGTCGCGGACGGGGAGGGCGGCCATGGATTGGGCCTTGAGGCGATCCGACTGCTCGGCCGCCGTCACCGGCGCCTTCCATACCGCATCCGGGGTCGTCATGATCGCCCCGTGGACACGGAATCGGAGAGGGGAGCGCTCTCCGACGAAAGACTCACGCCTTGTCTGGTTGATCTGATCCGGGGGTTGGTGAACCCGACAGCAGCCGGAGCCGCGCTTCCGCGTCAGTAATCGGCGAAGGTCCGTGAATCATGGCCCGGGCCATGTCGAGCATCGGATAGCCGTTCTTGGCTTCTTCCTGGAAACGCCGGGCGAAGCCACCGCTCTTGATGTCTTCTAGGATCGCCCGGAAGCTGGTCGTGATCGCCTCCCTGTCCATCTCGAGGGTGCGAATCATGCCGCCGAAGAGCGCCGTCGGCCCGTGATCCTCGGAAGATCGGAAGAAGCCGGCCTCGCGGAAGGAGCGGAAGACGATTTCCATCTCGCCCGACATGTACATCTCGAGCGCCAGGGCCTCGGCGGGGATGCCCGCATCGCGGCCAACCTCGAACGCGGTCATGATGGCCATGCCGAGGACCGCACCCACCGTCTGCTCCACGAAGAGATCCAGCGACGCTTCGACCTTGGCGGTCATCTGGACGGCGCCGGCGCGGAGGACGCCCAGGGCCTCGGCGAGGCCGAGCATGCGCTGTTGCGCCCGACCGCTTCGATCCGCTTCCACGCCCACGCAGCCCCAGAAGCCGTCGCCCGCTACATAGCGGGCGCGCGCCGATACTCCGGCCATGCGCGGCGCCACGAGAAGCACGTCGACAGACTCAGGGGGATGAATGAGGTCGAAGGCGAGGCTATATCCGGAGCCGAAGGCGATGGCGCTGCCCGGCCGGAGGGCAGGCGCGACCTCGCGTTCGAAGACAGCGGGGATCACTTCATCCGGGAGGAGCACGAACACGACGTCATCCGACGAGGCGAGGGCCAGAGGGACGACTTCGAATCCCTCGGAGCGGGCCCGCTCGGCATATTCGTCCTCCTGATTGCCCACCCGGATCTTGATCCCCGAGTCGCGGAGATTCAGGGCGGCGGTGCGTCCGAGGTTTCCGTAGCCGAGCACCGCCACCACTTCGCCCGCGAGCGCTCGGGGAGGCGCATCCTCCGCGCGATACACCTTCACCTTCGTCTCTGGTGAGTTCGTCATATTCGAGTAGATCTCACTCCCTCGAGTGGCTTACGGTCCGTGTGGTCCCACGACGGGCAACTGGCCGTTCAGCACCCCGCGGACCTTACTCGACAGGTCCGCGACCGCGAAAGGCTTGACGACGAAGGACTCGCCGGGGGCGAGCCGGATGCCATAGTTCTCTACTGTCTCAGCGCTGTACGCAGACATGAACAGCACCTTGATGCCGGGACGGAAGACCCGGAGCCGGCCCGCCAGCTCGCGCCCATTCATGCCCGGCATCACCACATCGGTGAGGAGCAGGTCGAGCGGCTCCTGCCGTGAGCGGGCGATGCGAAGGGCCTCGCGCGGATCCCCCGTCGCCACGATCGTATACCCTTCCGCTCGCAAGATACTGCTCGTCATGCCCAAGACCTCGGGCTCGTCGTCGACTACCAGTATGGTTTCCATGGGCTTGGATCGTGAGCCGTCGTCATGAACGTGCACCTCCGCTCGGAGCAGGTGTGCGAGGTGACCCACCTTCAGGGCGGGCAACCTCGGGACAGTCGCCGATCCCGGTCTGCATAATAACCCAAATCGAGGACGCGACGGGGTCTGACGCGAGTGGCCCGCAGCTGTGTGCTACCATTCGCCGAGTGGCGCGTCGCGGGCCGGCCACGCGGAGACACTACACTCGTCAATCACGCGGAGGAAAACGCATGATCGGATGCGGCAGACGCGTCGCCCTATTCGTGCTCGCGGGTCTCATCGTGGCGGTCCCGCAGATGGGTACGGCCCAGCCCTACATTTATCCGGATCGCGGCCAGAGCTACCAGCAGCAGGAATCGGACAAGGGTCAGTGCTACGGCTGGGCGGTACAGCAGACCGGCTTCGACCCCGCGAATCCCCAGGTCGCCATGGCTCAGCCCCCTCCTCCACAGTATTACGGTCAACCGCAGGCCCCTCAGGGGGGCATGCTCCGGGGCGCCGCGGGTGGCGCCGCTCTGGGAGCGGTGGGAGGCGCCATCGGCGGTGACGCGGGCAAGGGCGCGGCTATCGGCGCGGGAGTGGGCGCGCTCTTCGGGGGCATGCGCAGGATGCGATACGAGGAGCAACAGCAGCAGCAGATGCAGCAGCAGCAACAACAGCAGCAGATGTACGCGGCGCAGCAGCAGAATGCCATGTCCCAGGGTCGATCGAACTACGAGCGGGCTTTCAGCGCCTGCATGTCCGCCCGCGGCTACACGGTCCGCTGATGAGCGATCGGAGGGTCGCCATGAAGCTCCTCGTATCGGGCTTGGTTGTCCTCGGGTTCGCTGTCGCGGGCCTGTCTCCGCCGTGGAGCGCGGCGGCCGGGAAATACGACGGGGCGGCCCCGCTGGTCTGTGCCGCCATGACGGTGAGTGAGTGCGTGGCGGAGGGCAGATGCCAGCGGCGCAACGCGGAGAAGGTGAACTTCCCGGCGCTCTTCAAGGTCGACGTCAAGGCCATGAAGCTCTGGGAGCTCGGAGCCGACAAGCCCCGAGAAACCTCCATCCGCAGTCTCGACCGGGAAAGTAACAAGATGATACTGAGCGGGGCCGAAGGCGAGCGGGGATGGACGGTGCTGATCAACGAAGCCAACGGGAAGATGTCGGCGACCGCGGCGGGAGACGGAGAGGGATTCGTCATATTCGGGCAGTGCGCGCTGCCATAGCTCTCGCCAGGTGCACGCGGTGGGATACCTCGCGGGTCCGCGACTCACGACGGAAGGGAAATAATCGTATGGCCAAATGGTTGGCTGGTGTGTTCCTCGCGGCCCAGATCCTCATGGGCTGCGCCGGCGGCCAAGGGCAGTTCGGGGGCGGCGGCTATGGCGGTTACCAGCCGCCGCCGCCTCCGGCTCCGATGCCCGCATACACGCCTCCGCCCCCCGTCTACGCGCCTCCGCCGGCTCCGACTCAGCCCTACATCTATCCACAGCGGGGGCAGTCACCACAGCAGGAGGAATCGGACAAGGGCCAGTGCTACGGCTGGGCCGTGCAGCAGACCGGCTTCGACCCGGCGAATCCGCGGGTGGCCATGCCTCCACCACCGCCCAGGTATTCGACCCCGCAGCAGCAGTCCCTCGGGGGCGGCGCCCTCGAAGGCGGCCTTGGTGGTGCGGCGCTGGGAGCGGTCGGAGGGGCCATCGGTGGCAATGCCGGAGAAGGTGCAGCCATCGGCGCCGCCGTCGGCGGACTGTTTGGGCTGATGCGGCGGGCCCGGTCCAACGAGGAGGTCCAGCAGCAGCAACAGCAGCAGCAGCAGCAACAGCAGCAGGCGTACGCGGCCCAGGAGCAGAATGCGATGGCCCAGGGCAGATCCAACTACAATCGCGCCTTCAGCGCCTGCATGTCGGCCCGTGGCTATACGGTCAACTGAAGCCTTGGCGAGATGGAGAATGAGCCGCTCCGATTTGTACCTCGTCGCGCTCATGGTGGCTCTCGGGCGCGGTAGAGCCGCTGACGGAGATTTCCGCGCCCGGGCCGAAGGCATGGATGCAGCATAGAAGTAGAGCACGCCGAGGACCGGCGCCCGCCAGGGTCTCCTCGCTGGTGCTCGGCGCTCTCCGCCGGCTCATCACTTTGCCCGTCACGTTAGCCAGCCGACTTCGCCGACTTCAGCGCCCAGAATCAGTCCTTGGGGACTCAAGCGCTCCGCGATGTCCCGAACGCGGTCGAGGGGTCCGAGAAGATCGTGCGCTCCACCCATTCGGCGCACGATCCTCGAGGTGCGGCGAGTCCTGTACGAGCATCTGGGGATTCGATGCGGGCTCGAGTGCGAGGTGGCCGAGCGGGTCGATGCGGCCGCGGCGGGCATGAGGAAACCGGAGCCATCTGAGCCCGCCGGGACCACGCGGCCGTGATCCGACCCACGGGCAGTACGGGGTCACTTACCAAGGAGGAGCAGAGATGATGCGACAGACAGCCCGATGGACGAAGGCGGGAGCGGCGGCGGGAGTGTTGCTGTTCACCTCTGGCGCGGCATGGGGGCAAACGTTCGTCTACCCGCAAAAGGGCCAGACGCCTCAGCGTCAGGCGCAGGATCAGGCGGAGTGCCAGGCGTGGGCGACCCAGCAGACCGGCGTCAATCCGGGCATGCTCATGGCGCAAGCGCCGCCGCCCGCTCAGGCACCTCAGGGCGGACTCGTGCGCGGTGGTGCCCGGGGCGCGGCGGTCGGGGCCGTGGGGGGCGCCATCGGAGGCGATGCGGGCAAGGGCGCGGCCATCGGCGCCGCCACCGGCGCCATGCTCGGCGGGATGCGCCGGCGCGACCAGGTGCGGCAGCAGGAGGCGCAGCAGGCGCAGGCGCAGCAGATCCAGGCATCGCAAATGGATACCTTCAATCGCGCGCAGGCCACGTGCCTCCAGGCGCGCGGCTACTCGGTCAACTAGACATGGGGGGACGGACAATGATCAGGCTTCAGGCGGCGGTACTCTGCGTGGTCGTGGCAGGTCTCGGTGTGACGTGGCCGGCGGCCGCCGCGGGCAAGTACGACGGCTCGGCGCCCATGATCTGCGCCGTCACGTCCATGGTCGAGTGCACGGCCGATGGCAAGTGCGAGCGCAGCGCCCCGCAGGAGGGCAACAATCTGCCGACTTTTCTCCGCGTGGACGTGAAGGGCGGGCTCTTGACCGCCAACGACGGTAGCGGGCGCAAGACGGACATCAAGGCCTCGAGTGTGGTGGGTGAACAGCTCATGCTCCAGGGAGTAGACAATGGCAAGGCATGGAACATGGTGATCGGGTCGGGAACGGGGCGGTGGGGCGGCTCCGTCGTCGAGGACGACGGATCGTTCGCCATCTTCGGTTCCTGCACCCTGCCGTAGGCTCGGGATTGTGCTAGCTTCCAGCGCATGAGCTTGAGCGGGAGCGCTTCCCGCCAGTCCGGACCTGCGTGAGCGACGCGATCGCCGCCCGCCCGAGTTGGACGCCAGGCGTCCAATGGGGCCGGCGTGTGCGTCGCGTGGCGCGCAGTGGGGTGGTGGTCGCCGGGGCCGTCGTGGCCCTGTTCGTCGTCGGCGTGGCCATCTTTGCCCACGTGATCGCTCCGCATCCGCCGGACGAGCCGAACTTCGAGCTGATCGAAGCGCCCCCGAGCTACAAGGCGTGGTTCGGCACGGATCGGCTCGGGCGCGACGTCTTGAGCCGGGTCATCTACGGCTCGCGCATCTCGCTGTCCGTCGCCCTCGTTTCCATCGGCGTGTCGATGCTGGCGGGGGGCTCGCTGGGCCTGGGCGCCGGCTTCAGCGGTGGGGCGTGGGACAACATCATCAATCGGGTGATGGACGTCTTCTTCAGCATCCCGGGGCTCCTTCTCGCCGTCGGCGTGGCCGCCATGAGGGGGCCGGGGGTGCAGAGCGCCGTGCTCGCCATCGCCATCGTCTATACGCCGGTGTTCGCGCGGGTCATGCGGGGGCCCGTCCTCGCCGAGCGCGAAAAGGACTACGTGGAGGCCGTCCGCGCCCTGGGGGCCACACGACTGGTCGTGGCCCTCAAGCACGTGTTGCCGAACGTGCTCTCGCCCTTCGTGGTCCAGGGCACCGTGGCCTTCTCGCAGGCCGTCCTCATCGAGGCTTCGCTGAGCTACCTGGGCCTCTCGGCCCAGCCGCCCACACCGTCGTGGGGCAACATGCTGAACGAGGGCCGGACCTATCTCGAGACCGCGCCCTGGATCTCCGTGTTTCCCGGCATCGCCATCATGGTGACGGTGCTCGCCTTCAATCTCCTCGGCGACGGCCTCCGCGATGTCCTCGATCCCAACTCGCAATAGCGCCATTTCACGGGAGGAACGACCATGACGACCGATCCGAAGCATGCCGATATCTCTCGCTTCAGCCGACGCGATGCCCTGAAGCTCGGGGGCGCCGCGCTGGGCACGCTGGCCTTCGGCACCCAGGCCTTCGGCCAGACGCCGAAGCCGGGCGGCAGCCTCATCTCCGCCCAGACCACCGAGGCGACGGGACTCGATCCGCAGCTCGTTCCCGCGCTGTCCCGCAGCCGTCGATCGCCCATGATGTACAGCCAGCTCGTGCGCTTCGACGCGGACATGAACGTGGTCCCCGAGCTGGCCGAGTCGTGGCAGATCAGCCCCGACGGGCTCGCATGGACGTTCAAGCTCCGGCCGGGGGTGAAGTTCCACGATGGCCAGGAGCTGACCTCGGCCGACGTGAAGTTCACCTTCGACCGGCTCTTCGAGGTCTCGCCGGGCAAGTCGGACTTCATCGCGGTGGACAAGGTCGAGCCGGTGGGCAAGTACGGCATCAAGTTCGTCACCAAGGAGCCCTTCGCCGGCCTCCTCGCGGCCCTCGGCGGATTCTGGGGCTTCATCATCAGCGAAGCCGGCATCAAGAAGTACGGCGATCTCAACAAGGCGGCGCTGGGCACGGGGCCGTTCGTGCTCGAGGACTGGAAGGTGGAGCAGCAGCTCGTGCTGAAGAAGAACCCCAACTACTTCCGCAAGGGCCAGCCCTACGTGGACGCGCTCACCCTGCGGGTGATCCCCGACGAAGCCAATATCGTGGCCGCGCTCCGGACGGGTCAGATTCACCATGCCTTCCTCGAGGACAACAAGAACTTCAACCTCCTCAAGGACGAGAAGACGCTCACCGGATACCGGTCGTCGCGCCTGGGCTACGACTACCTCAATATCAATGCCAGCCGCGGGCCGCTCAAGGACGTGCGGGTCCGCCAGGCCATCTCCTGGGCGGTGGACCGCAGCCAGGTGATGCGCGTGGCCGCCTCCGGCTTCGGCCGCCTCACCGCGCCGGCGACCCAGCCCATGAAGCAATGGCAGATCCCCGAAGAGCAGTGGATGCGCTATTACAAGGCCGATGTGGAGAAGGCCAAGAAGCTCATGGCCGACGCCGGGCAGGCGAATGGCTTCACCGTGAAGCTCCTCGTCATTCCGACCTTCCCGACCATGGTATCGGGGGCCCCGGTGGTCGCCTCCCAGCTCAAGCGCATCGGTATCAATGCCGAGATCGAGAACGTGGAATACGCGATCTGGATCAAGCGGTGGCTCGCCCACGACTTCGACATGACCATGAACTCGACGCCGGGCTACGCCGATCCCGATACCGCCTTCTTTCGGGCGCTCCACTCCACCAAGGGGCAGAACTGGAATTCCTGGAGCGTGCCCGAGCTGGACGCGGCCCTCGAGCTGGGCCGGCGCACCATGGATCCGAAGAAGCGCAAGGAGATCTACGACCGCGTGCAGATCATGATCCTCGAGAACGTGCCGCACCTCTGGCTCTTCTCGGCGGAGCGGATCGATTTCACCCAGGCGTCCGTCAAGGGTTTCCGGCAGCATCCGACCACGCTCCTCTACAACTTCGAGGACGTCTGGCTCGACAAGGCCTGAGCGGGGAGGGTCGAGGCCGCGCGAGAGACCATGGGCCGCTACCTCGCGGTGCGGCTGTACTCGATGGGGGTGACGCTCGTCGGGCTGACCGTGCTCGTCTTCCTCATGCTGCGCCTGGTCCCGGGTACCGTGGTCGAGCAGATGATCGGCGCCGATGCGGTGGTGAGCAAGGAGATGGTCGAGCAGCTTAAGCGCTTCTTCGGTCTCGACCAGCCGTGGTACACGCAGTACCTGGCGTGGATCGCCCGGCTCGCCCACGGCGACTTCGGCACCTCGTGGCGCACGGGTAAGCCCGTGATGAGCCTCATCTTCGAGCGCCTGCCCGTCACGCTCGAGCTGACCCTCTTGTCCGTCGCCTTCGCGCTGGTCCTCGGCATGGCCGCGGGCGTCCTCTCCGCCATACAACGGGACCGCGCGGTCGACCAGGTGGCGCGGGTGGGAACGCTGTTCGGATTGTCCATCCCCGTCTTCTGGCAGGGGACGATGCTCATCCTCTTCTTCTCTCTCTACCTGCGCTGGATGCCCCCCATCGTGTGGGTGGGCTTTTTCACGGATCCGAAGCGGAACCTCACCATCATGCTCCTGCCCGTGGTGTGCCTCGGCACGGCGAGCGCCGCCAATATCGCGCGGACCACACGGGCCTGCATGCTCGACGTGCTGCGCTCCGAATACGTCCGCACCGCGGCGGCCAAGGGCCTCGCCCGCCGCGCGGTGATCCTGAAGCATGCGTTGAAGAACGCGCTCATCCCGGTGGTGACGGTCGCCGGGCTCCAGGCGGGCATCCTGTTGGGCGGCACCGTGGTCGTGGAGGAAGTCTTCACCCTGCCCGGAGTGGGGCGGCTGGTGCTGTGGTCGATCTATCAGCGCGACTATCCCGTGACCCAGAGCACTATTCTCTTCATCGCGGTTCTCTTCATGGCCATCAATCTGGCGGTGGACATCCTGTACCGGTACCTCGATCCTCGCATCCGGTACGCGAGCTGACCGCGGGAGGTCTCCATGCGCGCATCGGTGCTTTTCGAGCAGGGCAAGCCGCTTCAGACCGAAGAGCTGGATCTCGAGCCGCCGCGGACGGGAGAAGTCATCGTCCGCATGACGGCGAGCGGTGTCTGCCACAGCTGTCTCCACGCCGCGGACGGGAGCTGGGCGGGCGTGCCCGTGCCCATCGTGCTCGGCGACGAGGGTGCCGGCGTGGTCGAGGCGGTGGGGCCGGACACCCCGGGCCTCCGGGAGGGAGATCACGTCATCCTCTCCTGGGCGCCCACCTGTGGCCGCTGTCACTTCTGCGTGATCGGGCGTCCCAATCTGTGTGAGCGCCGGCAGCCCGGCCGCGGTGTCCTGCCCGACGGGACCACGCGCATGTCCCTGCGCGGCCAGCGCGTATACCACTACGGCCACGGCGCCACCTATGCCTCGCGGACCGTGGTGGCGGAATCCTGTGCCATCGCCATCGACAAGCGGATGCCGCTCGACCGCGCGGCGCTCATCGGCTGCTCGGTGATGACGGGCGTGGGCGCGGTCATCAATACCGCGGCGGTTTCCGCGGGAGCGAGCATGGCCGTCTTCGGGGCGGGAGGAATAGGCCTCAACGTGGTGCAAGGCGGCGACATGGTGGCGGCGCATCCCATCATCGCCGTCGACGTCAAGAGGGCCCGGCTCGATCACGCGCGGGCGCTCGGCGCCACCCATGGCGTCGACGCCTCGACCGAGGATCCCGTGGCCGCCATCAAGGCGATTACGCGGCGGGGCGCGGATTTCTCCTTCGTGGCCGTGGGCGATACACGCGCGGTGGCCCAGGCGTGCGACGCCTTGAGCCCCGGCGGCACCTGCGTCCTCATCGGCGTGCCGGCCACGGGCGCCACCGTGCCCCTCGACGTCCGCCCGCTCGTCACGGGCGAGCGAGCCATCCGCGGCTGCAGCTACGGCGGGGCGCGCACGCGCGAGGACCTGCCCAAGCTCGTCGGGCTCTACCTGGCCGGCCGTCTCCGCATCGACGAGCTCATCACGCATCGCTACGGTCTCGACGACGCGAACGAAGCCTTCCGCGCTCTCGCGGCGGGCGAGCTCGGGCGCGGCCTCATCGTGTTCTGAGGAGGGATGGTCGTGACGGAGCTCGTCTTCGCCCTCGAGTTCAGAGGCCGTGGCGGCCCTAGCGGCACCTCGCCCACCACACGCCGGGCGAGAACGACGGCGCCGAGCCAAACCCTTAGCACAGTACTGAGGGCCGGATCCATCGACACCGCGGTCCAGCAGGTCGACGGCGACGCCGCCGTGCTCGACTCCACGGTGGAGCGCTTCCCCGACGGCAGTTTCGTCGAGGAAGGAACGATCGCCTACGGCCGCTTCGGCTCAGTGTCCTTCGAGACGGTGGGTCGGGGCACGGTGGGCCCAAGTCCCATCGACGGGTGGGTCCACGGTGCCGTCATGTGGACCATCACGGGCGGCGAGGGGCGCCTCGCGGGGGCCCGCGGTCTTATCACGTCAAACTTCGTAGCGAGCGCCGAGGGCGAAGTGATCGACAACCAGATCGCCCGGATGTATCTGGGCTAGTCCTCGCGCAACAGGACGGCTGGCATGGGCCGCAAGAAGAAGACCATTTCTACATGGGCGGGCGCTTTGGGGGTCGCCGTGGTGGCGTCGCTTCTGGTGGTGGGTATCCCGAGCCTGCCCGAGGCGGCGACCGAGTCAGAGCTTCAGTCGGCGGTTTTCCGCGCGAAGCCGGCGGTCGTCATGGTCGCCGTGCGGATCGGGGCGACGGCGACGGTGCGCTGCGGCAACGGGGCGACCACCGTCGTGAGTCCCGGAGCCATCGCGAGCTCGGGAGCGGGTCCATCGTTCATCCCGACGGCTGGATCGTGACGAATGGCCACGTGGTCCAGCCGTATCAGGAAGGTGCCGACGGCGCTTTCGCCGCCGAGCTGCTCGAGAAGGCGGTCACGGTGGCCTGCGCGGCCGAGCTGGACGGCTTGCCCGCTCCGGCGCGTGCCCAGCGCGTCCGGGCGCTCGCCGCCACCGGCGAGAATCGGGAGGGCCTCGCCCTCGATCGGTCGCTCGAGGTGCATCTGTCCAATGGCAAAGCCTACCCGGCCCAGGTGAAGTTCTACAGCCCGCCCGCCTATGTGGTGGTCGGTACGACCACGGATGCGACCGGTAATCGGAAGGCGGTGCACGGCCGCGACGTGGCTATCCTGAAGATCGACGACAAGGAGCTACCCGTGGTGCGGCTGGCCAGGCACAGCACGGACCTGCACCTGGGCCAGGCGCTGTTTGTCATCGGTTTTCCGGGTGTCGTGGTTTCCCATGAGCTCCTCAGCCGTGCCACTCAATACGAGCCGTCGATCACCACCGGCCGCGTCTCGGGCTTCAAGCAGGACATCGGCGGCCAACGGGTCATCCAGACCGATGCCGCCATCATCCAAGGGAACAGCGGCGGTCCGGTCTTCGACGACCGCGGCCAGGTCATCGGGGCGGCGACGTTCACGTCGCTCCAGGGGGAGCAGGTCGTCCAGGGCTTCAATTTCCTCATCCCCATCGAGACCATCCAGGACGCCGCGCGCCAGGCCGGCGTGGTGCCGAAGGGCGACAGCATGTTCACGCGGCTGTGGAACCATGGCGTGGACCTCTACGTGCGCGACCTCCACTACCGCGCCTACCGCAACATGAGCGCGGCGAACCGGATCCACCCCGGCTTCCCCGACGTCGAGCGCGTGCGCGAGGACTGCGACATCAAGCACAAGGAGCAGGGGTATCTCCACCGCGAGGAGGTTCAGTGGGGGGTGTGGGGTTTTGCCCTGCTCGGCATGGTGGCGGGGGTATGGTTCGGGGGCCGACGGGCGGTCTTCGCGGCCCGGCAGGGGATTCGTCGCATCGTCCGCGAGGAGATCGAGCGCCCGGCAGGGCGCTGATGGTCGAGAAATCTCTAGGCGGAAGTGCCATCGGATCCTTCTTCCTCGAGTGAGAGGACCTCGTCGCCCGCGGTGAGGGTGGCCGACCAGGTGACCTTGATCGCGTCCTTCACGCTCTGATGCGCGGGGCAGCCTTGAGGATGGGCGGTCAACGCCCGCTCGGTGGCCTCGCGCGCCGCCGCGGGCACGGCCAGCTCGTAGTGCACGTGAATGGACTTGATGTGGATGGTCTTGCCGATGCCGGCGATGCGCCCCTCGACGGTGGCGCGGTAGGACTCCTGGTCGTACTCGATCTTGCGCCCTGCCAGGGCGCCGCGCAGCGTGCCGTACATTCACCCCGCGACGGCGGCCACGATGTGGTCGAGGGTGGAGGCGACGGGCGGACCTTCGGCGACGCCGTAGTACTCGCGCAGCGCGCCCTGGACGCCGTAGACCACCGGGGCGGGGACGTCGCCCAGGTACGCGTGACGGTAGCCGTGCCGGTATTCGAGCTTCGACTTCGAGATGTACTCGAATGGATCAGCCATGAGAGCCCTCCGTGTTGGTGGTCAGCCTTCCCCTCCGGACTTGCTCCCGCAGACTGGGCACGGAGCGGGGCGATGGAATGATTTAGCGCCCCTGGCCGGCGGCGGTGCCGGTGGCGGCGGCCTTCTGAAGCTTGGCGGGCATGTGCACGAACAGGTCCGCCGGATTCGGCTTGAGCACGGCGGCTTTGGGCGGCCTCATCTCGTATTTCACGGGGCGCTGGTGGTCGGCGTATTGCCGGTTCTCGTTGACCACCTTGGCGAACTTCCAGAGCATGTTGACGTAGTTGGTCTGCCCCCGCATGAGAGCCCGCACGGCGGGGAATCCGTACTTGGGGATGGCGCCCCAGCCGAGGTGCTTGCGGTTCAGAATCTCCTGCGTCTTCACCAGCTCGGCGTAGAACTTGTCGAGGGGCATGCGCGTGGGCAGGACGGCATGGGCGACGTCGAAGAGGCGATAGTCGCGCGAGGTCAGCCGGCGCGCCTCCGTGAACCAGATCTCCGTGCCGGGGTAGGGCGTGGCCACGGTGAGGTGGACGATCTCCGGCACGGTCATGGCCCACTCGCGCACCACCTCGAAGCGCCGCTCGTCCCAGTCGCAATCCGCGATGATATTGACGGCCACCGCGAGCCCGAGCTCCCGCGCGATCTCGAGCGCCTCGAAGTTCTCCCCCGGAGTGACTCGCTTGCGGTGGACCTTGAGGGCTTCCTCGTCGAGCGCTTCGAGGCCGAGGAACATGTAGAAGAGGCCGAGCTTCTT
>Ga0137403_10001180_pt1 | contig 33002 bp, 41 predicted proteins | sample CZOMad2_1_16fung_FD_122057 | JGI IMG/M metagenome (GOLD analysis project Ga0137403, IMG submission 122057) | Vadose zone soil fungal communities from Angelo Coast Range Reserve, California, USA - CZOMad2_1_16fungal (Hybrid Assembly) | ecosystem: Environmental > Terrestrial > Soil > Vadose zone... | reverse complement strand
ATGCGCGGGGTCCGGCGGCGTTTTCTTGCGTAACGGGGAATCGGCGATAGCCGACAAAAAAACATGAACGGGTTGAGGCACAATGAGCGCGGGAGTCGAACTGGCGAACGTCTGCGCGGATTTCGGCAATTTCCGCGCGGTTGATCGCGTCAACGTCACCATCAAGGCCGGCGAATTCTTTTCCTTTCTTGGCCCGTCCGGGTGCGGCAAGACCACGATCTTGCGCATGGTATCCGGCTTCATCGATCCGAGCGAAGGCGAGATAAAAATCGGCGACCAGCCGATGCAGGGCATCCGGCCCAACAAGCGGCCGACCGCCCTCATCTTCCAGAATCTGGCGCTCTTCCCGCTGATGCCCGTGTGGGAGAACATCAGCTTCGGACTCGAAGTCCGCGGCGTCGACAAGAAGACGCGGCGGGACAAGGCCGAGGAGCTGCTGCGCCTGGTCGATCTTCCGGGCGCCGCGGACAAGGCGATCAGCCAGCTTTCGGGCGGCCAGAAGCAGCGCGTCGCCATCGCGCGCGCCCTCGCCGTCGAGCCGAAGGTGATGCTGCTGGACGAACCGCTGTCGGCGCTCGACCTCAAGCTGCGCCAGCACATGCGCGCCGAGCTGCGCGCCATCCAGAAGCGGACCAACGTGACGTTCATCTACATCACGCACGACCAGGGCGAGGCGCTCGCCATGTCGGACCGCGTGGGCGTGATGTCGCAGGGCAAGCTGCAGCAGGTCGCCGTGCCGCAGGAAATCTACAACCATCCGGCCAACGGCTTCGTCGCCTCCTTCGTCGGCGAGAACAACATTTTCACCGGACAGATTGAATCGATGAACGGCAGTACCGCGCTGTTCCGCACCAATAGCGGCACCTTCCGCGCGTCGCTCGGCCCCGGCGTCACCACTGCGACGTCCGCCAAGCTGTACGTGCGGCCGGAACAGACGCGGCTCGTCGAAGCACCCCCGCCGGGCGCGAACAGCATTCCCGTCGAGGTCACCGACGTCGCCTTCGAGGGCAACTTCATCAACATCCAGGCGCGCAACGGCGATGGCCGCACGCTCGTCGTCGAGACGCGGAACGACGGGTCGACGGCCGTGCCGCCGCCGGGCAGCCGGCTGACCGTGGTGTTCGATGCCGAGCACGCCGTCATCCTGGCCGACGAGACCGCCGCTTCGCCGGGACGGGCGGCATGAGCGAGCTTCTGCGCCGCTACGGCGCACCCCTTACCGCCACCTTCGCGGCGCTCACGGCCTTCTGGCTGCTGGCGCTCGTGGTCCTGCCCTACCTCTACCTGTTCGAAAATTCATTCCGGCCCTATCTGCCTGTCGTCGACGTGGGCGGGCCCAAGGACGTCTACAGCCTGGACAACTACCTGACGTTCTTCGAGAGCCCGATCCACATCAAGGTATTCTTCTGGACGATCATCTACAGCAGCATCGTCACCGTGCTCTGCTTCGCCATCGCCTATCCGCTCGCCTACTACCTGTCCAAGGTGGCGAAGAGCGCCGTGGTCCCCACCCTCTTCCTGCTGCTGCTGATCCCGCTCTGGGTGAGCGAGATTTTGCGCTCGTTCGCCTGGTTCATCATCCTGGCGCTGAAAGGGCCGCTCAACTACGGCCTCCTCGGTCTCGGCATCATCGACCAGCCGGTGCGGTGGTTGTCGGGCTTCCGCAGCATCATCATCGGCCTGGTCTACACCTACGTTCTGTTCATGCTGTTTCCGCTCTACAACGCCATCCAGTCGCTCGACACCAACCAGATCGAGGCGGCCGAGGACCTGGGCTCGCCCTGGTGGCGCACCCATTGGCGCGTGATCCTTCCCCATTCGAAGCCCGGCATCGCGTCGGGGGCGGTCACGGTGTTCATGCTTTCGGCGGGCTCGATCCTGGTGCCGACCCTGCTGGCCTCCACCACCTCGCGCTGGTTCACGGAGATCATCCAGCAATGGATGTTCGAGTCGCAGGACTGGAATACCGGCTCCGCCTACGCCTTCCTGCTGATGCTGCTGTGCACGGTCTTCGTCACGGTGATGATGCGGGTGTTCCGCGTCAGCCTCGCCGATATCGCGAAGTGAGGGGCGGCATGGGCGCCCGCAAGATCAGCCGATTGCTCTTCAACATCTACGTCGCGGTCTTTCTGGCCTACATGCTGCTGCCCCTGGTGATCATGGGCGGCGCCGCCCTCAACGACTCCCGGTTCCCCTCGGTCTACCCATGGGTGGGCTTCACCGACCGCTGGTTCGTCGAACTGTGGGAAGACGGGCGGATGTGGGTCGCCTTCCGCAACACGATCGGGGTCGCGCTCGCCGTCGTGGCCATGGCGGTCCCGATCGGCACCGCGGCGGCGATTCTGATCAACAGCGTCGGCGGTACAGCCCGTTCCGCTCTCTACGGCTTCATGATCGCGCCGATCCTGACACCCGGCGCCGTGATCGGAATCTCGACGCTGCTGTTCTGGAACAAGTTCTCGGTGCCGGCGGGACTGCACCTCTCGGCGATCGGCCAGACCTCCTATATCGCGGCCTTCGTGATGCTGCTCGTGCTGGCGCGGCTGCAGAGCTTCGACCGCGCCCTCGAGGAGGCGGCGCTCGATCTCGGCGCCAGCCACGCGCAGGTCGTGCGGCGCATCCTGCTGCCCCATCTCTATCCGGCCATCGGGGCGGGGGCGGCGATCGCCTTCTTCCAGTCGGTCGAGAACTTCAATACCACGCTGTTCACGCGCGGCACTTATGACACCCTCACCGTCTATGTGTTCTCACGCGTGCGCAGCGGCATCACGCCGACCATCAATGCCCTGGCCCTCATCCTGGTCACGATCACGATCATCGGCGCGCTCTGGTACGAGATCGCCCGCCGCCGGCGGCAGGCTCACTTCGATGCGAGCGCTGCCCAGGCAAGACGCGAGGAGGAGGCCGAGGCCCTCCCGGTCGCCGTCGCGGCTCAGTAGGTCAGGAAACTTCGCTGACCTGATAGGCAGAGCGGGCAAGCCACTCCGGGTCGATCTCGACGCCCCAGCCAGGTTCCGCGGGCACGGTCACGCAACCGTCCACGACCTCGTAGGGATCGTTGCGGAACAGGCCGTATTGCCAGGGATAGTAGTCGGCCTCCTCGATCGAGAACTCGAGGTATTTGCCGGCGTTGAGAAGCGCGGGCAGCAGATGCATGGTGAACAGAGTCACCAAGCCCAGATTGGCGGCGTGCGGCGTGACCGGCAGGCCCTGCTCCTGCGCCATGCGGGCGACCCGCAGGGTGCGGCCGATGCCGCCGACATAGAGCACATCGGGCTGCACGATATCGACGACGCGCCCCTCGCAGATCCGCCGCCAGGTGGCGAGTTCGCAATCCTGCTCGCCCCCGGTCACCGCCACGGTCAGCACGTCCGTGACCTGCGTGGTCTGCTCCAGTTCCCAATAGGGACATGGTTCCTCGTAATGCTCGACGCCTTCGGCCTCCAGCAGGCGGCCGACGGCGATGGCGCGGGCGGGCGAGAAGCCGCTGTTGGCATCGACGAGCAAGGAGACGTCGGGTCCCAGCGCCTTGCGGATGGCCGGCACGATCGCCTCGGTGCGGCCCGGCCATTCGTCGACGTCGTGGCCGCATTCGGCGCCGACGCGGAACTTGAAGGCATCGAAGCCGTGGCGGTCGCGCAGGCGGCGGAAGCGGGTGGCCTCGTCTGCCGGCGTGATGTCACGCTTCATCGAGGAGGCGTAGGCGCGGAGCTTGCCGGGCTTGCCGCCGAGCAGCGCCACGACCGGCTTGCCCTCGACCTTGCCGCGCCAGTCCCACAGCGCGGTGTCGAGCCCGGCCATGGCGCGCTTGATGTAGGAGCCCGGAAACTTGTGCTCCTTCTCCTCGATGCGGTCGATCAGCGGGTCGATGGCGAGGGCGTCGGCGCCGAGGGCGTAAGGTGCGATCTGCCGGTGGAAGACCCGGGCGGTGATATCCGCATTGTAAGTCGAGAGCTGGCCCCAGCCCTGCGAGCCGTCCTCGGCGGTGACGCGGACGAAGCCGACAAAACGGTTGGCGAAGGTCTCCAGGCGCGTGATCCGCATCGCCGGCGCGCCGCTATTTGAAGACGATGACGTTGCGCAGGGCCTCGCCGCTGCGCGCCGAGGCGATGGCCTCGTTGATCTGCGCCAGCGGATAGCGGCCGGAGATCAGCTCGTCGAGCTTGAGGCGGCCCTGCTGGTAGAGCCCGACCAGCTTGGGAATATCGGCCTGGATGTGGGCGCCGCCCATCTTGGAGCCGAGGATGCGCAGGTTGTTGTGGGCGATGTCGCCGGGATCGACGGCGACGGTGACGCCGGAGGCGGGCATGCCGACCAGGACGATCGTGCCGGAGCGCGCGGCCATGGCGAGGGCCTGCGGGATGGCGGCCTTGGCGCCGACCGTGACGAACACATAGTCGGCGCCGCGGCCGGTCAGGCGGCGCACCTGCTCGACGGCATCGGGCGCGCCGGCATTCACGCCGTGGGTAGCGCCGAGGCGGCGGGCGGCGGCCAGCTTGCCCGGCACCAGGTCGAGCGCGATCACCATGCGCGCGCCGGAAATGGCGGCGCCCTGCACGGCGTTCAGGCCGACACCGCCAGCGCCGATCACGACGGCAGTCGAGCCCGGGCGCAGTCCGGCGGTGTTGGTGACGGCGCCGAAGCCGGTGATGACGCCGCAGGCGAGCAGCGAGGCGGCGTCGAGTGGGACCGCCGGCGGGATGACCACGACCTGGGACGCATCGACGACGACGGCCTCGGCAAAGGCCGCGGTTCGCAGGCCGTGCAAGAGCGCGTCACCGTTGGCGCGATGCAGCGGGCTCTGCGCATCCCGCGCGAAGGCGGTCTCGCAGGTGACGGGCTCGCCTTCGGCGCAGGAGCCGCAATGGCCGCAGGACCGGATGAGCGTGACGACGACGTGGTCGCCGGGACGGATGCTCACGACCCCCTGCCCGACCTGGCGCACGACGCCGGCGGCCTCGTGGCCATAGACGGCAGGCAACTGACCGCCCCAGCCGCCGTCGGCGAAGATGATGTCGCTGTGGCAGATGGCGCAGGCGGCGAGATCGACCGCGACCTCGCCTGTTCCCGGCGCATCGAGCGCGACCTCCTCGATCACCAGAGGTTCCCCGAACGCGCGACAAACCGCAGCCTTCATACTCCGACTCCTTCGGGCGCGCGCGCCCTGCCCCCTGCATGGACGGCCCCGAGCGGCCAGGATCGAACCTCCGATGCATCAAGGCAAGCGAAGCTTTATAGTGGCGAGACCCAAGCTGGTTATGGTCTCACGATGGCCTACGGCATGCCCCCGCTGAACTGGCTCAGGGCCTTCGAGGCCAGCGCCCGCCATATGAGCTTTGCCCGGGCGGCGCGCGACCTGAACCTGACCTCGACAGCCGTGAGCCATCAGGTGCGCTCGCTCGAGCAGCATCTGGGGCACGCGCTGTTCGAGCGGCTGGCGCGCGGCCTGCGCCTGACGGAGATGGGCGCCGCCTATCTCCCGGACGTGCGGCGGGCGTTCGAGGACCTGTCGGCCACGACGACCAAGCTGTTCGGCCAGAGCAAGATGACCTCGGTCGCGGTGCGGGCGCCGGTCTCGTTCGTGACGCTCTGGCTGGCGCCGCGGCTGCCGCGGTTCCAGGCCGCCTATCCCGGCATCGAGATCCTGATCTTCTCGACCATCTGGGCCGACGCCCAGCCGGACGCGGCGATCGACGTCGACATCCGCTTCGGCAACGGCTCCTGGGAAGGCTACGAGGCCGAGCGATTGTGGCGCCAATCCTCGGTGATCACTTGTCGCCGCGACGTCGCGCAGCGTGGGAGCGACAAGAAACGGCTGGCCGAGATCGCCCGGACCAGACTGATCCACGTCGTCGGCCACGAGAACCATTGGCTCGACGCCTTTCGCCTGGTGGGACTCCCGCTGCCCAACGACACCAAGGCGATGCGCGTGGACAACTCGGTGGCGGCGGTGCTGATGGCGGCCAGCAGCGGGGCCGCTATCGTGCTGCGGCCGTTCGCCGAGCGCGCCGTCGAGATGCTGCCGCTGCACCTGCCCTTTGGTTTCGAGTTGCCGGTCGAGCAGGCGCACTATCTGCTGACGCCGATCGGCCGCGCGGGCCTGCGGCCGGAGGCGCTGCTGTTCCGGGAGTGGATCATCGCGGCGGCCAAGACGCCGTGAGCGCCTGATATCTCCGGCAACGGCGGTGCGCCCGCGTTCTCCGCGCCCATCTGCTGGGCCGGGCGCGCCGCCATCGCCTGGTGCTCGAGCGCCACAGCGGCGGATTTCTTCGCACCTCCCATTTGGGAGGAGGAGCCCCCGGGTTGCCGTGTTACGCTTCCAGCGAAATCACCGTGTGCGATGTTGCGACTTGGTTCCAGTGCGCTCGCGGCGCGGAAAAATGGCGCTGACGATTCCAAAACGCGGAGGATGCAATGCCCAACGCTCCCGTTGAACAGATTTCCGTCGACGAGCCCGACGGCAAGCCGGAGCAAGGCACCGGGCTCTGCCTATCGGGCGGAGGATACCGGGCGATGGTGTTTCACCTCGGCGTCTTGTGGCGACTATACGAGGCCCGCTTGCTTGGCGGCGTGAACAGGATTTCCAGCGTGTCCGGCGGCTCGATAACGTCGGGGATTCTGGCGCTGAAATGGAAAAAGCTCAGCTTCGACCCGGCGCGCCTGCAAGCCGATTTCGTGCCGGAGGTCGTCGCGCCCATTCGCGCGCTCGCCCGCGAAACCATCGACGCGGAGGCAATCATTCTCGGCATTGCCCTGCCGGGCCGGGTGAGCGACCGGGTGGCCGCCGCCTACGCGGAGCATCTGTTCGGCAAGGCGACGCTGCAAGACCTTCCGGATGAGCCGCGCTTCGTCATCAACGCGACCAACGTGCAATCGGGCGCGATCTGGCGATTCATGAAGCCCTATATGCGGGATTACCGCGTCGGCGAAGTGAAGACGCCAACGATCCCGCTGGCGCAGGCTGTCGCCGCCTCATCGGCCTTTCCGCCGGTGCTTTCGCCGGTCGAGATGCGACTCGACCCGAATGCATTCACGCCCAACACGGGCGCGGACCTGCAGCGCCCGCCCTTCACCACCAAGGTCATCCTGAGCGACGGCGGCGTCTACGACAACCTCGGCCTCGAAACCGTCTGGAAACGGTATCAGACCGTCCTGGTGAGCGACGCCGGCGGGAAGCTGCAGGCCGAGGAAGAACCGAAGAGCGATTGGGCACGACACGCCTATCGCGTGCTCGATCTCGTCGACAACCAGGTGCGCTCTCTGCGGAAGCGGCAGCTGATCGACTCCTTCCAGGCAAGGGAAAGCGACATCACGTACCGCAAGGGCGCTTATTGGGGCATCCGAACCGATATCGCCAACTACAAGCTCCCCGATGCGTTGCCGTGCCCCCTTGCGCGCACGCTGGACCTCGCGGAAACGCCGACGCGGCTCAAGCGACTCGACGACGAGCGTCAGGAGCGCCTGATCAACTGGGGCTACGCCGTCTGCGACGCCGCGTTGCGCGCCCATGTGGACCCGCGCCTGGCAAAACCGGCCGGCTTTCCGTATCCCGGTCGCGGAGTCTAGTGGTTCGATCGCAACGAATGGTTCCCATTCGTTGCGTGAATCGAACCACCAGCATATTGATCTGGTGGGCTGATTCACCTGACGCTTGGGAATCAAGCGTCAGGATCAGACCACTAGGACATGGTCGAGAATCCGCGCCCTGGTTGAGCGTGTGCGGCTCCGTCCTCTCGATCCGCAAGGGCAAGCGAAGCTTCCTGATCACGAACCGCTCTTGCGCCGCTGCCTGATTCTCAGCGCGTCGGCGAGACGGCGGGCCGCCTGCGACGCCTTCTTCACGTCGACATTGGTGAAGCTGATGAGCAGCCCCGGCGCGTACGGCGCCTCGACGCCCCAGGCGGACAGCGGCGATGGGCCGATGCCCTGTCGCACCAGGTCGGCGACGAGTGCCACGTCGTCGGTGCCGCGCGGGAGCCGGGCCACCAGGTGCATGCCGCCCGGCTGCAGGTCGATGCCGAGCGGCGGGCGCACCTGCTCGCGCAACGCCTCCGCCAGCGCCGCACGGCGCTCGCCATAGAGCTGGCGCATGCGCCGGATATGGCGCCCGAGATAGCCCTGTTCGAGGAAGGCGGCGATCGTCGCCTGAATGAGCGCCGCGGGCGGCGGCTGCAGCAAGTCGGCGATGGCGGCGAAGCGATCCACGAGGCCGGACGGGACCACGAGATAGCCGACGCGCAGGCCGGGTGACAGAACCTTGCTGAACGAGCCCACGAAGAGCACGCGATCATGCCGATCCATGCTCTTTAGGGCGGGCAGCGGCTTGCCGAGATAGCGGTATTCGCTGTCGTAGTCGTCTTCGACGATCCAGGCCTTCGCGGCCGCGGCCCAGGCGAGCAGCGCCATGCGGCGCGGCAGCGACAGCGTGACCGTGAGCGGAGACTGGTGCGTCGGAGTCACGACCGCCATCCGCGCCGGCGGCGCCTTCTCCGCGGCCCTGGCCACGTCGAGTCCGTCGCCATCGACGGGCACGCCCACGAGGCGGGCGCCGGCCAGGCGCAGGGCATTGCGGGCGTTGTCATAGCCGGGGTCTTCGACCCACACGGTGTCGGCCGGCTGCAGCAGACAGCGCATGATGAGACCGAGCGCGCCCTGGAAGCCGCCGGTGATGAAGACCTGCGCGGGCGCGCAGGACACGCCGCGCGCGACCGCCAGGTAGCGGGCGACCTGTATGCGCAACCCTTCGTGCCCGGCGGGAGACTGGTAGGCAAGATCGACAGGACCGAGCGAGCGCGCCTGGCGCGCGAACAGACGCGACCAGATCTTGTGCGGAAACGCATCGAGGGCGGGGAGCCCCATCCGGAACAGCGCTGGCGGGCCGACTGACATGCTGGCGGCGACCGGCGCAACCGTGGCGCGGCTGGAGCGAGCGGCGCTCCCCGACTTCAAGAGCCTTCGATCGAGGGCGGGATCGACGAGCGTGCCGGCGGCGCCGCGGGAGACGATGTAGCCCTCGCCGGCGAGCAGCTGATAGGCCGTCTCCACCGTGCCGCGCGCGATCGACAGCTGCGCGGCCAGGGTGCGCGCCGACGGCAGGCGGGCGCCGGGCGCCAGCCGGCCGTCGAGCACGGCGCCGGCGACGCGGCCGTAGATCTGGCGGTAGAGCGGTATGGGGCTGGCGCCATCGAGTGCCAGACCGGCGAGCGTTTCCGATGGAATCATGGCCTAGTCAATTTAGCAGTTCTTGGCCGTTCTATCCAAGCCAAGTTTGCCCCATGTTCCGGGCATGCGCTGAACACTACAGCGCGACGGAAATCGGAGAACCCGAACGATGTACAGCAGCGAAGCAATGGTCCCCGCCCCGACGGCGCGGAGTCCGGCACACTTGAAAGCCTTCACGCTCGCCACGGCCGCGATGCTCGCCGTCGCGGTCGGCATTCATGCCGCAGGCCGCCAACCTGTCGTGCCCCGGAGCCTGTTGGCCGCGTCCACCGATGTCGCGCCGTCGAGTACCGGCGCGCGGCCGCGACCGGTGGCGCAGCCGGTGTCGTCCGACGCCCTGCCGCATGTGCAGGGGAAGCGCATCACGACCATGGTCGTCGAGTTTCCGCCCGGCGGGTTTTCGCCGCCGCATCATCACGGCGGGTCCGTGACGGTCTACGTGCTGTCCGGCGTCATCCGCTCGCAGCTGCAGGGCCAGCCGCCGATCGTGTACCGGGCGGGCGAGAGCTTCTTCGAGCCGCCGGGCGCCGTGCATCTGCTGGCCGAGAACATGAGCGCCACCGAGCCGGCGCGCATCCTCGCGGTGTTCGTCGCCGACGAAGGCGCCACGCTCACGACCTATCACTGACGATCACGACACATCCACCGCAACCCATCACTGGAGCACTTGCCATGACGACGAGACTCAATGCGAAGGCCATTGCCTCCGACGCCTACAATGCCCTGCGCGGCCTGCAGAACTACGTCGATGGCTGCGGCATCGAGAAGCCGCTGCTCGAGCTGATCAAGGTCAGGGCGTCGCAGATCAACGGCTGCGCCTTCTGCATCGCCATGCACACGGCCGATGCGGCGAAGGGCGGCGAGAGCCAGGCGCGGCTGCATCTCCTGAATGCCTGGCGAGAGACCGAACTCTTCACGGCGCGCGAGCGCGCCACCCTGGCCTTGACCGAGGCGGTGACGCTGGTCGCCGAGAGTCATGTTCCAGACGAGGTCTATGACGCGGCGCGCCAGCAGTTCTCCGACAAGGAGGTCGTGGACCTCGCCTACGCGATCTTCGCGATCAACACCTGGAACCGCCTGGCCATCACGTTCCGCATGCAGCCGCTGGTCGCCACGGAAGCCAAAGCGGCGTGAACGAGGGACGCCGCACCGACCTGCGGCAGAGCACCAGCATTTTCAACCCGAGAAATCGTAGGGAGCACGCCATGAACGCGAATTTGACAGTTTCCGCTTCGAGCCCGTCCTCGTTTGTCACGCCCGCCACGTTCCGCCGGGCCAGCACCCTGCCGGAGGTCGCTCGCAGCATTCTCGCCGCGGTCGCGATGTCGGTCGCGCGCGCTGCAGATCTGCTCGTCAGTTGGCGCCGGCGGACTGCGGATCGCCAGCATCTACTGACCCTCGATGACGGCATGCTGCGGGACATCGGCCTGTCGCGTGCCGACGTCGAGACCGAGGCCGGCAAGCCGTTCTGGCGGGGATGAACGGGTCTGCGGCCAGCTCTGCTCGCGAACCCGACCCCTTTCACTGTGACGAACATCACGACTCCACGCTGATTGTCATTCCGGCGAACGCCGGAATCCATACACGCGGGCCTGTGGCTATGGATGCCGGCTTCCGCCGGCATGACAACAGAGGTGAGTGATCCTGGAGAGGACGGACGATGATCGATCTCTACTACTGCGCGACGCCGAACGGGCTCAAGATGACGATGTTCCTGGAAGAAGCGGAGCTTCCCTATCGCATCATCCCCGTCGGTATCGGCAAGGGCGAGCAGTTCAAGCCGGAATTCCTGGCGATCTCACCGAACAACAAGATCCCGGCGATGGTCGATCATGATCCGCCAGGAGGCGGCGCGCCGGTATCGCTGTTCGAGTCCGGCGCCATGCTGCTCTACCTCGCGGAGAAGACGGGGCGCCTCATGCCGGCCGACCTCCGGGGCCGCCTGGAGGTCATGAAGTGGCTGTTCTGGCAGGCGGGCGGCCTAGGCCCGATGGCAGGCCAGATCGGGCACTTCAATGTCTACGCGCCGGACAAGGTGCCCTACGCGATCGAGCGCTACACGAAGGAGACGAACCGCCTCTATGGCGTGCTCAACAGGCGCCTCGCCGACCGCGCGTTCGTGGCGGGCGCCCACTCGATCGCCGATATCGCCTGCTATCCCTGGATCGTGCCGCACGCGGCCCATGGCCAGGACCTCGATGACTTTCCCCATCTCAAGCGCTGGTTCGAGACGATCGCGGCGCGGCCCGCCACCATCCGGGCCTATAGGGGCACGACCGACGCCTACTCGAGAGCGGGCGAGCCGCTCTCGGACGAGGCCCGCAAGGCGCTGTTCGGACAGACCGCCGCGTCGCTCCCGCGCTGAGCGGCGTGACGGCGCGCCGTCGCTACAGGCGGCCCGCCTCGATGATGCGCTTGAGGAAGGCGCGGGTGCGCTCCTCGGCGGGGGCTCCGAAGATCTTCTCGGGCGGCCCCTCCTCGTGGACGACGCCGCCGTAGAGGAAACACACCTTGCTGGCGACTTCGCGGGCGAAGCCCATCTCGTGGGTGGCGAGCAGCATGGTCATGCCCTCTTTCGCCAGTTCGCGCACGATGTTCAGGACCTCCGACACCAGCTCGGGATCGAGCGCCGAGGTGATCTCGTCGAGCAGCAGGACCAGCGGACCCATGGCCAGAGCGCGCGTGATGGCGACGCGCTGCTGCTGGCCGCCCGACAGGCGGTCGGGATATTCCATGGCCTTCTGCTCCAGGCCGATGCGCTTCAGCAAGGCCAGCGCGCGCTCCTTCGCCTCGCCTGCGGGCTGGCCGAGCACGCGGATGGGCGCCAGGGTCACGTTCTCCAGGACGGTCATGTGCGGGAACAGGTTGAAGGCCTGGAACACGATGCCGACGTCGCGCCGCAGCGCATTGACGTCGACGCCGGGGCCGGTGACGCGATCGCCGTGCAGGCAGATCTCGCCGCCCTGGATCTCCTCCAGCCCGTTGATGCAGCGCAGGAGCGTGGACTTGCCGCAGCCGGACGGACCGATCAGGCAGACCACCTGATGCTCCTCGACGTTCAGATTCAGGCCCTTCAGCACCTCATGCGGACCGAAGCGCTTTGTGACCTGGTTGATTTCGAGGAGCGGCATCTGGGCGATCTCTACCGGAGGGCCAGGAATGGCGCCGGTGTAGAGGCGAGCGCCGCTCGCCCTATTTGCCGCAGGCTCGTTGTCGCCGACCGGATTTGACAGCGCCATGGGCGGGCGCCGCTCGCCCCTACGACTACCGACATCGAGTCCGACGCAGTCATGTGCTCAGCCGCCGGCCTGGGTGCGGCGCTGCTCGCGCTCGAGCAGGCGGTCGACGAAACGCGCCTGCGGGATGGTCACGAGGACGAACAGGATGCCGACGGTGGTCACGGCCGATAGGTTGAAGTGATTGCTGGCGATGATCTTCGCCTGGTTGAAGGCATCAATGACTCCAATAATCGCGACCAGGGCGGTATCCTTCTGCAGTCCGATGAAGTCGTTGAGCAGCGGCGGGACGATGCGGCGCACGGCCTGCGGCACGACCACGAAGCGCAGGCTCTGCAGGAACGACAGCCCGAGCGAGCGAGCGGCCGCCGTCTGGCTCCAATGAATGCTCGCGATGCCCGAGCGGTAGACCTCAGCCACATAGGCGCCATAGGTGAGCGTGAGCGCTATGATCGCCAGCGCGGTCAATGGCAGGTGGCGGGTGAAGGGTATGCCCGTGAGCGGCAGACCGAAGCCAACGAGATAGAGCGTGATGATGGCCGGCAGGCCGCGAAAGACATCGGTGTAGGCCGTCGCCATCATGCGGATCGGCTGGCCGGGTCGACCCGGCAGCAGCCGCGCCAAGGCGACGACCAAACCCCAGACGAGCACGAGCGCCTCGGCGACGACGGCGATGTAGACGTTGATCCAAAACGCCTTCAGCACCAGCCAGAACGAATCCCGCATCAGCGGGAGGTAGAAGAAGGTGCGCCCGACGGCGGCATCGTTGGCGATGATGAAGAGGGCGATCAACAGAATGACGACGACTGTCGCTGCATAGCCGAAGGTGAACCAGCACCAGGTCTGCGCCGCCGCGCTCTCGACGCGGGCCGCGACGATGTTCGACGCTGAGCGGGCCGCCCAGGCCCGGCGGGCGCTGCGAACGCCGGCAATCGCCGGCAAGAGCAGAAGGAGCGAGGCAATGCCGCCGATGAGCAGCGCTCCGTCGACCAGCGCGCTGCTCACTTGCGCATCGGCCATGGCCCCGCGCACGGCCGCCGCCACCCACCAGGTGGCCGCGACGACGGCCAGCCCGACCGCCAATGCGACGGTCGAGAGTGCCGTCGGGTCCTTAGGAAGCGAAGGGGCGCGCCACCGCTGGTCGCGCGCCCCATCCTCCACACTCATTCCGCTCACGTGAGCGCCGGAGTCAGGTCCCAGGATTGAAGAACAGGACCGCCAACGGGTCTGCACCCCAGGCCGGAGCCAAATATTTGGCCGACAACATCTTGAGCGTGCCGTCATCGATCAGTGCCTGGATGATCTTGTCGAGCGTCGCGTTGTTGGTACCGCGCTTCGGATAGAGCGCGCCGTAGGTCTCGCCAGTCGCATACTGGCCGACGACTTCGAACATGCCGTTCGACGCACCGGCCTCGGCCAAGACGATCGACGTATCGGTCATGGCGACATCGATCTGGCCAGCCTGCAGCGCTGTCCACATCGACGGCGTGTCCGGGTAGACGCTGGCCGGTATCTTCGGCTTCAGCCTCCGGTCGACGAAGTCGGCCCCGGTGGTCGCCTGCTGCACGCCGATCCGCATCCCTTTGATCGACACCTCGTCGACCTTCGACCCCTTGTTGGTGAGCACACCGATGTCGGAGGAAAAGTACGGGACGGAGAAGTCGACGACCTTCTTGCGATCGTCGGTGATGGAGATCTCCGACAGCGCAAGATCGAAGTCCCTGGTCTGGCCGGCGACCAGCGCATCCCACGCCACATTCACCACCTCGACCTTATCGAGGCCGGCGCGATGGGCGATGTTGGCGGCCATGCAGTACTCGTAGCCGTCGGCGATGGTCTCCGGCGTGTCGCCATTCCACCAGCCGGGCGACGGCAGGTTGACCTCGACGGTGATCTGGCCTGCCTTGGCCGGCGTCAAGGGGATGGAGCCCTTTTCTCCCGTGAGTTCGCACTTGCCGATCATGTCGGCCGCCGAGGCGATCGGCACCGCCCCCACAGCCATTGCCACCGCCAGCGCGCTGCCGAGGACCGACAGCATTGTCGTTCTGAACTTCATGACGTTCTCCCGTTCGTGTTTGTAACTATCGGAAGTTATTCGGATAAGCGACTGCCGCACGTTGCCATAAACTGCTAGTGCCAGCAAGCCGCCGCGCGCTCCCGGATCCGTTCTATTCGCCGGCCGCCGCGCGGCTCACCGCCGGCAGTTCGGGGCCGCCGAACTTGCGGTCGTGCTTGAGGGCGGGGATCATGGCGCGCGCCTCGGCCACCTTGGCCGGATCGATATCGGCGGCGATGAAGCCCTCGTTCTCGCCGCTGTCGGCCAGCACCTCGCCCCAGGGGTTCACGATCAGCGCATGACCCCAGGTACGGCGGCCTTCGGCATGGGTGCCGCCCTGGTTGGCGGCGAACACGTAGGAGCCGGTCTCAATGGCACGGGCGCGCACCAGCACATGCCAGTGCGCTTTGCCCGTCGTGTAGGTGAAGGCGGCCGGGATGCTGAGATAGCTGGCGCCACCCTGCGCCAGGGCGCGGTAGAGATAGGCGAAGCGCAGGTCATAGCAGACGGACAGACCGATCAGGCCCCAGGGCGACGGCGCCAGCACGGCGCGGTCGCCGGCCTGCACCGTCGCGGACTCACGGTATTGCTCACCGCTCGGCAGATCGACATCGAACAGGTGCAGCTTGTCATAGCGGGCGACGATGGCGCCGTTGTTGTCGAGCAGATAGGAGCGGTTCACCACCTTGTTCGCCCCCGGCTCCTTGATCAGCAGAGAGCCGATGAGGATCCAGGCGCCGCTCTCGGCGGCCAGCTCGCGGCAGGCGGCGAGGCCGGGATCATCGGCCTCGGACTTCGCCTTTTGCACAACCAGCTCGTTGCGCGGCTCCAGCATGGTCGCCATCTCCGGCAGCTGGATCAGCTCGGCGCCGTCGCGGGCGGCGGCTCGGATGAGCCTGGTCAGCGCCACGATCGACGGCGCCATCTCGCGCTCGGCGCAGTTATGGATGCAGGCGACGCGGAACGTGCTGGCCATGGCGGCTCCCTTCGGTCTTGCCTCGGAAAGGCGACCGAATGATACTCCGCACGCGGCGCCAGCGGCGACCCCCTTTTCCGGGCTCGGGCCGGGTTAGCTCAGTGGTAGAGCAACCGCCTTGTAAGCGGTAGGTCGTCCGTTCAATCCGGACACCCGGCACCATCTTTTCAATGACTTAGAAGCATATGGCGCAAGATTGTTACCCGATAGACGGCTTGGGGTAACAGGTGGGGTAACAGCCTTTTCGGGTGAGAAATCATCCGTAGGAAGCCCGTACAGCGCGATCTCCGCCGCCGGTCCCCGGTGGAGTGCGCCCGGCGCCGAGTTGCGCATGGCGGGCCATCGAGCGGACGCTGTAGCGGCACGGAACAAACGCACGGCGGGTGCCGTTTGATTCCTCGCGAAGCAATCAACCCAGGAGTCTAGAATGACACCGGACCACAAATCAGACGGCTGGTACGTTGTAAGCGCCGACAATGGTGTCGTTGCCGGACCGATCGCTGACAGGGTTGCCGCGGATCGCTTGGCCGAAGGCTATGGCCCCGGTCATGTCGTAGTGCCGGAAGCCGAGGTAGGGCCAAACCGCGACAAACCCTGAAGAAAAGCCCCGCCGGTGAGGGCGGGGCCGAAGTCACAGGAACTAGAGCGTCCCAAGATTTTGCGCAAGCAATGTTCCCGTTCAATTCGGGGAATCCCTGAGTGACACGAGCAAGCCCGGCCAGCACCGCCAGCCGGGCCCGTCTAGCCTTAACGTGGACGTGCCTGCATGAGAATGATCTCAGCGGCCACGGCGACGGCCTCGATACCCTGTACATGGCCCTTCTGTGCCAACAGTTGGACCGCGTTGATGATGCGCAGGGTCTGTCGGCGGAGTGCCTCCTGATCGATCTCCGGCGGCTTCGGGAAGGCGACAACGTCGGCGGTCATGACACGCTCCCTGTCAGCATGATCAACTCCGCGCTCCTGATCGTTTCGATGAACCGCCGCACACGGGCCGGACTCAGCCGGCGGCCCGAGTTACGTGCCCCCACGACGCCCTTAGCGGCGTCAAAGCAGGCATTCATGGCCTCGAGGTAGAGCTTGGGGGCGACACAGTGGCGCCGGTAGGCCGAAGCCTTACGCTTGGTCATGACGCGATTGCCTCCGCCATCCGCAACGGCTTCCCGCCGGAAATGGCTCGCGCTCCGGCTGCCAGCAACCTTATTTCGACGGTCTTCAGCAAGTCCAAAGCGCCATTGAACTGCCCTTGTGAGTGCGCGTTGTTTTCGAGCAGTTCTTTGTAGAACTCGAAGGGTATCTCCCCCGATGAACTTAGCCAGCTTCTTGTCGCTCATGCTCATCAACGCGGCCGCAGCCCATAGGGACTGTCGGGCACCCAGCCAGGTTTCTTCGGATGAGATGCGCTCTGCATCGACGTGCGCGGCCTTGAATTGCACCTTGCCGAGCTCGTCGATAGTGATTGTCCGCTTGGCATTGCCGCCTGTACGACGTGATTTCGTTGTGGTCATTGAACCAACCCCCGTTAGCTAGACCAGCCATGCGTGGCTGGCGCCGGGGGCTTGGAACACGTCGTAAGGCGTGCGGAGTTATTCGAGCCCGAAGGCCTTATTTCCTCGCACCCCCGGCATAGAGAGCCCACGGGATTCAGGGCATGAAAATGCCGCCAAGTCTGTCGGGGGCGGTCTCCGCTTACGATGGTGTGTTCCAAGCACCGCAGTCAGCATGCGCCCGCGCCGGCCGCGGCGTCAAGCCTGATGGGGTAATCGTGCCCCAGAATAGCGGAACGGATTGGCGTCTCCAGGTCAAAATGTTCTTGCTGGGAAGTGCGGTTTCCAGCCACCCGCCATGGGATTATCACGCACCGTGATGCGGTAGCATTACCGCAGCAGAATGGCAACGGAGCGGGAACTCGTCCGCGCCGGCCTCGGCGTCAAGCGTCTATCGCCCCGCTGCGGAACGTGCCAGGATGCCGCCGGGGAAGGTTGAGGCGTCCAAGAGTCTCGCTCGCGAATCGCGCGTTTCGTGAGAAAGGGGCGATCGATGGGGCGGCGTGCGTTTCTCATAGTCAGTACCGGCGTTCTCCTATCTGCTCTGCCAAATGCGGTCGCAGCACAGCAGCTGCAGGGCTGCGAAGATCATGCGCATATGGTCCTTCGCCTTGGGACCAAATTCCATGAGGTTCGGGCAGAAGTCGGCGAGAATCAGTATGGCTGGCTGATAGAATTATTCGAATCGGCCAATGGCAAAACGTGGACACTCGTGGCCACACGGCCGGGAGGCCCCGCTTGCGTCTTTGGAATTGGGGGCGACTGGCAAACCGTGGCGCCGGTGAAGGGTGATCCCTCCTAGCGATCGTCTCAATGCACCTTCCCGCTCTCCGCCGACGCCTTCGCCTGTAGCCGCTCGATTGCGTTCAGGATGCGGTGCTTATGTCACAACGCCCCACCGCCATGCCTTGTCGAGCGCTTCGACTATTCGATAGACTGCGCCGGCCCCAAGGTGAACAGCGCTGGACACTCATCCGCGAACGCAGTGAATAGCGGCAGGAGAAAGCAATGATCGGCAAACGAAAGATACTGGGAGCGACGGCGTTTCTTCTGCTCTCTGCGCTCGCACTGAATGACGCGAAGTCCGCGGATGCGAACAAGCAGTTCAGCGTTCGCGGCCTCGGCGTGACGACCTGCAGCAAGTATCTCGAAGACCGCAATCGCGATGCCAAGCAGTCAGAGAAATTTGCCCATTGGTTCACTGGCTTCCTCACCGCATACGACTGGCTGAAGCCGGACACCTACGACATCGCCCCCCAGTACAAGTCGGATGGCCTCTTACGTTATCTCGATCAGTACTGTGGGAAGAACCCAAAGCAGCGAATCATCGAGGCTGCGACAAGCTTTGCGAACACGTTTTATGACAAGCGGCAGAAGTCCGGTTCGTAGATCGCCAGCCCGCGCCGCGCGCTGATTGAATTTGCGCAATGGGATTGTGCCTCAAGCAGAGCCTGCATGTCCAGGTCGGGGCGGTGCCGACAACGATCGCACAAGGCGTTCATGCCGCCTCGGGATCGTATGGAAATCATTTCCATCATCATCGCCGCGCGGACTTTCCCTGATCGCGGACGCGCTGCCGAGAACTGGGCCGCTTCTCTCCCGCAGGCGTCGAAGTGTCCGTTTTAGCCGCCGTCTTGGTCCGGGACCCTCGACCGACGCGCGTAAGGGGTCTAATACCCCGCTCTACCAGGCTATCGCGGACATATCGATAGCTCAAACCGGTGAGTAAGGCGATCTCGCGGCAGGTGTAGCGCTCATAGTAGAGCCCAACAATATGATCCTTTAGTACCCTCGTTTCGTCGCGGGTCACATCGCCCTCCTGCGCTTCGCCAGCGGCCGATCTCCAAAAATCACTAAGAAATGGAGCAGGCCGCGGCGGTGAAACACGGAAGGACGGAATTGATTCAGGCTAGGTCGTGACTGAGAAGTGAATGCCCACAATTCGCCGCGACGGAAGGAACACAGAGACGAGGAAATGGTTCCCTGGGGCGCTAGTGATGCGGAGCGGCGGCGGAAGGGAAGCGGGACGCGCCGGCCGGAAGCCGGTAAGCGCCGCCACTGAATCCGAGCCGAGTGTGACAGCCATCACAGAAACCGATCGACTGCCGGGCCTAGCGTGTCGATGGTGCGGCAATAGATTGCGAACTGGTCGAACGGCCTCCTGGCGGAAAACAGGGGGCCGTTCCAGTATCAATGCACCTTCTCCCCCTGCGCCGGCGCCTGGGTGCGATCCGCTCCGCGTCGTGCCGAGCATCTACTGATCGTCCTGCCCGCTGCGGTCGCTGTAAAAGACCAGTGCCATCAGTCCGACGCCAACAAACACTGTGAACATGGTGCCCAGCACGATCGCGATGATGCCATGAGTGCTGATGCCCTCGGTGTCGAAACCGCCGAATACCCAGGCCAGCGCGAGCACCGCGCCGATCGCACCGGAGCAATACAGACTGAAGGTGAGGGAGGCACGCCGGGTGGATGACAACGACCGTGCTGACATGTCTAATCTCCATTGCGGAAAGCACGCAAGAGATGGGACGGCCGCCGACCAGTTTCTTGTATGGCTTGTACTAGTTTTGGATCAATGCACCACTTCCCCCTCCGCCGGCGCCTTCGCGTGCAGCCGCTCGAGCGCGTTCAAGATCCGGCGCCAGGGTCTTCGCCGCCGCGTCGAGCGCACCTTTGGCGTCTACGGCACGCCGCCGTGGATAATAGTCGCCGATGCACTTGAGACGATACTCGCGGTGGCGCTGGAGCTGCCGTTACTACCAATGGCGATGCTACCGCTCTGGGTGAGCGCCATAGTCGTTGCCGTCGGGACGACGATCGTGTTCTGCTGCTGCTGCGCGATGTTATTGTTCGCGTCCACAGTATTCACAGGGGCGCCGGAGCCCGTCTGCGTCACCAGGGTTTCATTGCCGGCCGGCTGATCCGGCACTGCCAGGTTGTCGTCTGCTGCTTTGAGTTCATCAGCGGACGCCTCCCAAGAGGCAAGTAAAAGCATCATGCTCACTCCGGCGAGCACTATTGCTAACGCCCTAGTTGGCATGCGATTTCCCCCATGGTCGATCACGACTCAGTCAAGTATATGCCGCAGAGTCGCACCAAATCAAGGCACGTTGCGGGCTGGGAAGCGGGGCGGCTCAAAGAAAGCCCCGCCGTGGGGGCGAGGCTCTCTCTAGAGGCGTATCCGCGCGTGGGCGCTAACACGTCGCCGCCCCAATGATACGCCGATCAGCGGCGGCCGCAAGTAGTAGGCGGTGGCTGAAGAAAAGGTCACCGACGGGTCGTGGAGCTAGTCACATACGCTGCTTAGGGGCCGTTATGTGAGACGAGCACCGAGGAGTTCGAGATAATGCTCGAACCTCCGCTCGTGGTCCCAGCATTCACAGAAGTAGAGGTAATGTTGTGATTCACTGGGTCGACAACGACAGAGGTAGTTGCGCCCGCCGTTGCTGTGCAATCGCCGCTGCAACTCGCCTTCGCTTTTCCCCTCGCGTTGGACTTGCCATCAAGCGAAATGGAAAAGCTGTGATCCCTGCTTTGCTGACCGGCCCAAGCAGAGCCTATCGGCATGATCAGAACCATTCCCAACGCTACGCCCAAGGCCATTATGCGACACGTCAGCTGTGACATCATGTTCTTTCCTCCCACAGGCCGGGATACCGGACTTTCTTCCGGCCCCAGCTTAGCCCAATTGGGATCAAAGTCACCGTGTAACACAATTGGGATACACAGAAGAAAGCCCCGGTGCGGATCGGGGCTAAGTCAGCGTGATTGGTGGAAAGCGACATAGTTGGGGACCATATCGCCAGCGGCCGGTGTGCAGGCCACCGCGTACAGCATACGCCGCCCATCCTAGTCGGCAAGCACATAGCGCGTGGGCAAAGGCCGGCGGAGCAGAGATCGACTCCCCGCCCCGCCGGTGCCACCATCGGAACTGCGAGGAACCGATGGAGGATAGGAATGGCGACTGCGCGATTGACCAGCGCAATCCTAGCGGATGTTCCGCGGGAGCGCGACGTCGTTTCATTTTCCCCGGGAGTCGATCAACGGGGCCGCGGGTTCCTGATCAAATTCGCATTGAAAAATGGCTCGGAAGAATTGGTCGTCCTCCCGCCGGCGGCCGCATTCCACGTGAGGGACTCGATCGAGAGCGCCATCAAGCGGCGCCGGTATCGGGACGTGCGACGTCGGGAGGGGGATAGTCGACAGCAAGTGGGGATTATCCGTGATTTTCTCAGCGCTCAGCCGACTATTGGCAGCGCCGATTGGGCAGGAGAAGCCGCTGTAGCCATTGGATGCGAGGTCCACGGTTTCGCAGACGCGCTATTTTTGGGCGTTCAGCTGACGGAGGAAATATACAAAATCCTTCGGCTGTCACCCGCCATCTGCTTTTACCTCGCCGAAGCCATCGTGGAGGCGGAAAAAGTCGGCGCACTAATTGACCTGCAGCGTGCAAAAAGCCCAGGGGGCCGCCCAAATTGAATCGATGAAAAACGAAGATGAGCTGGCCTGCATCAATGGGATCGTTGTCCGCTAAGTGCGCTAGTTCCCCGTAGACAAGCCGCTTCGGTATGTTTGCTGGAGCGCTCATGTCCGACCTATGATTCACCCCCGCGAGCCTCTTCACCCGTTTCGGCCCCGGCGCCGTGCACTAGCGCCCCGGCAATCCATGCGAGCCGCCCTTGGTGGACTTCATTGGCGGCAGGCCACTGCTTTTGAGCGGGTCGTACCGGTCGATCGGCTTACCAGTTGCCTGCATTGGCTGCTTCTCATCCATCAGCTCGCGCTCCTCGCCGCGCCCGCCATGATGGCGCCCCAGCCGTAGTTGGCGGCCGCGCTCGGCTCACGCAGCGCTGCGCGTTCCTTCGTCGCTTCCAGTGTCCGCCACGCCCCGGCCTCGGCCATGGCGGTATCCCAACCATGATTGCTTCCGATCGGCGCCACCGGCGCGACGCCATCGGTGGGAGCGAGGCCGAGCCGGCGGCGGGCGACGTCGGGAGCACCGGAGTCGGCCAGCACGCGGGCGGTGAAGGCGGGATCGAAACCGGCGGCCGTAGCTTCATGGTGCAATGCCTGGATGCCTGCGAGTGCTTCGTCGCGCGCCTGGTGCCTCGCGAGCGCCGCAGCATCGATCGGCGGCGCCACAGGTGCGGGCGCGCGTGCTGCGGCCGGCGCTGAAGGGCCGTGACGCATGGTCAACCGGTCGCCGGAAACATCAAAGCTGTCGAGGCGCCGGAGCAAGCTCATTCCAAGCAGCGACTCGCCCATCGGCGCCCGGTTGACGATAGCTGGAACCTCGGCGATGACGGCGCCGCCGATCTCGACCTGGTGCAACGTGACCAGCGCGCCGGCGCCAACCCCGTTGGCGGTGTGGAGTATTTCGGTGTAGGCGAGTCGATCGACGTCAAGCCCGAGCCGGCCCGCATCGGCCGGCGATAGAACGGTCGAAGTGGCGCCGGTGTCGACGACGAAGCGGATCGGGTGGCCACCGACCCGGGCGTCGACGTGGAATCGACCATCCGATCCGTTGACCATGACCTGCGTCTCGCTCTCGGTACGCGGCGCGACGGCCGCCTCCAGCATGTCGCGGAACCGGCGCATGGTGTTCGTGCGGCCGGCCGGGTGTGTGTAGCTCTTGCCCCTCGTCATTCATCGATCCCCTTTCGCTTCAAAAGTGCCGGCGCCTGCGAAGGAGATTGACCCCAGCAGGTCACGCAGGCGCCGGCGCGCGCGACCGGCAATGCCGAACGGCCGCGCGATTTCATGCTGCAGGCCGATCATCGCCAGCGGCCTCCAAGAAGACGGCCGGGTCGACGTCGGGGCGACGTTCAAGGTCAATGCCATGCTTCGCGGCCTCGACGATCAGCTTTTCCTCGGCTTGCTCGAGCCTCAAGATTTCCGCATCAATCGCCGTGATCCGCTGGCGACGATCGGGCGCCGGCAACCCTGGCGGAGTGCTCTGCCACTGTTTGTGAAGCTGCGCGATCAGCCGCTCGCGCATCTTGGCGGGGTCGAGCCAGCAAATAGCGCCAACGCTGACCACGCCCGACGCCTGCGAGCCCATGCTTCCAAAGGCGAGAGTAAGATCAACTGAGCGATGCATTAGGTAAGCAAAATTCGCCTCTCTCGTTTCGAATTGCTGTGCCTGATGAGCGATCAGACTCTCGAGCTGTCCCAGCGCATCGTCCTTTGACAGCGGCGCTTTCTCGATCGCGCTTTTCTCGGCCTTTAGGGCGGAGATCTTGCGACGGGTCCCGTCGAGTTCGTCACGGGTGCCTGTGATCGCGTCGCGAATCTTCGAAAACATGTTGGCCATTTCAGCGCCTCACTGTCGGGGTTGCGGATGCCGCCATCCGCGACAGGCCATCGGGAGATGCCAGGCCGCTGCGAATGTCGGCCGCGGTGCCCTTCATGTGCGCGACGGTTGGTGCGCTGCCCGGCTGGCGCACTATTGTTGCACGCGGCGTGTCCGGCGACGGCCCTGGTCTCGGCTTGTGGGAATCGACGTAGCGCCGGCAGGATTCTGCGAGCGCGCGACGCCCCGTGACCGTCTCGGCAAGTGCGTCATGCGCCGTCACAGCGGCCTCGAGTTCGGGGGTCCATTTCGCGATGTCGGTCTCGCACTGTTCGGCGCTCCGCATGTCGATGGATATGCCGTAAACCCGGGTGTCCCCGCGCAGGCTGGCTAGCGTCGCCTTGGCAATATTGAGATCGGAGCGGAGTTTGCGGATCCGGTCGCTGGAGTCACGTATCGCGGCGAAACCGTTCAGCACGGCCGCTTCAAGCATCGCCAGTTTTCGCAGGTTCATTGTTCACCTCGTGATGCAGCGTTGATAGCAGCGCCCGAATTCTTTCCGTAAATCTTTCCGTCAGCCGAGACCTGGACCAGCATGGCATCGGCAGCGATGCCGAGATGGTCGCGAACGCAGCGCGTCGACAGCGACCGGCCGACCATCGTCGCGACGCGGGCGCGGACGCGATCGGCGACCGCGGTTGCGGTGGTACAGCCGCGGAAGTCGTCGACGGCGAGCGAGGCAAAAGCTGCGGCTACCATCGATTTTGCCGACGGTTGGCCACGGGTGCCGGCGTCGTTGACCGGCGACGCCGGCACCTGTGCCAGCGGAGCGTCGATGATCATTACCTCGCGGGCGCAGAGCCACGCCTCCATTTCCGCGTCGCCGCCGTCGAACGCCAAGCCGACGACAACCCGGCCAGCGATCTCTAAGCGGAAGCGGCGGGCAACGGGGCGCATGGGCGCGTCAGGCCTTCGCGCCCTTGGCGGCTTTGGCGGCGGCCAGCTTGGCAAGAGCGTCCCAATCTGGCGGGACCCACCAATCCAGGTCAAAGACCCGCTCTGCGGCGCGGCCACCCGTCTCAAACGGTTCTATACCGAGCTTTTCGCCGGTATCAGCGATGTCGGCGAGGATCGAGGCGGCAGTTTTCCTGGCGATCTTGCGGGCCACTGGTATCGATGCGCCCGCCGACACCGCGGCGCCGGCGGCAAGGCTCTCAATGATTTCGGCGATGCAGATCACGGCAATTACGAAACCGCGATCCAGAGCGTCGTCGATCTGCTCGAGCGGACGCCAATTGCGATTGTGCGGCAATGGGAAGCCATCCCGGCAACGCCGCCGCGGCCGCTCCTCCATAGCCGCCTTCACGGCCGCCAGGTCGAAAGTCCCGTCGGACAGCGGGGCGATCCTGCCCCTGCGCACATGCCGGGCGAGCCCCTGGTGTGACATTCCTACGGCCGCCGCAGCCGCTCTCAGGCTAACGCCCATCGTGGTTTCCTTTCGTGAGTGGCAACCGGTAACGAACTTTTGGGGGTCTGACGGTAGCGAGGTCGAGCGCGGGGCTGACCCCTATCTTTTTTTTGGCCCCGGAGGACCCAAAGGGCTCGGCTGCCGCTGGAATGCCCCGCCCTGCCCGCGCCGTGGCCGCCCATGCGCATCTCATCGCTGAGCCCTCCGATCGCCGCAAGCAGCCGCTCCGCTTCCTCGGCCACCGTTTGATCGACCGCCGCTGTCTGCCTCCACCAGTCGATGCGCACCAGCGCGTCGGCGGTGGGGAGCAGCAGCCGGCGTTCGCGGCCCGGTATGGTGATTTGAACTTCGATGCCTCTCATCGACATGCCTTCACGATGTCGCCGTCGTCGACCTCGAACACGGCGCCGTTCGGCAGCAGGATGCGATAGCCGGCGCCGTCCAGCGACAGCTCGACGATCAGGAAGTTGAACCCCATGCCCGGATGCGGTTCGGTCCGCAGCGTGACGTGGTCGCCGGGGTGATAGGTGGTCGTCTGCATGGTCAGGTTCCTCTCGTTGATGGTGCCGATCGTCTCTTTCGCTTCGTCGCTGCGCGGGCCAATTTTGGAAGGTGCTCTTCGGGTGTCGCCGCGGGGCGGTCGCCGGGCCGCTTGATCAGGACTTCGCCCCGCGTCCCGATGGGGAGGCCGTCGCGCTCGCCATTCGCCGTGATGCATGACAGGCCGTTCGAGGGCCGCGCGCTGCTCTGCTCTTCGCCCTGTAGATGGTTATCTAGATATGCACCGGTTTTCCGCATCGGTTTTGGCTCCTGTATGCTGCGGTTTTCCGCATCGCTGACGGGCATTTGTGTTGCGGTTTTCCGCATCGCCACCGTTGCGGTTTTCCGCATCGGGGTGTTGCGGTTTTCCGCATCGGGATCGCGTTTTTCAAAGGTGTTGGTTCTATTGCCGTGGAACCGCTCACGGTCCCAGCGGAGGAACTCCCTGGTCGGCATATCGAGGGTGCCTTCCGCGCCGCGGCTGCCGAGCTCCGTGAGTCGCCAGTGCGGCGCCTTCCCCTCGCCATCGACTCCCAGGTGCCCGGCGGCCATCTGCACGATGAACCCGTAGTGCTGAAGTTCCTTGAACCATCGGACGACCTGCTCGTTGCTCGAGCCTGTCTCCGTGCAGGCGGCCCGCGTCGGAAGGAAGACGCGGCCGTTGTTGCGGCAGTCGTTGGCGACGCGGCCCCGCAGGGCCACATAGAGCGACCTGGCGCCGTGCGACATGGCCCGCCAGGCCAGCGTCGCCATCGTCTCCTTGAGCAGAGGCACGAACGGGGGCAGGCGGCCCTTGTCGCCGCGGTCGTGGCGCTGCTTGCTCATTGCGCTCTACTTCTCGACCATCTGCTTAAGGGCGAAGATTAGCGCCGGAATATGCTCGAGGTTGAAAATCAGGAACGCATCTTCGTCGCAGGGACCACCGCGCTGCCGCAGTACGACCTGGCCCATGGGGTTCCAGTAGCAAGCCGTCTTCGGCTGCTCCTCTATGATGACGGCTTCGGTGTCGCGCCAATCGAAATCGCGGTCGTCTTCGGCTTCGACACGCTCGGCCGGCTCGTCGACGCTGTGCTCCAGCGGCGGCAGCTCGGCCTGGGCTTCAGTGCTGTCGGTCATAGCCGCGGCTCCCACGGGCCCCAAAGACCAGTCGAGATAACCATCTCGCAGGCGGCTTTGAGGTCGAAGGTCTGGCAGTTCTTGGCGCCAACGGCTCGGTAGTATTCGGCCGCGGGGATCTCACGTCGCTGTCCGATCAGAGGATGGCGACACACCTCCAACACCGTCTTGCGGTCGGAGGTCTCGACCCAGGCGTGGCCCGTATTCCCAAGCGCGTCGACGATGCCGTGAACAAGCACGCAGCCCGCGCCGGTGTGCTTCATCATGAAACGGAGGCTGGCCTGGTAGCAGTTGTTCGGCTTCAACGCCTGCGACGTCATGGCAGCACCGCCCCACTCGACGCCGGCGGCATCTGCGTCAGAGGCCGCGGCCAGCGGTGCCAGTTGAAGCGGACGGGTTCAGGTTGTATATCTGCGGTGCGCATGACTTGCCTCGTGCGCTGAGTCCGAAATGATCACGGCCGCCAGGAACGCAATCCCGGCGGCCGCCTTCGTTTCGGACAGGTTGATGGGGGTCACAGTCAGGCGGCCTTGCCGGCGTCGCGCTCGGCGATGCGCTCGCGAATCCAGGTCATCACCTCGGAGTGGAGATAACCGTGCTTTCTCGGCGAAAGGATGACGCGCTTCGGGAACTTGCCGGCTGCTTCGAGACGGCGCCGCTGCATATCGCTGTAGTCGATGCCGTGGTCGTCGGGTAACCGTTCGGGCAGGACCAGGCGCGGGTTGGTATCGGTCATTTCGTGTCGCTCCGTAAATGAACAGGGCGACACTTATCTAATGCAATAGCACCTCGCAGGTAACGGCGGAAAGTGAGCTGTCAGTTTCGCCGATTTCGCCGCATATTGTTCGCGATCACCTTCTTAAAACGCCGGAATTTCCTGACTTTCCGAAGCGCTTGATCCGCGGTCGTGGTTCTCAGTTGGCCGGCGACTGCGGTTGCCGTGACCGATCTCTTGCCAGCGCTGTTTTCGGCCTTGATCTCCGCCAGGGCCATGTCGTCGAGCTTCCGGAATTCCTTATACCAGCCGGTCGCGCCCTGTTTTTTCCCAGCAAAACCGAGGGCTCGCAAAATACCCTCGTTGGCCTCTCGCGCCGTCAGTCCGGGCGTCGCCGCAACATCGAGAATCGCAAACTTCACTTCGAACAGATAGCTCCAGACCCATTGCGGTGTCACCGGGCAGTGAACAAATGCTCGCCAGACATGGATCGCATTCCCGGTTTCCTCGTAAAGCGCGCGGAAAAAGGGGTCAGGATGCGGCCACGGCGACTGAGGCTTTGAGGATCGCGCCTTCATCGCCCCGTCCTCCGCATCCGGAGCACCTTTCCCTTGGTTGGCGGGTTGGCGATGTCCTGCAAATGGGCGGCCCAGCGATCGAGCGCGTGCCGCATCTCCGGCTCGTAGGTGTGTCGGTCATAGACGCCAGCCACTCCGCCGATGACATGGCCGAGGACGCGCTCGCCTATGTCCGGCCGGATGCCGAGTTGCGACAGGCCGCTCCGCGCCGTCCGGCGCAGGTCGTGAATTCGCCAACCCGGCAGCATGACCTTGTCAGTCTCCGGCGCTCCCTTCCGCAGATGTGCCAGCATGGCCGCGTCCATCTCGCCCTTGGCCTTGCTGAAGCCGGATACCGGCGTCTTGCCGGTCGTGGAGAACACGTAGGAGCAGCCGTCGATCTTCGACTGCTTGGCGAGGATGGCGGCCGCGGCCTCGGACAGCGGGACCGCATGCGGGCGCCCGGTCTTGTACTTCGCGCCCGCGATCTCTATACGCTTGCTATCGGCGTCGATCTCCGGCCATTCCAAATGCGCGATTTCGGATTTGCGCTGCGCCGTCAGCAGCAGCAGCTTGAACAGCGGCCCGAACGGCTCGCCAATGGCGTCGCAGGCATGCCAGAACGCCGCGATCTCCGGCGCCGTCAATATCCGCTCCCGCGGCGCCTCCTTGGTCGGCTTCTTGACGCGGGCGGTCGGATCTGCCGCGATGATGTCCCGGTCGACACACCACCCGAAGAAGATTTTCAGGACCACCAGCGTCCGGTTGGCCTGGATCGGCGAGCCGCGGCCCACGATGCCGTCGACGAGGTCGATCACGTCCCGCCGGCCGATGTCGGCTACGGGCCGGGAGCCCCATGCCGGCATCACGTCCCGGCGCATCACCCGTTCCAGTTCGCCCCATCGCCGCTGCGCCGCATGCTTGGCGATGAACCGCTCGCCGATGGCGGTAACAGTGTCGGCCGCCATCTGCGCTTCCGTGGCCTCTACGGCGGCCTTGAGCGTCCGGGGGTCATCGCCGCGCCCGACCGCCTCTTGCGCGTCACGGGCCAGCGCGCGAGCCTCGGCAAGCCCGAATTTCGGATAGCCGCCGATCGTGTCGCGGCGCAGCTCGCCGTTGAACCTGTAGACGTGCGACCAGGAGCGCGCCTTGTTGGCCGTCACCCGGAAACACAGCCCTGTCCGGACGGTGTCGAATACCTCGAGCCGGCCCGCCGCCGGCGCCCGCATCGCCGCAATCCCCTTGTCCGTGAGCAACCGCCGCATCGCCTTCTCCATCCGTTTGTTACCCCAGGCCGTTCCGGGGGTAACAGCGGCGCATGTGCTTGTCCGTGCCGCTATGTTTCCCAATGTGCCGATAGAGTCGCTTCAATTCAAGCGTTTCGGAGCATTGTTACCCCAATGTGTGCAGCTATGTATCGCTAAGTTTCAATGCTATAACCGCCTTGTAAGCGGTAGGTCGTCCGTTCAATCCGGACACCCGGCACCATTTTTCAAAGGCTTGCGGGTACATCGAGGAGACGGGAAAGCGCTTCGAGTACCTCGGGTGGATCAGAGGGGGCATGCAAGTCGCCGTCAGATTTACGTGACACGGGTATTTCCCACCATTCCGGCCGTCCTGGCGTCGGAGTGCGACATGCAATGATCGCTCCATGGCACATCCCGGTGGCCGATGAAGCCGATGTTGAATAGGTTACCTCCCGATTGCTAACGCACCTTCTCGCCCTCCGCCGGCGCCTTCGCCTGCAGCCGCTCGATCGCGTCCAGAATGCGACGCCGTGCCGCCGCAGCGGCATCGCTCGCTAGAAGCGTCGGCGCGTCAGTCTTTCGCGCGCGGTTCACTTGGCGTCCGCGGTCCCAAATCACTACGCCGGAATAGTCGCAAGAGGCGAGCAGACTATCGGCGGTTTCCTGCACCTCGTCATCTGTCTCGCAGTCGACGATTTTCGTCGTTACAGAATGGTCGGCGGAGCCGAGGAAATGACAACGATAAATTGGCATAGCCGCACCTGCGCAATGCAAATAGGACCGCTATATCCGACAGACTGTAGCCGCCGCGGAGTGGGAGTCAAACTGCCGCCCTGTTGTGCCAAGTGTCGGCGGATTTCACAGTGGAAACATCGGCGCCGGCGGCAGCGTCAAGCTCCTCTCGCGGTCGGCAGCGAGCGCGTCAATCTCGAAGAGTGTCGCCACATTGGCCTTTGGTCCAATTCCCCCGATTTGTGAAAGCGCTATCCTAGACATGACGGCTGTCTGTCGGCTGTCCAGCGTGGCGATTTCCCAATCGTCACCCTGACCCATCACTCAACCTGGCCCCGCTTCGCAGCGGGGCTTTCTTTGTGCTCACCTGCGCCGGACTCGGCGTCAAGTCTTGAGGCCAGAAATTCCAATTGTGCGGGAACCGAACTCGTCGCCGGACATTCATTCGATCATAGGAGAGATCGACGTAAGGAGGCCGCCGTGCGATCGGTCGGTATCCTCTTTATTGCCCTAGCGTTCGCCGCCGCGCCTGCTGATGCGATAGACGCGAACCGCTCATGTCTCGACTTGCTCGAGGACAACGACGGAGCAGCAATTTCGCCGGCACAAGGCGAGCAGCCGCTGCTGACAGACAATCAATGCGAGGCAATGAAAAACCGAGAGCTCCGCGCGCTTTTGCTTGAAGTGCCGCAGGAGGAAGAAGATCCCATGGAACTATCGCTCGGAATCAAGAACGGCGGTGCCACACTCCGGCTGAAGATACCATTCAGTTTATAGTTCGAGGTCGGCTCCTACCGTGGGGCGCCGCCGTTTCGAGAGGCTTCGCCATGGACAGCATGTTCTATGTCATCGGCTTCGCGGCATTGGCCGCGGCAGTGTTCAATATCGTCGGGCTGTGGTAACAACCGCCTCGTGCATGGCGCCGTCACCGTAGGGCGTCACCATCGCGAGCGCCGGATGTCAGGCGAGAGTTAGCGTCTCCGCCGGGTCATCTGGCCGATGCGACCAGCCCTTTGTTGGACGGCCCATCCCGCGGTACTGCCGCCTCGCGAGGAGTTCTTCGGCCAGCGCGTCCTTGAGTGCTTCGTACGCCTCAAGAGACCAGACCGGCGACGTCCCGATGCGGTGGTGAAACTGAAGTTTGGGATTAGAGCTGCGCCGGTCCGCGTTGATCCGGCTCTTCAGCCACGACTCGTTGGCGTCCAAGCGTTGAGCCACTTCACTCAGCTTGAAACAGGGCATGAGCGCTCCTCGTCCGGCTTTCGCGCCCAGCATAGCTCGACGGGGCGCGGGCCTTATGTCGGAGCTGCGACCATTTGTATAACTTTGCAGCCGATATCCTGGTTAACGTCCCCGCTTACGACACCGGGAATCGCGGCGCCGGCGGCAGCGCTGCCGCGAACTGCTCGGCGTCGGCCTCAGCCCCACGGTCATAAGCCGCCAGCACCGTTGCAAGCCGCCAGCGCTCGCCTTGGGTCAGGCGAGCGAACCATATAGCGCAAGCATCCCGATAGGTTACGCTTAGATCGTTGTCGGCGCCCTGACCGTCGTGGTTCAGCACGGCCTGAGATCGTGTCCCGTGACGTGGTGTAAGAGCGCGGTGTCGCGCGCGATCTCCGGCCGGGTTGGTCGGAGTTTCATGCCGCCGGTACGGCGGACAGCATGAGGATGGGATCATTGCTCAAGGGCGCGATGGTTTCCAGGCTCATGTAGCGGGCGCGTTGCACGGCCCATTCGTCGTTTTGCTCGAGCAGGATGGCGCCGACCAGGCGGGTGATGGCGTCTTCGTTGGGGAAGATGCCGACCACATCGGTGCGTCGCTTGATCTCGCCGTTGAGACGCTCGATGGGGTTGGTCGAGTGCAGCTTGGGGCGATGGGTGGCGGGAAAGGTCATGTAGGCCAGCACGTCGGTCTCGGCCTCGTCCATAAGGGCGGCGAGTTTCGGCACTCTCGCACGGAGCTGGTCGGCCACCTGGCGCCATTGGGCTTTGGCGGCGCCGGCGTCGTCCTGGGCGAAGGCGGTACCGATGAAGGCGGCGACGACGCGCCGTCCCTGCTTTCCGGCATGGGCGAGCACGTTGCGCATGAAGTGGACGCGGCAGCGTTGCCAGCTCGCGCTGAGCACCTTGGAGACCGCCGCCTTGATGCCTTCGTGAGCGTCGGAGATCACCAGCTTGACGCCGCGCAGGCCACGCCGCGTCAGCTTGCGCAGGAAGTCGGTCCAGAAGACCTCGGCCTCCGACGCGCCGATCGCCAGGCCGAGCACCTCGCGGCGGCCAGCGCCGTTGACGCCTACCGCGATGATCACCGCGACCGAGACGATGCGGCCATCCTGGCGGGCCTTCAGGTAGGTCGCGTCCAGCCAGACATAGGGCCAGTCGCCTTCCAGCGGCCGGTCGAGGAAGGTCTTGATCTTGTCGTCGATCTCGCCGCAGAGCCGAGACACTTGGCTCTTCGAGATGCCACTCATCCCCATGGCCTTCACCAGATCGTCGACCGAGCGCGTCGAGACGCCCTGGACATAGGCTTCTTGGATCACTGCCGTCAGAGCCTTCTCCGCCATCCGCCGCGGCTCCAGAAAGCAAGGGTAGTAGCTGCCCCGGCGCAGCTTCGGGATGCGCAGCTCCACCGTCCCGGCCCGCGTCTCCCAGTCCCGCTCTCGGTAGCCATTGCGCTGGTTGATACGCTCCGCGCTCCGCTCGCCGTGGCCGGCGCCGGTCAGCGAGCCGACCTCCAGCGCCATCAGACGCTGCGCAGCAAAGCCGATCATCTCGCGCAGCAGATCGGCATCGGCACTCTTCTCCAAAAGCACCCGGAGGTTCATCATGTCGTCGGTCATCGTGTGGTCCTCGGTTCGGTTTGTGTTGGCAAACCCAACCCTACCGAAGATCGCCGATGACCACCGCTGTGGATAAGTAGCCCGCCGCCGCCTGACTCTCGGCGGTCGTCGGCGCCGGGCTACTTACCCACAGCTCCTACACCACTCGGCGGGACACGACCCGGCCTGAAGCTTGTCGCGGGGATCGTCTGACAGGTATTTCATGGTCACACTCAATCCGCACGTCGCGCTCATGCCGTGGTCGTGGGCGACGAGATCGCCCAGCGTCTCAATTCGGATTGGCCGCCCGTGTTCCATGCGGAGATCGAAGCACGGCCGGCGGCGGAAGGGAATCTGGCGGTGCCACCTATTGCGCGCGTGCAGGATGAATGAAGGCTCCTAGTCTTACTGAGTCAGAAAGGTGAGTCAAAAAGCCGCAGATAGGGCCAGTCGAGACTCGGGTAAGTTCGGAGGAT
>Ga0137403_10001179_pt1 | contig 33005 bp, 26 predicted proteins | sample CZOMad2_1_16fung_FD_122057 | JGI IMG/M metagenome (GOLD analysis project Ga0137403, IMG submission 122057) | Vadose zone soil fungal communities from Angelo Coast Range Reserve, California, USA - CZOMad2_1_16fungal (Hybrid Assembly) | ecosystem: Environmental > Terrestrial > Soil > Vadose zone... | reverse complement strand
CACCGGCTTCAGCAATGCGGGCGGCCATCGTGTCGGTCGGCCGATTCCCGCCGCCGTTAGGATTCACTTCAATTCCCTCCGGGTCAATAACGTAAATCGCCACATTCGCGCGGTTGGCGGCTTCCGCGACCGCTTCCATTTCCGACCGTGCGTCATCGGAATTCAGAAAGCCTTCGGAGAACAGAACTACGTTTTTGCGTCCCGGCAGATCGCGATACGCGAAACACATCGCGCGCAGCGCCGTAAAAACGGCGCGCGCCTGGAAGGTATTCTGCATCGAAAGATATCCACGCATCGTATCGATCTGCCGGTCGATCAGCGCGCTCATGTTGTTGCCGGGTGAAGGCGCCCCCGTGCTTCCTCCACTGCTCGCGATCGTAATATCCCCGGCGATTGCCCCGAGTTGCGTCTCCGGATGCGCTTGCCTTACCAGCTCATTGATCTCTTCCTGCGTACCCGCTCGTTCAGAACCAGAAAACCCGCCGACGTAGGATCGCTTCTCAAGCTGCTTCAGTGTTTCGCGGGCCTGCGTCAAATCATTCGTAAATGGCAGGGCCATGTGCAGGCTCTTATCAATGTAATAGATCGCGACGTATTCTCCGTTCATGGCGCTCTTATCTAAATATCGCAGTACCGCTTCAGAGGAGCTCTTCGTGTTGGAAAGCCGGTTGTCGGCTAAATCCAGAACCACCGTCAGAAGATGCGGGTCATGTGTTACGTCAGAAACGCTCTGTGTTTGCGCTGGCTTTGGATTTTGGTCGGGCGCAGGAGTGACCGGCGCGGTCACCGCTGGCGCCGGAGAATTAGCCGATGCGGCGAAGGAAATAATTTTTTGCGGAACACCATCTTCGTAGATGGTGAAGTCTGCAGCGGATAAGCCGGGGACGTGCTTCCCATGGCGGTCCGTAACGATCAAATCGACAACCACGTTGGAGGTCTTGACCCGGATGCTCTTGTCGGCCGCTTTCTCCTGCGCCAGCACCTGTGGAAGCCCCAACCAGGCGCACATTGCCGTCCGGCAAAGTATTTGGGCCAGTTTTCGGTGACGCAGCATCTCATCTGCCTCCGTCGATTTTCACGTCTCAAGTTCTGTGGCCTATGCGAATATGTCGTTCTATTGCCGGTGTCAAGTGCAAAATAACGAAAGATGTCCCGCACACCGCGCCTCCGCGCGCGCGAAGTCCAGAGCCATAGTGATATGCGTCGGGCCTTTGTGCCAGCGAGTGGTGCAGGCCATCGATTCTGATAGATTTAAGAGGCCGTGACCTCGCAGACATCAGAAGAAACGCGCGCGGAACAAACTTATTATCCAACAATTCATAAACTTCGCCGTATCCGTCCGTGCGGCAAACTATTCAGAGCCGACGGAACTTTGCGACAAACTCGGGTCGGACTCTACTGTCACGAAAATGTAACGCAAAATGCGGAAAACTGCGGCAAAAGTGCGGCAAACGACAGCGAAAGAAGGAGAAAGCGGGTTGCGGGAATTTGCCCCAACTTGCTGATTCCGTTCGATTAGCCACTCCTCTAGCAAGATTTGGCAAAATAGTTCGAACGGCTTCTAAGCAGAGGGTCGCGTGTTCGAGTCACGCCGGGCGCGCCATTTGTCTCTCTGAATATCTCTCTCGAAGCAAGCACATGCAGCCGTTTCCGAAAACTGGCTTAGCTTCGATTTCCGCCTCCCAAAACGCAGCCCCGTACCGGCGCGTTTCGGGGGAGGGTTGCACGAAAAGTGTTGACAGGTGCTGAACCATGGATGCAATCTATCGGTCTAACATCGAGATGGTACGTTGATGATTTACATGGGCGGCCCGCGAGTCTAAGCAGAACCCTCCTTCGCTTTGTCCAGGCGCCCCAATCCCCAGCAGTCCGGCCCTCGTTAAATTAAATATTTTCTGCCGAGGTTTCGGTGGATGTTTGCACCTTATTGCGTATGAACGGTCTCCTTGGAGCCCGAATGCCGGGACGAGGCACTCGCCGTTTCAAACCCTGTGACAGTTCTTTAACAGGGGGTCCACGGCGGAGATCCGTTGAACTGACAGTGTATTGGCGAGGAGTAATTAAGAAACGCACTCAGCACCAATCTCCGTAGCGACTAGCTGAAATTTGCACATTAAGCCCCAGCAAACATAGCCAAGGAGGAGACACGATCGATGATTTACGAGCGGCCTGCTGTTCATAGTTTGGGAAGCGTACAGAACTTCGTCGACTTCTTTTCACCAAAGGGAATTCATCCATCAAGGAGCGATGACTGGCGTCTCTTCAAAGAGTGCGCGGGCGTAGGAATCAAAGAATACAGGATGAAACGGCGCCTCGAAACCGCCGCACACCAGTTGCGGACTACCAATCTGCGCGTTAGAGTCATCGCAAAACAGGCCGGATATCGCCGCGTCAGCACCTTCTCAAGATACTTCCTGAAACAATTTCACATCCGCCCGACTGATTCAGAACCTCCCGACCTAAAAAACGCGCTGATGAGCTAACTCATTCTTGTTGACTTCCCGTCCCTTGTGTAGAGCATGTCGCGCACTTTGCACAGTTGTTCCTCCCAGCTACGAGCGCAGGCCATTACGGCAGACTTATCAATCATGACGCGGAAAAGAGAGCATTGCGGTAAGCGAGATTGAGCCCAGCCGAATTTAACGCCAAGCGACTCCGGAGGTAAGGTCGATGATTTACAAGCCGCCCGTTGTTCAGAGCCGAGGAGCTGTGCATTGGTTTCTAGAGGTATTCCTATCGAGGATCACTAGTCCCCGAATTAATTTCGTCAGTGACGACTGGCGTGTACAGAAACTCAGAAATCTGATCCGTAACGATCCAGCACGGGTCCAGTCGAACCTTAACGATGTTTGTAAACAACTCGGGTTGTGCATCTCTGGCCGCCAGGCACGTCGTCTGTTCAAAACGTGCATGGGGATTGGAATTAAGCAGTATGTGAAGAAAAAGAGGCTAATCGCCGCAGCGCAACAGTTGCGGACGACGGATGCGCCCATCAAAGCAGTTGCAATAGATACAGGGTATCGGCACGTGCGCAACTTCACGAGGTGCTTCTCGACCGAGTTTGGTTTGAGCCCCATCGAATTCAGAACGGTCTGGCGTTCGCACATGAGCGGACATGACTTGTTAGACGATGAACTTCGGAAGCGTTGTCGGGACAATTCCACTTGAGGCGGGCAACCGAGTTGCGGCCCTCAAGAGCACCAGAAACCGAGCCACGCCGCGCAAGGCTTGCTTACGGAAGGGCGCCAAGCAGACAGGGCCAGAGCGACCGATGAAGGCCGACGTGTCATCGCGAAGCGCAACTCACTGAATAGATTGCTCCAGTTATGGCTATGGGTTTTGGCCTCCCAGACGAGTCGGCCGCAAGAATCTGTGATTTGAGCAGCAAGAAAGAAGATGCGAGACATTCCAAACATCACGTTTAAGATCCAAGCGCAATGGTTTTTCCGCCAGTTGCGGCCACTTTTGCCTGCCTATCTTCTGAGCGTACTGTTAGTCGTGCTGAGCAGCCTGATGTTTCTGCTCGATCCCTTGCTCATGAAGTGGCTGATTGACCGTGTTCTTCCAAAAAAGGACTTTCGCCTCTTGGTCTTTGCCGCCTGCGGATTCTTCCTCCTATACATTTTCCGGCTTGGCTTCTTTACGCTTGCGCAACTCGTAAATTTTCGAACGATTCAGAAGCTGGTGCTGCGGATGCGTCTTAGCATCTTGGAACAGATGAACCTCCTCTCCGCGGATTACCATGAAACTACGGCGGTTGGGGAAAGACTCTATCGCCTGGAACAAGACGTTGACCAGGTCGCCGAAGTCGGATCGAACCTAGTGCCGTTTGTGCTGCAAACAGCTTTCAAGGCTATCTTCGTCATGGGTACGATGTTGACGCTCGATTCGCGGCTTACCTTGATGGTTCTCCCGCTGATGCCTCTTTTCTTTGTTTTCCGAAAGAAGTTTGAAAGGCCGCTGCGACAGGCCTCAGATGCGGTCCAGGAAAGAGCCGCCAAGGAAAACAGTTTTCTCCAGGAACATCTTTCGTCCGTCATCCAAGTCCAACTGCTGCACCAGGAGAGGAACCAGACGGAGGCCTTCATGGAGCGAGCCAGCGAACGCATGAAAGCGTTGAATCACCGAGAACTGGTCGAGGTCCTGTTCAGTGCCTGTTACATGGGGATCATCGCATTGGGCACGATCGCTATTCTTGGTTATGGCGGCTACCAGGTATTTATCGGGGCCCTGACCATCGGCGGCGTGGTCGCTTTCTACAGCTATGTGGGCGCACTGTTTGATCCGCTCGGCGCGGCCGTGCATATCTACTCCCAGCTGAACCGCTTGCGTACGAATATCCGCCGCATCCGGGAGGTGACGGAAAGGGCGCCTAGTGTGCCGGAAATGCCTGGCGCGGTGAGTTTTCCCTCCCCCCTCCGAGGGTATGTGGAAATGGAAGGTGTTTCGTTTTCCTACTGTGAAGACGCACCGGTGCTCGACGGGATCGATCTGAAACTTCAGCCCGGCGAGAAGGTTGCCCTGGTCGGAATGAGTGGGAGTGGCAAGAGCACCATCGCCAAACTCATTGCCAGGCTGTATGACGTGCACCGGGGAACCGTTTACATCGACGGTATGGACGTCCGAGAACTCCGCCTGGAGAGCCTGCGAACGAAGGTCTCTTACCTTCTGCAGGATGCGGTGCTCTTCGATCGAACACTGAAAGAGAATCTGCTGCTCGGGAACCCCCTGGCACGCGCGCAGGAACTACATCGCGCCCTCGAAATTGCCGATATGGAAGGGTTGCTTCAACGACTACCCAAGGGGTGGGACACACCGGTGGGCCCGAGAGGCAACGCGCTATCGGGCGGCGAAAGGCAACGCGTGGCCTTGGCCCGTGCGGTGCTCCAAAATCCCTCCATTTTGCTGCTCGACGAATCTACATCCGCGCTCGACGCACCTTCGGAACGTCGCATATTCATGAATTTGGCCCAACACTTCCCGAAGCAGACCATTGTGTTTGTCTCGCATCGGATCGCCTCGCTCAAATGGGTGGACAGAATCATCGTTCTGAACCGCGGCATGATCGAAGAGCAAGGAACGCACGATCAATTGATTCACACTGGCGGCCTCTACACGCACTTGCACAGCGCACCAGCGGCGCTTCTCAATGCCGAGTCCTTCCCACGTTCCTCCGGGAATAATTGAAGAAGAGCGCGAAATGGACTTGCCACGGAAACGATCATTGTGCTGGCGCATGATTTTGTGAGCGTGTCGGACTGATTGGAAATGCATTTCTGCAGAGAAGAAGACGAAGTCGAGCCGCGAGGTGACAAATACGCGTGAAACGACTGCAGATTATAGTGGAGCACAGTAAGTTAGCCAATGGATTAAATGTTGTCATCGCGCCGGATAGGAGTGCGCCGGTCGTCACGGTGGGCGTGTATTACAAGATTGGTTTCCGGCTCGAACCTCGAGGGCGCAGCGGATTTGCGCACTTATTCGAACACATGATGTTTCAGGGTTCCGCGAACGCGCCGAAAATGCGGCACATCCAACTGATTAATTCGAGCGGTGGAAGGTGCAACGCCTCGACAAGCTACGACATGACAAATTACTACGAAGCTGTGCCCTCGAGCGCCCTGGAACGCGTGCTGTGGCTCGAAGCGGACCGCATGCGCGCCCTGAAAGTCGATGAGGAGAATTTGAGGAACCAGCGGGAAGTGGTCAAAGAAGAAGTTCGTAGCAACGTCATGAACCAACCTTACGGCAGCTTCCCTTGGCTGGACATGCCGCCAGTTGCCTTTCGCAATTGGGCGAACGCTCACAATTTTTACGGTGATTTTGCGGACCTGGATGCCGCAGACGTGGCAGAGGTGCAGGCATTCTTCAAGACCTACTACGTGCCGAACAATGCCGTTCTTCTGATATTGGGCGACGTGGACACGGAAGAGGGCCTTTCCCTTGCGAAAAAACATTTTGGCGACATTCCCGCCAGAGCCTTGCCCCCCTTGGCCGATCCAAGCGAACCCGAACAGACGGAAGAGCGGCGCGGAAGCGTGGAAGAGAAATTCGGGACGCTGCCGGCAATGGCGATTGCATACCAGGTGCCAAAACGGCGGACGAACGATTGGTACGCCATGGCGCTGCTGGATCAGGCACTCCATGGCGGGAGGGCGGGTAGAATATATCGCGAGCTAGTCTTGGAGAAGCAAATTGCCTTGGAAGCCTGGGGCGGTATCGATGAACTATTTAGCTATAACGGTCCGGCACAAATGACCACGTGTCTTCGTCACAAGGCGGAGCGCTCGAGGGAAACGATCCTCGTTGCGTTTGACCATGTGATTCGCGAATTGCAGCAAGACGCCGTTACCTCAGGTGAATTGGACCAATTGAAAGTGAAATGGCGGTCCGATTATTACGCCCGCCTGGAAAGTGGCGGTCAGTACATACCGAGGTACGGGCTGATGAATCTGCTGGCGTGTTTCACGCTGTTTGACGGGGAGCCCCATCTGGTGAACACGATTCTGGATGGATTTCTCGCTGTGACGCGCGATGAACTATTGTCCGTGGCGAACAAATATCTGCGGAACGAAAATCGTGCGATTGTCTTTCGCGTTCCGACCAGAACAAGGTCGGAAGGGAGCGACCTGGTGGCAGCAAGCGGTGGTGTTGGCAACTGAGGTGCACAGGCTTGCGGTCGAACCATCTGTCGGAAACTGAAGCGGGACAATGGCATCTCTTAAAGGGAAGCCGATCATTCTCGCGGGCTATACTTCTTTGTGCGTCACAAGGCCGTATTTAAACAGGCGTGCCAGCGTCCAATTCGCGTTCGCAAAGACTTCAGGTTCAGAATCCCTCGAGAGAGATTCGATTACTTTCGCGACTGAAATACCTGGACAGTCGGAGATTTCGCGCAACACATTAACGAAGTTTTGAGGGCAAGGAGCGGCAGACAATCGGTCCAGAAAATAGAAACGTCCCGGCCGCTTTAGCCATTCTCGGCCTTCCGCTGTTATGAAGCATTTCTGCTCTTGGCTGCGCTTTGCGCTCGCATAATGACCAAAGCACTTCTCCATCGAGAGGTCAAGCAACTGGCTAGACTTCGCAGAGCGCAAATGTTTTGCGCGGGCCTTCGCAAGTGATTCTTCCCACAATTCTTCGTACCGCTTGACGACAACTCGCCAGGTACAATTGCTCTCTACGAACCGCTTGGCGGCTTGCCCCATTTGGACGCGAAGCTCTAAATCAACCGCAAGTCTTTCCATGCTCTGTTCCAGAGCTGGGATATCTATCGTTGTGGACAGTGCCAGCAAATCTTCCTCTAACATTGATGTCACGCAATCACAAAGACGCAGGTCTTCTACGTTGGGCGGCAATACTGACGGGACTAAGAACCCGTTCTCGCCGTGTCTCACTAAGTCTCGATAACCGTTCCAGTCCGAGACCACAGCCGGTAGACCATAGGCCATGGCCTCCACTACGGCCAGCCCAAAGGTTTCTTGCATGTTGTCACTAGGGGATACAAAGAAGTCCGACCCCGAATAGAGGAGATGTTTTTCATCGGCCGAAAGATTTGGCCAGATCTTTACGTTCTCTTGGCAAGCCAATTCGTTGGCTAGTGTCTGCAGGCGCGGAGATTCTTGCATTTGCGTGTCGTCGCCGGCGACGATCAGATAAAGATTCTTCCCTCTCCTTAGCAACTGGGATAAGGCAATCAGAAGCGGTCCAAGATCGCACTTGCTGGCCTGTGACAAGCGGCCAACATAGATCGCGATGCTAACATCTGCCTCAATATTCAATGTCTGTCGCAGGCGAGCGCCAGCTTCTCGCTGGGCAGGCCGAGTATTCACACCTAGAGGGACAAGGGCGCGTCGCGCGGGGTAATGCAGGTCTGGTGGCAGCAGACGGTTGATCTCGCCAATATAGACGTCAATCGTCTTCATTCCAGCAATGCTGGAACAAAGCAGCAGGTCAGCTTCCGAAAGTCCTGCGAAGCACTGCTGGAGCAATGCAAGTGCAATCCGTGGAGAGTTAATTGAATGTATGAACCCACAGACCGGTGCGTCGTACCGTTTCACCTTTTGACGCACCGCAGCCAAAGCATTCAGATAGCGGCCCGCCGTCAGGAAAACCAGTTGGTCGGAATCGTTCACGGGCAATGGTCCGCCAAAAGGAACAGAAACCAGCCGCTTGATATGATCCGCGGTTAGGCCGCACTCCAATAAAAGCTCTTTCTTTTTTTCGGTTAGCCCCTCCACAAAGTACGCGTCGTAGGTTCCATATTCGAGCATAGCGGAAAGCAGGTTCCACCCAAATATGTCGGCTCCCTTAATCGTCTGATTATTTTTCTTCTGGAGAACCTCGGGATTAGTACTAACTTGATCGAGATGCAGCGCCTTCATCTGGTGGATTCCTAGTATCCAATGCGCCCTCTACGACGTATAAACAGGTCAGCAATGCTTCTCTCTGACGTTAGAAAAGTTTGTGAAAGGCGTCAAATTGTTTTTGTCCGATTTGCAAGTAATGATGGATTTTTGTCGGTGTACCGCGTGCCTACCACATGCAAATCTGCCTTACTCCATTCGAGAAAAACCCTCACTTGAAATGCTCGCCGCCACTAGCCGTTGCTATGGCCGGATGTGAGAACTGCTGCTTGTTGACCGGAGTACGTCGCGACTTTCAAGATTAAGATAGCTGCCGGCCCTCTCTCACCAGCCCAATATCACCCCACGTGGGGGTGATCGCGATGGATACCCGCCCTAAATAGACTAATCATTGGAGTATCTTCGCGTATGAGTCCTTGCGAAAACGACATCCAAGCACCTAAAAAGGCCTGCTCGCCCCCGGAACTACTTCGTGTTGGCTACGCCACGGAGTTAGAAAGATCGGAACGTCGATCCACGCAAGTGGCGAAGAGAATCCGGCAGATGATTGACGAATCTGGCGGTAGCCTTTCCTGCGGCCCGGCCAAAGAGTGCCGAAGACTCCAGGTAAATCTGTCGCTAGTGAGCAAGCAATTTAGAAAACTGTACCATGTCACGATTCGTGCTTATTCGCGCCAGGTCAGAATGAAGACGGCAGAAAAACTTCTCAAGGACTGCAGGCGCCTGAATGTTGACGAAACGGCAAGGATGCTTGGTTACAGCTTCACTTCCGGGTTCTCGCGCTGCTTTCAAAAGGCATTTGGCAAACGACCCAAGCACTACCAGATGCAATCCGGCACTGCTCACAGTGGCAACCACGAGAGAGGCATCGTAGACAGGCCACATTCTCTGCTTCACAGATAATTCAAGGAGCCCTGAGGCCAAATTTCGTGACAACATGAACTCCGTCCGTAGGCCTGAGAATGTGCAAACCCATTAATCGTTACGGTCAAGCTTTTCTGCAGCCATATGCCTCATTTTGCTGACCCAATAGCTACTTTGTAATCTCTCCGCGCCGATGTCGCAACCAGAATAGCGATCGAGCCAAGTTTGGAGTCTATTGGAGTCAATCTCACTCCAATCTTTAATCGGAATCACAGGCAAATCTTCGTACATAACATCTAGCGGCGACGAGGGGACTAGCACAATGTTGCCGCAGGCGAGTGCTTCCCAAGTACGATGACAGTCCAGCCCGCGACCATGTGGCGATAGTACGAAAGCACATTCCCCCCATTTCCGCCACAATTGCGTTCTGGGGAGAGGTTTGCTTTGGAAAGCGAAACACTCGTTTGTCACGATTTGCGCGAGAACTCGTTGCCTTTTCGCGGGAAGGTATGTATTGACTGGCTGCCAAGCGAAATCAACGTAAACCTTAGGAACGCGCTCCCGCGCAGGACGGAATTCCCGCCGGATTGACTTGAGCACTTGTTCCTGTTTCTCGGGTGAAGATTTATCCTCGCCCCAAAAAGATCGTTCATTGATAGTGTGAAAATCAATGCCGATCGGTATTGGTGACATTCGCCCCATAAAGCCTGGACCATCGCAATTCTGCGCATACCAATGGAGAACGCTGGGATGTTCCAGAATCTGAAGAGATTCGGCCAGAATAGGTAAAGGGGCGCCTAAGTCAGAATCTGCAGTGATGAGTATGAATTTCGCGCGAACAAACGGAAGCACCTGCTTGAGAAATGACTTCACCCAGGAGAATTTGACCCACACAAGGTCTCCATCTTTAATTTCTTGATAGACCTCTGGATTTGAAATCAAATTGTCGAGCAAATAAGGTGGTACCGAGTGCCCGAGGGGCTCCAACGCGCTTGCGTAACCAGAGCCAACTGGAAACTCATCTGGAATTCTCCAATCGCATCGGGCCGCAATGCCCTTGTTCCACACAAGCGCGACGTGGAAATCTGGCGTCCTATCGCAATCCTTCACAAGGTCATTCTGTTTCAAAACCTCGACAAAGCTACTGACATCATTTGTAACACGCTCCACCGGAACATTAAATTGAGTCGCAAGACGGTTAATGATTTCCTGCGTGGACAACCCTTCTGACAACTTTGCCCAGATTGCAGTCGACACTGAGTTCAGTTGAAAAAAAGGACGACCCGCTACTTCTAACACGGTTCTGCCGTCTGCAGTAGCTACCGCTCTGGCTACATTCGATATCTGCATATTCGTGGCTTCCAGGAAGATCGTGTCCGGGCTTTCCGATCCTTACGAACCGTCTTAGCGGATATTTTCCTTCGCCGTACCCCTCATTTTATTGACCCAATATTTGCTCATTAGTTTCTCTTCGCCGATTTCACATCCAGAGTAGCGATCGAGCCATGCGTCCAAATTCTGCGGTGTTATCTCGTCCCAGTTTTTGATAGCGATTACAGGCAGGCCTTCATACAAGCTATCTAGAGGAGACGCTGGCACGAGAACAATATTGCCGCATGCAAGGGCTTCCCACGTCCGATGGCAGTCAAGCCCGATTCCATGCGGAGACAGCACAAAGGCGTACTCGCCCCATTTCCTCCACAATTCCGTCCTCGGAAGGGCTCTACTCTGGAAAACGACGCGGTCCTTTGTCAGAAGCTTCGCAAGGATTTGTTGCCTCTTGGCAGGCCGGTAGAGATGGGTCGGCTGCCAGGCGAAATCAATATAAACCTTCCGAATCCGCTCGCGCGCGGGGCGAAATCTCTGACGAATTGAGATGAGTAGTTGTTCTTGTTTTTCGGGTGACGAGACACTCTCACCCCAAAGCGGGCGCTCGCTCAACGTATGAAAGTCAATCCCGATCGGAAGGGGCGACAGTCGTCCCATAAAACCGGGACCCTCGCAATTCTGTGCATACCAGTGGAGCACATTGGAGTATTCCAATATCTCCAGAGCCTCTGCCATGATCGGCGTGGGCACGCTTACATCGGAATCAGCCGTTATGAGGATAAATTTTGCTTTGATGAGAGGCAGAACTTGGCGGAGAAAGGACTTCACCCAAGGCAGCCTCACCCAGACGAGATCTCCATCTTTTATGTCTCTGTAGACCTCCGGATTCGGGATTAAGTTGTTCAGCAGGTGGGGAGGTGCGATGTGTCCGACCGGGTCTAAAAAGGTGCCGAAACCCATGCCGGCAGGAAATTCATCTGGTATTCTCCAATCGCATCGCGCGGCAATGCCCTTGTTCCAGAGAAATTCGGCATGAAAATCCAGGGTCCGAGCGCTGTCCTTCACCAGGTGATTTTGTTTCAACATTTCGACGAAGCTGTATACATCCCTCGCAACACGCTCCTCGGGGACATCAAATCGTGTCATAAGATGATGGACGATCTGTTCAGTGGACAACCCTTCCGATAACTCAGTCCATATGGCGGTCGCCACTGTATTCAATTCAAAGAAAGGCCGGCCAGCGACTTCAAGCATGGCCTTGCCGTCTTGGGTGGTTACAGCACGGGCTACGTTGGATGTCTGCATATTTTGAGTTTGCTAAGGTTCTTCTTGCAGCGGTTACTGCGGGCGGGAACCGATCGCACATGCCTGAAGCTTAAACCGTCCAGTGTTACAGAGCGCGTAGAATGCCCATTACAGGGTATCTGCAAATCGGGAAAGAGATCATCATCGAACGAGAATAGATACGGCATGAGGCCAATCAGTTTCCTTCGTAAACCAGCAAATTATCCTTCAACTTGTTGATGAACCGTTCTACGTCTCGTGCCGCCAGATCTCCAGGAGCGCTGAATTCTTGAGCAATCTGCGAGCTGATTTCTCCCGGCGAATTTCCCGCCGCCAGCTTTGTCCAAATGCTTACCGCTACACGGTTTAATTCAAACGCAGGCCGTCCGGCAACCTCCAGGACAGTTTTGCCGTCGGATGTCGTCGCTACTTTTGCCACGCCCGATACTTGCATTTTTCCACCTCCTCATCTTTTTTCTTTGTTCATCGGTCTTCTCACAAACGAAATTCGCACAGCTCCCACAAGGGCGCAAAGGGAAAAAACAATCACTACTTGCATTTGTCGGTCAAAACGATTGACTCTCTGCGGAGGACCTTTTATCTTTCGGAAGAAGACAACGGGAAGCTGCGTACAGGCGCCTTTCATTGTGCAGAAAAGAGCGTCGAGCAAGCATCGGGTCTTCCGAGCCAGACGCGCCAGCCAGAGCGTTACCGTTTGACTTGAAAATGCTCGCCTAGGAGCCAGCGTTTCTTAGAACCCACCCTTGAGACTGTTTCGCTGGAATAAGGCTTCAAATCGCGAGTGTTAAATCAGCAGGACATAACATATTGACAAGAGTGCTGTAAGGCGTTGGCTTGAGCAAGCGTGAGGATAGTTTGATGGGGCAGCTGAAATTCTGGTACGAGATACACAATTATCAGAGTCACAGGCGAGTGGGGGAAGTTTACAGGCACATGTTGAGCCGACGGTACTCACCTGCTGAATCGATCGATGAAGCTGACGTTGTGGTTCTCCACTTAGAACCGTACGACTACGCATCCATTTACGAGCGCCTCCCGGCACTTCGCACAAAGTATGTGATTAGCTATTGCGTGTGGGAGGCTTCTGAACTCCCTGCGGAGTATCAGCACTCCTTGGCGCTCGTCCAGGAGGTATGGACGTGTTCAGACTACTGCGTGGGCGTCATCAAAAAGCATCACCCGCGTGTCTTTTGTATACCTCATACGATCGAGAGAGAATGCCTCAGCCACGATATTGATGATGAGATCATTCGGCGTCTCATAAGCTTCGATCCCCAGAATTACTATTTCCTTTCCATAGGGCGAACCCTTGGCGCCCGCAAGAATCTCGCTGGGCTCGTGGCCCTTTTTGAGACCATAGCTCCTTCGATGCCCAACGCCCGGCTGATTATCAAAGGCTTGCCAAAAGATCCCATTCTTCGGTCTCGAGACCCTCGGGTGATTTATCTCCCGTTGGCGTTCAGCGAATCTCAAATCAACGCCCTTTATAAGGCCGCAGACATTTATGTGAGCGCTCACCATTCCGAGGGATGGGGGCTCACTCTCTCGGACGCGATGCTATTCGGCAAACCTGTTGTGGCAACGGGCTATTCAGGCAACTTGGAGTTCATGAACCATGACAACTCATTTCTCCTCCGGTTTGCTGAAAACTACATTCGCGAAGATGAGCTCTTCGGTCTGTTTACGCCGCAAATGAAATGGGCAAACCCGGATACTGACCACCTCCGAGACATCATGCTGTCGCTATATAACGGAACCCTTCGCGAGGAGGCCGCTCAAAAGTCGAAGCGCGCGCTGGAGGACAGCAAAAAGTTTTCGACAGATTCTGTCAGGGAGCGGCTGTTAGGCAGGATGGAGGAAGTCCGGTTGTGCGCTGCGTGAAAGCCAATCCCAGAGCGCGTGTTCCCATCTGAACCCAGCGGCAACAAGCGGACGTCGCAGTTCATTGCTCATGGCACTTTTCACAAATCATTATGGCAGAGGCAACCAATGGTAGGACTTACGATCGGGGTTGGTGAGTATTACGGGCAGCTTGCAAAGCTGGCCGCTGAGGCCATGCAAGAGAAGACCGGGATAAAAACGACGGTTCTCAATGACGAGCACTTCGCTTCCTCGGGGCTGCCTGCTCCGCATCACTTAAAGCTGCGCATGTTTGATCTAGTGGACGCTGACTCGATTATGTATTTCGATGCTGACATGGCTTGTCTGAAACCTTGGAAGCCGGAACGGTTCGCAAACACCGATGCAGTCATCGCTGTGGCCGAAAGTGCTCGCCCATTGCATATCCAGACAGCGGAAGATTGGGGAATACCCGTACAGGAGTATTTCAATGCTGGCCTAATGATATTGAATCGCCGGTGCCATAAAGACTGGCTCCGCGAAACAGAGCGCTTTGTCGAAACTGACACGAAGTTCAAGGAATACGATCCTCTCGATCAGGCTGCCTTGAACATTGTCCGTCATCGTATGGGGATCAAACTGGAGCTGCTCGATAGAAGATATAACTGGATCGGTTACGGAATTGGTCGGCTCTGTTATGAAATGCCGGTGTTCATGGCGCACACCCTTAGGCCCGAGAACAAGTTTGCCAACATCGATTTCTTCGAAGGACGATACAAACCCCCGTTCAATTGGCATATTGACATCAATGAGCGGGAGATGGACAAGCTCAAGAATCAAACTCTGTGTTTGAAGACCGAAGACATCGAGACACATGTCCGTTTCAATGGCGATGGGACCGTGGGCCCTCCCTACTTTGCCGGGATCGGACAATACTGGTTCATCCACAACAAATCTGGTTTGCCGGTGCTGGCTATTTGTTCAGAGAGTCAAATCCTCCGGGAGTTCCAAAGGACACCTGAAAGATTTTGGCGATCGATTCAGCGGCTGGAACTCGTGGGTGCTTAGACCGAACTTCGTTAACCGTTCTCAAGGGGAGCAGTCATGATCGCCGTCACCATTGGAATTGGAGATGCTTACAGGAAGCTTGCCCATCATGCTGTCCAGGCTATTCAGAAAATGACCGGGCTAAAAACGCTGATTCTTGATGATGAACATTTCGCCGCTTCCGGTCTTCCCCAGCCGCACCATTTGAAGCTAAGGCTGTTCGATTTTACCGATGATGACGCGGTGATGTTTTTCGATTCGGATATGGTTTGCCTGAACCCTTGGAATCCACAATGCTTTGCCAAGGCCGATGCGGTTGTCGCTGTTGTCGAACGTCCTGTTCCTACAATCACGAGGATATGCCAAGCCTGGGATATTCCCTGGCATGAATACTTTAACGCGGGATTGATGATACTGAACCGCAGTTGTCATCAAGACTGGCTTCGGCAAACAGAACGTTTTGTCTTAACTGACACAAAGTTCGCGGAATACGACCCCTACGATCAGGCAGCTTTGAACATCACACGTCACCGTCTGGGTCTCAAGCTAGAGCTGCTTGATCGAAGGTACAACTGGATAGGCTTTGGCGTTGGAAAACTCTGTCATGAGGTTCCGGTGTTTATGGCGCACGGGCTAAGTGACGGAAACAGATTTGCAAATATTGATTTTTTTGAGGGACGATCTAAGCCACCGTTCAACTGGCATATTCGAATTGACGAAGAAGGGATGAACCGGCTGAAGAACCACTCGGTGCGCGTGAAATGCGGTGACGCGGAGAAATCATTGCATCTGAACAGCGACGGGACCATCGGACCGCCTTTCTATCCGGGAATGGGTTGCTATTGGTTTACACACCATAAGAACAATTCCCTAAGTCTGGCCATTGCCTCACAGCGAGAGCTCGTTCAGGAATTCACCAAGGTAGGAGACGGCGCTTGGGAGTCTATTTTGGAACTTCGACCGCTGTGAACAGAAGCGGCCCGAACGGTTGGAATGTAAGCGTCTGGTCACTGCCGTTTGCTGAAACGCCGCACAGGTGAATCTCTGTCACAGTTGCTGTCCCGCATGGATCTTGCCATCGCCAGGTCTCACACAGATGACATTTTCACCGACGAGATTAACCCGCCGGCAAAATCGCAGCGCCCGTAGCATTTGCATCCCTTCGACACAAGACGGCCAGAAACGAACGCTTACATTGGAATTGTGCCCAGTCGTTTCGGAAACTGAAAACTTGAAAACTCTTGAAAACTCTTGATGCACGCAGCGGTACTAGTATCACAGTGCAAAACATTTTGTTTTTCATTTGGAAGTCGCTCGTAAATTGTCCATCTTTGGCCGGATGTGAGAGCTGTCTTCCGTTGACCCGGGACGCTGAGCTCCTTCATCATCGGCGCGTCTGTAGAGTTTGACCCCAGCTTGATCACCCAGCCTTTGTTGCCAGCCCCGCGACGAACTTAATTACGTGGAGCCTTGGCGCGAATCGGAATTCACTTGGCGCAACTCACGGAGGGTTTTGGTGATGTCATTTTTCCTAGTGCTGCAAGCGTATCTGAAACTGATTCAGTTCGACTTTTACTTAGCGCGTGGAAATTTCGCCGCCCTATATAAGAAGGTGCGTAATTATCCAGTTTCAAAGAGAGCCCTTTCTCCAGACACCGTCGCGCAAATCTGCAGTGCAATAGACATGGCATGTATCTGGTACTGGAAAGAGGTCCTCTGTCTCCAACGGTCCGCTGCCACGGGCTGTCTTCTGAAACAGTACGGAGTACCTGCTCAGATGGTCATCGGCGCACAGCAAATGCCCTTTAAGGCGCATGCCTGGGTTGAGGTTGAGGGACGCGTGGTAAATGACAAGTCGTATACGGCAGAAATGTTTGCGGTTCTCGATAGGTGTTAGACATCCACTATAAAACCTCTGCAGCGGAGAAAATATGAGCGTCCAGTTTGGCAGATGGAATTTCGACGGCAAGCCAATCGCACCGGAGTACATCGAAAAAGTGAATGCGACACTTGCTCCGTACGGACCCGATAGCAGCGACTCTTATTCCGGGGGAGGCGTGCAGATTCTCTATCGAGCCTTCCACACAACAAATGAGTCGCGTCGGGAAGTTCAGCCACTCATTACACCATCCGGTGCGGTAATTACCTGGGACGGACGGCTGGACAATCGGGACGATTTAATCGGTGAATTATCTGGCATCCGATCAAGCAATCTCACTGACGTCGAGATTATATCTGCGCTCTTCGAGCAATGGGGAGACAAGTGTCTAGCAAAGCTCGTAGGCGATTGGGCGCTCTGCATTTGGAACCCCACCAACCGCTCGCTGATTCTAGCCAAGGATCCGATAGGTGCGCGTCATCTTCACTATGTAGCCGAAAAAGACCATGTCGCCTGGAGCACGATTCCGGATCCGCTCGTCTTGCTTGCAGGAAGGAGCTTTGAACTGTGTGAAGAATATGTTGCGGGCTGGTTCTCTTCGTACCCGGCCCCACACCTGACAGCCTATGTTGGCATCTCTTCCGTGCCGCCATCATCGTCGGTGGTGTTTCGACATGGTGGGCACAAGGTCAGCAAGTATTGGGACTTCGATCCTGAAAAGAGAGTTCGGTACCGTTCTGACGCCGAATACGAGGAGCACTTTCGCAGTGTGTTTGCCAAGGCTGTCCGACGGAGACTGCATTCCGATAGTCCAGTGCTCGCAGAACTTAGCGGTGGCAGGGATTCTTCCTCCATCGTCTGCATGGCTGACACTATCCTCGCAGAGGGCCAAGCTGAATGCCCGCGGGTGGACACCGTTTCCTATTACGACGACTCCGAACCCAATTGGAACGAACGCCCTTATTTCGCCAAAGTCGAGGAAAAACGCGGACGCACTGGCTGGCACATTGGTCCACAACAATCTGAAGAAAAAACAGACCCTGAGCCAATTGCCGAATCTGCCGCCGAGCGCTTTGTCCCAGCTCCCAATTACCCTGGCTATGATGGTCGCACCTCACCACAAATTGGGGCTTGTCTTACTGCACTAGGTAATCGAGTCTTGCTCTCGGGAATTGGAGGGGATGAGGTGATGGGTGGTGTGCCAACGCCCACGCCGGAGCTTGCGGACCTACTTTCAAGAGCTCGACTCGGCGCACTAGCTCATCAGTTAAAAATCTGGGCGCTCGAAAAGAGGGTACCGTGGTTCCATTTATTCTGGGAAGCCGCCCGAGAATTCCTCCCTTCTGACGCCTTGGGCGTTTCAAGACAGAAGAGGCCTGCCGCTTGGCTACGGCCCAGATTTGTGAAACGCCATCGGGCTGCGCTGCAAAGCTATCCTGTGAGAGCGAAACTGTTCGGTCCCCTGCCAAGCTTCCAAGGGAATCTTTACACTCTTGACGGTATGCGAAGACAGCTGACGCAGGTAGCACTTCCTTTCGCGCCCCACTTTGAAAAACGCTATCCCTATCTTGACCGTGACCTCTTGGAGTTCATGTTTGCCGTACCGCGCGAACAATTGCTCCGTCCAACACATCGCCGTTCCCTCATGCGTCGTGCGCTCACTGGAATTGTCCCGGACGAAATCTTGAACAGGAAGACGAAAGCCTTTGTTGCCAGGGCTCCAATGGTTGCGGTCACAAGGGACTGGCCGAAACTAGCTGAAATGAGCCAGAACATGGCGTGTGAGGCGCTTGGGATTGTTGACTCGGTACGTTTCACGGAATTCCTGCACAAAGCAAAGCGCGGTGAAGAAGCCCCCATGTTTGCTCTGAGGCGCACGATGCTTATCGAGGGTTGGGTCAAGCATCTCCGCGCGTCAGAGATCATAAGTCTCGGTACCAAGACACGCCCGACATTGGCTTGGCAGACTTCCGCACAAGGTTAGAGAGGGTAAAGATCATGAGTGTCCAATTTGGAAGATGGAACTTCTCGGGCCAGACTGCGGCCACGGACTACATCGAGAAAGTCAGCGCGTTTCTCGCTCCTTTCGGCCCCGACACCAATGATCAGTACTCCAAGAATGGAACCACTATCCTTTATCGTGCCTTTTGTACGACCAAGGAGTCCTGGTCCGAGAAACAACCACATGTTTCGCGCTCCGGCGCGGTAATTGTCTGGGATGGTCGGCTGGACAATCGCAAAGAGTTGTTCAGCGAACTAAGAGGCTCTCTCAGCGCGGACTCCCCGGATGTGTTGTTTGTGGCCGCCGCTTACGATACGTGGGGCAACAAATGCTTTGAAAAGTTAATCGGAGATTGGGCGCTCTCGATTTGGAATCCCGCCGAGCGCTCCGTCTTGCTCGCTAAAGATCCCATCGGCATCCGGCATCTCTATTACTCAATCGCTGAAGACAACGTAACGTGGAGTACTATCCTCGACCCTCTTGTCTTGTACGCAGGGAGAACCTTCGAGCTTTGCGAGGAGTACATCGCTTCTTGGTTCTCTTGCATATTTCCACCCGTCCATCTGACCCCCTACGTCAATTTGTATGCCGTACCCCCTTCTTCCACAGTCACCATAGGGCCGAAAAAGAGGCACATCATCCGCAAGTACTGGGATTTCGATCCAGGCAAACAAATTCGCTATCGCAGTGATGCCGAGTACGAGGAGCACTTCCGCACCGTATTTTCCCAGGCCATTCAGCGCAGGCTTCGGTCCGACCGGCCCGTCCTCGCCGAGCTCAGTGGAGGAATGGACTCCTCGTCCATTGTCTGCATGGCTGACGACGTCACTGCTCGCGGCAATGCCCGCTGCCCACGCCTAGATACCATCTCCTGGTTCGATGACTCCTACGATCATATCGAACCCGATTCAAATGAACTCCATTGGATTGCCAAAGTCGAAGAAAAGCGCGGTCGAGCCGGCTGTCACATTAATTTTCGTGAAGTAAAATCGCAAGAAGCAAGCAAGCAAGAGCCTTGCAAACCCGAGTTTGACAATTCTTGCCTTGCCGTAACTCCACACTCCCAGGGAGGTAATCATCCGTTCGCCAAACAGTACGCCGCATACATGAAGTCAGAGGGACATCGCGTCACTCTCTCCGGTATCGGAGGCGACGAACCGACGGGCAACGAGGTGCCCACGCCGACACTGGAGCTCCAGGATCTACTGGCACGCGCAAGGTTTATTACACTCGCCCGCCAACTGAGCGCCTGGGCTTCAAGGATGAGAAAACCTCGGCTTCTGTTGCTCAAAGAAGCCATTCAAGAGCTCTTTCTAGCCAACCCTACTAGCTATGTTCGTTTTTGCGCGGCTCCATGGTTCAGTCCGGAGTTTGTCCGGCGGAATCGAGCTGCACTCGAAGGTTATCCATCCAGAATGAAATTGTTCGGTCCTTTCCCAAGCTTTCAGGACAACATCAACAAGTTTCGTGGGGCGAGGGCGGCACTAATGTACCTTGGGCTCCAGTCGGAGCCTCTTCGGGACGAACGTTATCCCTACTTAGATCGGGATTTCTTGGAATTCATGTTTGCCATTCCACGAGCGCAAGTAGTTGGTGTCGGCAAACGCCGCTTCCTTATGAAGAGAGCGCTGACTGGGATTGTTCCTGACGAACTCCTTAACCGAAGGCGCAAGGCGTTTGTTCCTCCAGAGTCGGGTGAAAACGCCGCGACGGAACCGCCCAGCTTCCCTGAGGTGGGCCACATGATCAGCGGTTCTCGGGGAATCATAAATGTGCATCAATTTCACGAAGCACTTCAAAAAGCCCGATCTAACGCGGAAGTTCCAGTTCAAAGCGTCGGGCGGACACTCACGCTCGAGTTCTGGCTGCGTAACCTGATGAGTCATGGCGTCCTAACAGACTCAATGCCCCGAGAAAAACAAAGTCATTTTCCGTCCCTAACGGCCGAGGTGAACTCCCTGCGGCCACCGGACCTAAGAGTTTAGTTGGTTAGGAGCTTATGCCCCTGGCTAACTAAAGCAGCGAAACCACTAAAAAGGAGGTGAAAACCATGAAATACGAAACGCCAGAACTCACTGCTCTGACGCCTGCGATTGAAGCCATCCAGAAGCTCGGTGGCAACAACAAGGACCGTACCGTCCTGCAATTCGACGGCAAGCTGAGCAACGAAGCGACCATCGGCTACGCCGACTGGGAGTAAGTAAGTAAGCCTGCTGCCGGGGCGCTCACTATCCTGGGCGCTCCGGCAAAGGGCTAGAAGACTCATTCTCAAAAAAGAAAGAGGTGAAAACCATGAAATACGAAACGCCAGAACTCACTGCTCTGACGCCTGCGATTGAAGCCATCCAGAATCTCGGTGGCCACAACAAGGATCATTCCATCCTGCAATTCGACGGCAAAATGAGCAACGAAGCGACCATCGGCTACGCCGACTGGGAGTAAGTAAGTAAGTAAGTAAGTAAGCCTGCTGCCGGGGCGCTCACTATCCTGAGCGCTCTGGTAGTTTACCACAAAAAGGAATCAAAGCCATGAAATACGAAAGTCCAGAACTGATTGCGCTTGCCGTCGCCACCCATATTATTCAAGGCGGAACCAGGAAAGGAAGCGGTTCTTGCCTGGAAAATATGCTCAACAACGAGATCGTGCCTGCCTACGAAGACTGGGAGTAACGACCCGCCTCACCCTCCCACATCATCCTTGCGTAAGGTAACGCCAAACGCCAAGCAAGTAAATCAGACAAAAACCAGGAGTCTTGTAGGAAAAACCTCACAATAGTGGATGGCCAACAACCGTCGATGTTAAGAGCATAAGTTAGTGGGCCGCCGTCTCACGTGCTCCAAGCTCTTTCTCGTTCGCGGCTTGCAGTTCGCGTAGTCCGCGCCAACGCTTGTACTGCTCCAACTTGGCCGCGTCTGGGTCCTCGTAGCCTTGCAGCCAGAACCGGAACCAGTCCACGGAGCCACCCTGCGACGCCAGGCGTACGGCGGGGTTTGTTAAAACGTGCTCATCGGTATTCAGCATAACCAGCTCCACTGGTTTGTGCAGATAGTGGAGGACGGCATACGGCTCCCACATGAACATCACGTTGTTCGTGCCTTCGGCGTTAACCAGCAACGGCGTTGTGATGCGGTCCAGATTAAACCCAGGGGAGTTCTTCAGCCATTGCTGCAGACCTTCGCCATGAGGCGGAGCGCCCATGGCTGTGCTAAATCCTTGCCCAAAACGCTCCGGCAACAAGATGAATTGCGCGTAGGAGAACATGACTCCATCAGTAAGGGAAGCCGCCTTAAGCTTAAGCGAACCCGCCGTCAGTTCCTCCATCACCTGGAAACATGTGCGGCTGAATCCAATCGCGCCAATCTTTTCAGGATCCGCCAACCCTTGCGACACCAGTTGCTTCGCTGCCGATTCGAGCATGGACAGGCCACAAGGTCCTTCCTCGCTTGTGCCGGTGCAGTCGTACGCTCCGTTTACAATTTGCAGCACCATGATCCCCGCGCCTGCCAAGGCTCTCGCTGCAAACGCCGTTGGAAAGACTCCCGAAGGCCGAAACTGCTTCTCGTCAAATCCGTGGGTCTGAATCACGAGCGGATACGGCTGCCCCTCCTTGTAGCCAACGGGTTTGTACAGCCCGCCTTTCCACTCCCGCCCTTCCTTGTCCTTCCAGTTGTAAACGCTTGCGTCTCCCAACTCGATGCCTTCAAGCTGCGGATTCGCATTCCAAATCTCGCGCGTCGCATCTTTTCTTGAAGCAACCAACAGCGGCGGCTTGTCGAACGCCTCTTTCACCGCGACCTCTATCCCGTTGTGCTCGACCCTGGGCTCTCCCTGGATTTGCTGGGCAACTTCCCATTTTCCGCCGGCCCCGCGTTGGTATTTTGTCGTTCCTCGCGACTCGTCCGGCTTAATAAAGTCCACCAGGACCTGCTGGTCGCCGGCCCCCGCGAAGTGCGCCCCGAGAATATAGTGGTAGCCTTCCTCGCGGTGGACTTCCGTTTTGCCTCCAGACACTTCCTCGAAGCGGCTCTTTAATATCTCGATGCACTCCGCGTTTTTCGAGCGCACGTCCACAGTAGCCACGCATGGCCGCGAAGACGCGTTTTCTTTCGACTTTACGAACGTTCCCGGCAGCAGCAAGGCTTTCCCGTCGTTCGACCATTCCGGCGTGTGCTCCGACCACCACCATCCCGCCGCATCACTCATCGGCGCATCGGTTAAGGAATCGACGGTGCCTGTTGTCAAGTCGATCCGCACAAATTGGTCCGCGGACTTGCCGGCGCGGAGCCCGCTTGGCGTGGACGCGGACGGCGGCGGGAAGAACTCGTTCCACGAGGCTGGAATCTCGCGGACCTGAAGCGTCGTCACCACCGAGCGTCCATCGGGCGAAAGCGCCACGTTTCCGCGCGGCACAACCGCAGCGCCATTATGCTTGACTTGAAAATGCTTGCCGCCTACGACCACCCAAAGACACGCGGGAAGCGAAGAAAAATATTTGACGATTGCAGGGTCGTCCGGAAAAAGCAGTTGATCCAGATTTACACCAGTTCCGACGATCGCCGGAGCTCGGCGTTCCGCCTCTTTTTTTTCCTCCAGCTTCTTCGCCTCCGCCGGGTCCGCGGCGGTATAAACATAGTGGCTTCGATCGCGCACATCAAAAGCCTTGATATCCTCCGGCGTGGTTGTTAGTGCCTGAATGGTCTTGTTGCGAAGGTCTCCCAGGACCAGTTGCCTCTTGCCGCCCGCTTCATCCGTGCGCTCCAGAAATGCCACTCCGCTCGAATCGGCCAACCAGCGCCACTCATTGATGACTGGGCCTTTTTTGCTCGTGGAGCGATTAAGCACCCATACTGGTTCGGGCGGGTGTAATCCGTCGGAACGCTGAAGGAATTTTTCGACATCCTCGGTCCGGTAGAATCGCAGCGAGTCCTCAACGCGATTCAAGTCCAGCCGCCCTCTCTCGCTCCACACCGCGAAATAGTTCCCGTCCGGAGAAAAATGTATCTGCGGATCGCCCCCGCTTGCGCTGCCGAAAAGCGTTAGCCCTATCTCGTCGGCCACGGTAAACGCTCTCTTCGTCGCAGGTTCAGCAGATCCCGCGCACAACAAGGTTGCGCCCACCATGAGAATTACAGGGAGGTATAGGCCTGGCTTTTGTTGAACGGATATCATCCGGCTTCCTTTTTTCTGCTTTCTCTTGTGGAACTCAAGGCGTCGTTGCATCTGCCCGCGGCTTCTTCTCGCTCACATCTTGCATCTTCTTCAGCTCCCGCCAGCGTTTATACTGTTCCGCCTTGGCAGGATCTGGATCTTCGTAGCCCTGCAACCAAAACCGGAACCAATCCACGGTCCCCCCCTGCGAAAGCATCCGCGCTCTTGGGTTGGTTAAGACGTGCTCGCTGCTTTCAATCATGACCAAATCGACTGGCTTATGTTGATACCTAAGTCCTGCATATGGACCCCACATGAGTAGGACATCCAGGCGACCCTGTGCAACCATCATGAGCGGCGCGGAAATCCGCTCGAGATGAAAACTCGGCGAATTCTTTAGCCATTGCTGCACCCCGTCACCGAAGGGCGCCGCTCCTATCGCCGCATTCGTAGTCTCCGCGAATGGGTTCGCATCATTGCCGGTGACGGAGGCCATATACTGAAAGTAATCTCCCATGAAGCGTCCATCGGCGATCAAGGCGGCGCTGACGTGAACACTGCTGGTCGTAAGCAACTCCATCACGTAGAAGCTGGGCCAACTGAAGGCGACTATGCCTATTCTCTCTGGATCCGCAATTCCCTCGGACACCAATTGGTGCACGGCAGACTCATAGGCAGACACGGCACAAGGCCCGTCGTCCGTTGTACCGGAAGGGCAGTCCTCCGCAACCTGTAACACCACGATTCCTGCAACAGCCAACGCCCGGGCCGCATAGGAAGAAGTCAGCGCAGATCCGGCCGGGGAAAATGAAGATTCGTTGAAGTCGTGAGTTTGAATCACCAAGGGGTAGCGCTTCCCCTGCCGATAATCGCTGGGCTTGTACAATCCACCTTTCCGCTCTCGTCCGTCTTTATCCTTCCACATGTAAACGCTAGCTTGCCCGGTGTCGAGCATCCTGAGATACGGATTCGGATCCCACAATATTCGCGATGATTCCTTGTTTTTTGCCACCAGTACCGGAGGATCGTTGAGTCCTTGCTTTACAATCAGTTCGATACCGTCGTGCTCAGTCTTCGCCCCTTCATCAGGATTTTGCTTCTGAAAAATCGAGCCGGCATCCTGGTTGATCTCAACACGCTTGTCCCCGGCAATCCTCCAGACACGGACACGACGTGAGTTGGGCCGCGGCGTGAGTAGCAGGTCCTGTAGGCTGCGCCCTGTGCCCACAGTCGCCGCCGTCGCATCTTTATCGCCCGATTTTTCGAGTGGAGCCACCACGGCGCTGCTATACGTGTAATGCCACCGGTCTTGAACCTCGAAAGCGCTGACGCTCTCTGTGGCTGGCGTCATTGATTTAGTGGATTTTGTTCTCGCGTCAGCCAGAACCAATTGCCGGTGTGTGTCGTCGGTATGCTGCAAGAAAACCATTCCGCTCGAATCAGGCAACCAGCGCCATTTCTCGATTACGGAGCCGGTCTCACCCAAACGACTCACCACCCACATTGGCGACGGCGGCTGCGAGTCTCCCGGGTGCTCGAGGAAGTGCTTCACATCCTGGGTACGATAAAATCGCAGGTCGTCCTCGACACGATTCAAGGCCAGGCGTCCGCGCTCGGACCAGACGGCAAAGTAATTCCCGTTTGGCGAAAAGCTTACCGTTCCGTTCCCGCCTCCCAGTTCATAAAAGTGCGTCAGACCAATTTCGTCTGCGACCGTGAACGGTTTCTTTACTCCTCCCTGACCCAACGACGCCGCCGCGCCCAAATCTGTCAAGATCGCTGGCACCAAAAGAAAGAGAAAGAGTCGTTCTCCCCTACCCGCAAACATGAGCCTTCCCTCTCCCATCTATGTTACAAGCCTGCACAAAACAAATTAAGGTTGGAGAAACCGGCCAGGGCGCGAGGGGCGGGCGCAAGCCCACTCCCCGCCTCCGGCGCAGCGTCTAGAACACAAGCTTGAGTGCAAACTGCATCGAGCGTGGCCCCCCCATCGAGTAAAGCGAACTCTCGACACCAAGCGAGTTCGCCAGCGTGGATGTTGCCAACCCGAACTGGTTGCAACACAGAGAGGAGCCAATCGTGCCAAAGTTCGGATGGTTGAAGATGTTGAAAGTCTCGGCTCGGAATTGGAGCTTCAGGTTTTCATAGAGGGGGAACTCCCGGCGTATTGCCAGGTCCATTTGCCATGCACCGAAACCTCTCGTAAAGTTGCGCGGTGCGGTGCCTTGACACGCCGGACCGGCAGGGCAGTTCACGTTAACGAAAGCGTTCGGGTTGATCGCCCGGCCGCCAGGGCATCCTTGCCCGGGCTGAAGAGTTCCTATCCCCTGAAGAACGGAGGCGCAATTCGCGCCATAGAGATAAAGCGCCTGGCCCTGAACGATATCCAACCCCTCATCAAGAATCTTGCCATTCGGGTCCAAGAACCCGTTCCCGGATAGAGAAACGGGGAAACCCGATCGGGCCGTAAAGCGGTTATCCAGTCCCCAATGGTGCAGGAGTGCTCCCGCCAAACCGCCGTGTCCTATGTTCGGCACGTCGTATGAAAATGCCGAGGACATCGAATGCCGTACATCAAGGTCGGAGTTTCCGCGCTCGTAGCCAATGGCGTAATTCTGGGAGCCATAGTCGATCGCATGAGCCCATGTGTAAGACGCCAAAGCCGTCAGTCCCCGGCTTAGCCGCCGCCGGAATTGCACTTGCCCTGAACCGTAGTCCGACGTCAGGCCATTGCTAACCCAGAGAAAGCAGCACGCTCCGCTAGTATTTCCCGGCGGAAACAGATAGAAATCCTGCCGGAGCAATCTGGACGCGTGTGCGCCAACGTAGGAAACGGTAAGAACCTGCGACCGACCTAATGCCTGCTCGGCGCTCACATTCCACTGAAGGGTGTATGGCAATTGCAAATGGGGGGCAAACCCAAACCCCTCCCCCCAAGTCCCCGGCTGAGGCGGACCGATCACAGGAACTGCCGCTGACGCGATAGGAAAAGACGACCCGGGATTCGGGCTGGATGCTGAGAACCCAGGCCCAAGCACAAATGCCGACGACGCCAGTTGTTGGCCGGTGTCAAAGAAGACGCCGCCTCCGCCGCGCACTACGGTTTCCCATCCGGGGGCGGTGCGGAGTATGTATGCGGCACCCAAGCGAGGACTAAAGTTGTACCACGCTGTCTTCCAGAGCGGTGTGCCCTGCGGCGCCAGATCCCACGTTGCCGGCCCCGACCCCGCGAGCGTAAAGCCGTTCATTCCTTTCGTAACGCCTGGCGCAGGGTTTACGTCCCACCGTAACCCCATCGAGAGCGTAAGCCGTGCCGACACCTTCCATTCGTCCTGTGCAAAAGCCGAAAAATTCGTGTACAGCGGGTTCGCCGGAGCAAAGGCGTTAAGGTTTATGCCCGCGCTGTTATTGTTTGGGTCATCGACCTGAGTTTGGTCGCCGTAGCTGTAGTTCACAAAAACAGGGGACGGGATCGCAGCTGGTGTCAACCTGCGATAGTCTATTCCAAACTTCACCTGATGCCGGCCCAGCGCAAGGCTCGCCGTGTCCACGATGTTCCATTGCTTTTGCGTGCCAGAAGCTTGGCCCTGGTTGAGGACAGCCAGATAATTTCCAAAAAGCAGGGAGATTCGTGCTGTCGATCCGGCGCCTGTCCCAGAGAGCTGGACCAAATCGACTGGCGTGGCGCCCCCAAATGAGTCAATTGAGGTAACATCTCTCGACTCGTTCGATGTGTAATTCAAGCGAAAGTCGTTATTAAGTCGGTTCGTCAGCGTCTGCGTCGCGCCTGCGGTATAGGTTCGTATTGTCGACCCCAGTGTATCCTGGGTGCTTGGCGTAAGGAATCCTCCCCTGCCCGTCGAGGCGGAACCCGTGTCATTGAACCGGAAGAAGAGCCTCAGGTTGTTTCCGACCACATGGTCAAATCGGACGCTCGTCGAGTTGATGGATTTGGGATTGGACCAGCTGGCAATGTATTCCGCAAGACCACTCTGCACCTGCTTTGTTCCGGTGGGCGAGCACGCAGGATCTGTCGATGGGTCGCACTGAACCGTCAAGAGAGCTTCTGGGCCGTTGGCGACAGGATATGCTCGGAGTACCTGCTGCAGAACAGCGGGCGCGTTGGCGATCATCGTGGCATCCGGCACGTAGTTGATCGAAGCTGCCTGCGGCTCCTGCAGCCGCAGCCCTTCGTACGAAACAAAGAAGAACGTCTTGTCCTTTCCATTGTAAAGATGCGGGATTCTGACCGGCCCTCCCAATGTGCCGCCAAAATCGTTCTGGCGAAGCGGGGCTTCCTTCACCCCAAAGTAGTTGTTGAACCAATCGTTCGCGTCGAAATAGTTGTTTCGTATGTAGTCGTACGCCGTGCCATGGAATTGATTAGCGCCCGATTTTGTCTCAAAGGCGAACTGGCCACCGGGGCTGCGCCCATACTCCGCAGAGTACGTCGAACTCTGCACACGAAACTCCTGCAGTTCGTCCACGGATACCAAAGCCTGCGTCGTTCCTAGAGCGGTGGCACCTGGGAGGGATCCACTGGCGCCCGCTCCTTGAAGCATCAATCCCCCTACCGCCGACCCCACGTTGGCGCTTACGCCGTCCACGGTATAGACGTTTTCCTCAGTGCGCTGCCCGTTCACGCTAAATTCGCCTGTAATACCATTTCCCGACGTACCGTTGTTCTGCGGGGTTTGCGTCACCACTCCCGGCGATAGCAGGATCAAATCCTGGAAACTCCGCCCATTCAGCGGCATGTTCTTGATGTAGCTCTGGTCCACCACTGTGCTGACGGACGCATCCGTCGTATTGAGCATCGACGCGCCTGCCTCCACCCTCACCGTTTCATTGATGGCGCCGACCACCATGTTGAAATTCATGGAAATAGTGTCCGCCACGTGCAGCGTAACGCCGGGCTTTACGATCGCCTTGAAACCCCGCTTAGACACCGTAAACTCATAGTTACCCGGACTGAGGCTGGCGAACCGGTAGATTCCGTCTTCGTTCGTCAAGACCGACCTCTCCACGCCGGTATCCACGTTTCTCGCAGTCACGGTCGCTTCGATGATGATCGCTGCATTGGGGTCAAATACTCGACCCGTCACCGCCGCCACGTCACCCTGCGCGGAAACGGAAGCGCTTATGCCGAATAAGCACAGCATTGCGCACACAAAAACACACACCACCCTGGCGTTTTTCATAAATTCCAGCCCCTCACTTTTTGAAAGTGCGATATCCCCTGCTACCTATCCATATATAGACTGCGCGGCTATGCTCTGTACCAACCTTGCTCAGAACCCTGCATGCGGCGCGCCTGCCGCTGACGCAGCCAATTTCGCGGATAAGTTGATCGGGAGCAGAAAGACTGTGAGTAAGCTTGGGACTGTTACTACGGATGATTCGCCGGTCCGTTGAGGAACGCCGAGAGGAGCGGTTTACCCTTCGGCTTCACGCTTTCCTTGTGCGAACTATCGGTCACGTACACGTAGTCGATACGAGATAAAGCCTTGTTGTCAGCTACCTTGAGAACCCAGCGATTCTGCATCGAATCATCCATGTAAAAAGTCCCCAAGCTGCGCGGGGTTTCCATCCCCTCGCCCTTTTGTCCCCATGCCTGGAAAACAGCGCCACGCTTCAGTCCCTTCTGTTGGTCCAGGTCGAAGGCGTAAAAAATAAGAGATTTCCCCTCCGTGTAAAAAATTCTCCCGAACGGGTGCTCCAACTCGCCCTGGCCGCTCACATCGTAGACGTCAATAATATGCAAACTGCGCGAGCCCAGGATATCTCGGATATCATGGTCCGTGGCCAGCAGCTTCTGCTGACGATCCACAACGTACTTCACTTTGGAAAGAGCGTCCTGCGACCCCGCTTCATTCCGCGCCGTTAGTCCCGTCAATTCTTCGTGCGATTTCTTCAAGTCGTCCGTGAGTTTCGAAACCTTCGCCGAAAGCTCGGCGTTCTCGGTTTCCAAAGTGCTCTTCGACGCCTGAAACACTTCGACCGAACTCTGTAACAATCGTTCCCTGTCCCGTATGCTTATGAAGTCGCGGGCTTCTTGCTGGCGTGCTGCTTCGCTGCTGGCCAGGCTTTGGCGCAACGCCTCGTTTTCAGACCGCAATTTCTCTGCCTCGTCGCTCCGGGTAGTCGCAGGGGGTTGCTGTTGCTGGACGACTTGGAGACGCTTCGCTCGCTCGTTCGCCATCTCCTCCCGAAGCCCGTCCAACTCTTTCTCCAAGCGGGCCGCCCGAATCTCCGTGGCGCCTGCGTGTCGCCTCGATTCCCAGTATTGTGCCGAGTTCACGCCTACGGCGATCAAGAGCGATGCTGCGACCGCCCAGCTTGCCCATAACGGCACGCCTCCACGTGACGCTGTTACCGACTTCATGCGCTGAGGCAGTACGCCGAACAGCTCCCCCGCCAACGGCAGCTGCAGCGCTCCGTGAACTTCCCTTGATAACCTGTTCTTGGCTTTCGCTCGCTCTTCCGCATCCTCTTCCGTCTGCGGAACTTCCTGCTGATTCACGCTATCCAGGTCTTCCACATGAATCTGCCGGACGATCTGTCGGTAATGTTGCACCGCTTGCTGGCACTTTGGGCAGGACTCTGCATGCTCCGCCAGCAGGCATTCCTCTTCCTCGGAGGCCTGATTAGCGCCCACCATGGCACAGAGCATATCGAAGTAGTCGTGTGAGGATTCCACGATCAGCGCACCACCTTCTTGTTTTCCTCAATACCTTCAAACTCTATATATCCCGCCAGCAGGTGGTTTTGCACCAATTCGCTGCGGACTTTCGCCAAGCCCCTATATAAATGATGACGGGCGTTCCCAAAGCTCTCTCCGATTTCTTTCGCAATCGCGGTAAGCTCTTTGCCTTCATAGAAATACAGAACCATCGTCCGGCGTTGTTTTTCACAAACGGACGTTAATGCCGTGTGCAGGCACTTTTGGAAATCCAGCGACCGGATCCACTGCTCGGGCTTGACGCTCGCATCTAGAATCGATCCGACTGCGTCACCATCTCCTGCTTGCCATTCTTTCCTCTTCAAAACCCGTAGCCTCCGCAGGGCGCGGTGATACGTCAGGCAGGAAAGCCACCCCTTCAGTGACCCTTTGGCAGGATCGAAGTTCTTCGCGTTTTGATACACATCTAGAAACGCTTCCTGGACAACATCGGCGACGTCTTCCTGATTTCGCAGCAGTTTCCGCGCGATGCTCCGCACAATGACGTAATAGCGGTTAAACAGCTGCGTCATCGCCTCGCTTGTTCCTGCTCTGAGGCACTGGATCAGTTCTTCGTCCGTCATCCTGGAAAGGTCAGCTTCGCTAACCAGAGTGCGGAGATTGGCCCGGGTGGCCAGAGGCAAACTTTGGCTTGTCACGTCTTTCGAGCCTCACAGCCTCAGGCCGTCCCTGAGAATAGCCGTGCGCTAGCGACGCAGGTGTGTGGTCCCTGTTGGAGCGAAAATAAGGTGTCGAGCGCAGACCGGTCGTCTTGCCAAGCTGGGCGACGGCTCCCCTGAAACGACCATGGTCAGTGATGAGAAACATACTCTGACTATTCCTCCGGTGCAAGTCCGCAAAGCGCCTACAGAATCGCAGCCAAAGATATGACTTAGGCCCTAAGTAAGTGCACACTCCCTTACCAGACGCCGCCGCTCCCTTCCTGTTGAGGTAAACCGAGCCCAGCGACAACTGCATTGACGAGGATGACTGAAGCGCCGTCAAAGGAAGGCGTTCCGTTGCCCATTCCCTGAAGCTCTTAGCCAGGAGATGCAAGAACACTTTTGGAAAGCGGAAACTGCGCCCCAAAAAGTTGTGTCATCTTAAGGGTTCGCCTCAGAAGTTTTGAGCGGTCCCCTTTTTCTGCTTCATCCTGAGAGTGAGTCTCCGGCAGTTGTTGTGCTTGTGAATTCGCGGCTAGCCGCGAATTCACAAGCGATTTCGTGTGGGGTCCTCTCCCCGTGGGCCCTGTGAGGACGACTCTCGCTATATTCCCTTCGCCAAGCCTCGATGATCGCTTTCGCTTGTGCGAGTGAATCGAACCAGTGCGCGTCCAGGCACTCCATCCGGAGCGTCCCGTTGAACGATTCTACGTACGCGTTGTCGGTCGGCTTCCCGGGTCGGGAAAAATCAATGCGCACTCCCGCATGATACGCCCATAAGTCCATCGCCTGGGAGGTGAACTCCGTGCCGTTGTCACAAAAAAGCGTTTTCGGCACCGCCCGTTGCAAACCAATGCGGTTCAGTACGCGCACCACATCTTCTCCCTTCAAGCTTTGCCCTACTTCGATCGCCAGGCTTTCTCGCGCGAACACATCTACGATGGTCAAGGCTCGAAAGCGCCGTCCATCCGCCAACTGATCGGCCACAAAGTCCAGACTCCACACTTCATTCGGCGCTTTCGGTTTCACTCGCTCTCGCCGATTCGTCGCCGCGAACCTCCGCCGTCGTGGCCTGTGGCGGAGCGTCAGCCCCTCTTCGTGATACAGCCGATACACCAGCTTTTTCCCTATGTTCGAGCCTTCACGCTTCAGCAGCACCAGGATCTTCCGATAGCCGTAACCAATTCGGACCTGGGCGATCTCACGAATCCGGGACCGCAGAGCGGTCTGCGGTTCGCGCCTGCTTTGGTAGCGAAGAGTCGATTCCGCGATCACGGCGGTGCGGCAAGCCCGCCGCTGGCTCACTCGATACACGCCGCGCAGGTAGTGCACCACTGGGCGGCGGCGCGAAGGCTTTAGAATTTTTTTGCTAGCACATCCTGCAGCATGGCCTTGTCCAGACTCAGCTCCGCCACCAGCTTTTTCAGCTTGCCGTTTTCCTCCTGGAGCTGTTTCAGCTGCCGGACCTGATCCACCTCCAAACCGACGAATTTCTTCTTCCATCGATAGAAGGTCTGTTCAGTTATCCCCACTCGACGGCACACCTCAACCACCGGCACGCCCGCTTCAGCCTGCTTCACGACCGCAACGATCTGTTCCACGGAAAAACGCTTTCTCACGGCAATCTACTTCCCCTTACGGGTCCGATTTTGCCGGAAACTAACTCTCAATATGCATCAGAAATTGGGGGGCCGCTCCCCCGCAAGCACAGGCGGAACCGAAGCCGCAACGGCTAGTCAGTTGAAAAGAAAGAAGTAAGTGGAAGTTTTGGTGAACCGGGGAGGACTCGAACCTCCAACCCGTTGATTAAGAGTCAACTGCTCTACCATTGAGCTACCGGTCC
>Ga0137403_10001178_pt1 | contig 33011 bp, 33 predicted proteins | sample CZOMad2_1_16fung_FD_122057 | JGI IMG/M metagenome (GOLD analysis project Ga0137403, IMG submission 122057) | Vadose zone soil fungal communities from Angelo Coast Range Reserve, California, USA - CZOMad2_1_16fungal (Hybrid Assembly) | ecosystem: Environmental > Terrestrial > Soil > Vadose zone... | reverse complement strand
TCCCAGTATTGGTCGCGCTCCTGGATCGACGCCAAGAAATGCTCGCGCCGGTCTTCGATCCATTTCACCGGCCGCCGCAACAATAGGCTCGCGGCCGAGACCGCCACGTCGTCGGGATAGAGGATGAACTTAGCGCCAAAGCCGCCGCCGACATCCGGCGCCACGACGCGAATACGGTTCTCGTCGAGGCCCAGCATCTTCATGATGAAGTAGCGCGCTTCGTGAGCGAGCTGTGTGGAGCTCCAGACCGTCAACGCGTCGCTCATGGGATCGAAGCTCGCGACCAAGCCGCGGGCCTCGATCGGGTGCGCACAGCCACGGTGTTGTTTCAGGTTGACGGTCAGACGATGCGGCGCAGATTCAACCGCCGCATCGGCATTGCCGTAGCTTTGCACGAAGTCGATCAGGAGGTTGGTCTTGCGGCTGACATGCACATAGGGCGCATCGGCCGCCAGCGCAGCACGGCAGTCCGACACCGCCGGCAATTCCTCGATGTCCAGTTCGATCAGCGCCAGCAATACACGCAGGTGCAAAGCCTCATGCTGCCCAACGAAAAAGTACTATCGCTGAGTTTTGAGATCCGCCTCCCGGACGCTCGCGGAACGCTCACCATGGCCTTCCCGCCGGTGGTCGCCAACGCCTTACTTCGTAAACTCTCTGTTCAGTGGTCGCATCACGGACGCACTCCTTCCCGGGAATTGCGCCGCCGCATTCGCGAACAGCTCCTGGACAGCCGCTTTCGAGGTGAGTTGATGTTGCCGCCCAGCCCTCTCACGGTCCGTGAACTCCTCGATCTCGAGCCCGGCAAAGTCCTTACGTTTCCCCAGCATGCTCACGATCCCGTCTCCCTCAGTGTCTCCGGCAAGCCCATGTTTCTGGGTTACCCAGTGCGCCACGGCATGCAAAAAGGTGCGCGCGTCGAACGCCGCCTTTCTATCGTTGGCCGCAAGGCCAAGGAGTTGAAATGAGTAGCCCGCTAATTCCCTCGGGGCAGCAAAACTTTTGCGACGTTTGGAAAGATGGCGTCGCAGGCGTCGTCGCGGATCTCGGCGTCCCCTCACCTACGGTCGCCATGGGCCCGCTCACGGCTGCCACTTCGCTCGCTCCCGAAGAGCGAGATGCCAAGATTGCCGCTCGTTTCAAATGCGCAGGTTCGTTGACTGGTGAATTCTTGTGGCAGGTCGACAAACCCGTGGCGTTGCGCCTCGCCCAGCTCTTGATGTCCGAACCAGCCGGCGCCGGTGCCGAATTCACAGGCGCTCATGCCGATGCGTTCGCTGAATTCATTCGCCAGGCTGCTGGCCAAGCCGCTTCAATCTGGAAGCAGCGGATCGGCCTGGAAGTTGAGTTTGCCTTCTTGCCTCCGCCGCTTCCGCCGGAAGCCGTTTGGTCTCAGTCCGCCGCGCTTCAGCTTTCCGGCGAAGGACTCATTGGCATTTCGGCTACTCTGCTTCTCGCACCCCAGCTCGTGGAGTCTCTCGAAGCCTTCAAAGCGGCGACCGCTGCCGCACCCGCTCCGAGTGCTGCTCCGCAGCCTACTCGCGACGCCAACGGATTGGAGGGCCTGCCCAACAATCTTGACCTCCTCCTCGATGTCGAACTCGAGGCCACCATTCGCTTTGGCGAGCGCGAACTCCTCTTGCGCGAAATTTTTGCTCTCATGCCCGGCTCGCTCGTCGAACTCAATCAGCTGGTCAACGAGCCTGCCGAGCTCCTGATCGCTGGCCGCACGATTGCCCGCGGCGAAGTCGTCGTAGTCGACGGCAATTTTGGCCTTCGCGTCTCGGAAGTTGCCAGCCGCGGCCAGCGCGCCGCGGTACTCCAGAATTGAACGAAAAGGACGATATGAGCTCCACTGGCATGGCAACTCTCGCAGAAGAACTTACCGCCGGGCGCGCTTGGTCTCTGCGTCCGGCAAAGTGGCGGGAACTCATGCTTCCGCTCTGTGCCGGCACGGATTGCCCGCGGCGCGGCAAGCTCTGGCCGCTACGTCTCGGCAAGAACTCTGGCCTCATCTTCGAGAGCCGCTGGTATTGCAGCGTCGCTTGTCTTCAGGGGCTTCTGACCTTTCGTCTACATCATCTCCTTTCCGGCTTTACTCTGGAACGTTCCAGAACCTACCGCGTCCCAATCGGCCTGTTGCTCGTCAATCGCGGCATTATCTCGTATGACCAGTTGCGCGAAGCGCTTCGCCGCCAGCGCGCTGCGGGTCACGGCCGTCTCGGCGAGTGGCTTCGCCAGATGAACGTCATCGTCGATCAGCAACTCACCGGTGCACTCGGCCAACAGTGGGGATGTCCCGTTTTTCCCCTCGAGCGCCAGCCGTTCCATTTCGCGAACGGCAATCTCGTTCCGCTCGCGCTCTTCGAATCCGCCTGTGCGGTGCCCGCGCACATCTCCCAAGACGGGCGCACCGTGCATCTCGCCTTTGGCGATCGCCTCGACTTCACCACGCTCTACGCCGTCGAGCGCATGCTCCATTGCCGCACTATCGCCTGTGTCGCCACCGAATCGTCCGTGCGCCAGCTCCTCTGCGACCTTCGCCGCACCGACCCCGCTCTCGACCCCACTTTCGATACCGTTCACGATCCCGCCGAAATGGCTCGTATCGTCTGCAGCTACTCCGTAGAACTTCGCGCCACCGCCGTCAATGCTGTCCGCGCTGCCGATTTCATCTGGGTGCGCTTCCATCGCAAGGATTCCGTGCGCGACCTGCTTTTCCGCATCTTGCCGGAAACCAGCCATCGCACACCCGCTCCGCCAGCCGCTGCTAAAGCTATTCCAACTTCGGCCGATAGACGAAAGGACGGCGTCTCGGACGCCGCGACACCCCTATGACTTCGTCGGTACGCACTGCAAATCCACTCGAATCGCCTAATTCTCCCCTCGCCATGGAGCGTCAAGAACGCCGTAAGCAGCGGCTCATGGCCATACTCGGCCAGGGGTTGCCCACTCTGCCGCAATACGTCCTGGATTTGAATGCTCTGCTCAACAGCCCTTCTGTCGATCTCAAAAAAGTTGGCAAAGTCGTTCGCACCGATCCCAGTCTTAGTGCTCAAGTCCTTCGTCTGTGCAACTCGGCTCTTTTTGGCCTGCGCCGTCGCGTCATCAGCATCGAACAAGCCGCCATCCTTCTTGGCACCGAGCGTCTGCGCACCATGGTGCTCACTTGTTCGGTCATGCAGTTTGCCGGCAAACGCGTGCCTCCAGGGCAGCTCACGGCCTTTTGGCAGCATAGCTTCCTTGCCGCGCTGCTTAGCGAACGCATTGCTCGCCAGATCGATTACTTTGAAAAAGAGCAGGCCTATCTCGTCGGCCTGCTCCACGATATCGGCCAGCTCCCCCTTTGGATTCTCGTCATGGAAGAAACGGCCAAGCAGCGCCCGCTGCCTCCGGACGACTGGGTAGACGACGTTCCCGTCGAGCGCGACTATTTCGGTATGGATCACTGCAAGACCGGCCGCTGGATGGCTGTCAGTTGGAATTTCATGCCCTCGTTTGTCGATGTCTTCGAGCATCACCACGCACCGGAACGCGCCCAGCACGATCCTCATCTCGTCGGCATCGTGGCCGCCGCCGATCAGTTCCTGCAAACCCAGGTCGAGCAACCACCTCAGCCAGTCGTCGAGGAGTCCTCGTCCACCGAGCCGCTTCCGTCGCCCGAGCCCTTCGATCCTCCGTTCCTCCAAAAATGTCTGCCGCGGCTTACCGAGCCCGAGCGCATCGCCGTGATGGAAATGCTTCAGACCGAATACATTCATCTTCTTCCACTCGTGCAACTGGGTTTGGCGGCGGCTACCGGAGCTGCGATCGAGCCGGAAAAAAAATAGGGCGAATCCGCCCGCCCTCTGCGCGCGCCCTTTATATCGCGCCAAATCTGGCACAGCGCTCTCGGACGGCAAAGCCTGCCCACTGACTAGGCAAACTCTCCCGCATCGCCGGGGCTCACGTTCGTTCATACGCTGCTGCTCCATAACTGCCGCTCTTTCATTTACCTCCGCCGTCTTACAAATCGCTTAAGTGGCCAAGCACATGCTCTCTCTTGCATCGGAGGTGTTCTCGTGAACAGCGGCTTCTACTCTGCCTACACAGGTTTCGCCGCGCGCCTGGATGCGCTCGACGTCATCGCCAACAATCTGGCCAACGCCAGCACTTCCGGCTTCAAGTCACAGCGCGAGTTCTATCGCTCTTTCTCCGCATGGCTTCAGCCTTCTCTCACCACTCCTATCAATCAGGCCGTCAATCAATTCGGTGTCCTCGGTGGTGCGCGCCTTGATCTCTCCCAGGGCACTGTCGAACCCACCGGCAACGACACCGACCTCGCTCTCGAGGGTCCCGGCTTCTTTACTGTGCTCACCAAGAACGGTCTCCGCTACACCCGCGACGGCAGCTTCCGCCTCGACAAGAATCGCAATCTCATCACCGACCAGGGTGACCAGGTCCTCAGCGAACAGCCCAACCGCCGCGATCAACCCATTCAAGTCCCCTCCGGGAAAATGACCATTAGCCCGGACGGCTCTATATCCGTTGATGGCGCTCTCGTCGCCAAGGTCCGCGTCGAGGACTTTCCAGCGGATACCCAGCTAACCCAGGAAGGGAACTCTTATTTTGTTGCGCCCGCGGCAGCGGTAGCTGGAAAGCCGCCCGCGTCAACAACCGTGCAACAAGGCTCGCTGGAAAAATCCAATAGCGATGCCATTCGCACCACCGTCGCACTGATCGATTTGCAGCGCACCGCGCAGACTATGGAACGAGCTCTCGCCATTTTTCACAATGAGTTCAATCGCACCGCGGCTCAGGACTTGCCGAAAGTATAGTTTCAAGGAGACCCAGCGATATGTATCGCGCACTGTATACCGCAGCAAGCGGCATGGAAACGCAGCAACTCAATCTGGACAACGTAGCCAACAACCTGGCCAACGCTAACACTGCCGGATTTCGCCGCCGCCGTCTCCAGTTTCAGGATCTCGTGTACCAGAATCTCGTCTCGCCCGGCGCCGCCGCCACCCAGCAAACCATTTATCCCGCCGGTTTGCAGATTGGACTCGGCGCGCGCACCGCGGCGTCCGAAGTCATTCAGTTGCAAGGCGATTTCAATCAGACCGGCAATCCGCTGGACATGACCATTCAAGGCCAGGGATTTTTCCAGGTTCAGCTTCCCACTGGTGAACTCGCCTTTACGCGCTCCGGCGCTTTCCATCTCGATCAAACCGGCATCATCGTGGACGCGCAAGGCAATCAGTTGCAGCCCGCCATCACCATTCCCGCGAGCGCCACCAACATTACCATCGGCTCCGACGGTACCGTCAGCGTTCAGCTTCCCGGTCAGCAACAAGCTCAGCAGGTCGGCTCCATCCAACTCGCCACCTTTGCAAATCCTGGCGGCCTGAGCAGCGTTGGCAACAACTACTTTCTCGAAACCACCGCTTCCGGAAATCCGATTGTTGGCACACCGGGCGGCACCGAAGGCCTCGGCACCATCCTGCAAGGCTCCCTCGAAAACTCCAATGTCGACGTGGTCGGCGAATTCATTCAAATGATCCTCGCTCAGCGTTCCTACGAAGCGAACTCCCGCGTCGTTCACGCGGCCGATCAGATGTTCCAGACCATCAACGGCCTCACCAGTTGATTCCCATGCTGCTGTTCCGCAAAGCGCTTTGCTACTCCGAGGATTCGGATGCTCCGCGCCCGAACTCTCTGCGTCGCGCTCGCATTCTTCTCTTCGCCGTCGTCGCAATTCTCTTCGGCGCCGGGCCGGCCTTCGCTGGGCCATTTCGCATCGTTATTCCCGCCGAAATCTCCGTGCAGACCGACATTCTCGTTCTCGCCGATCTGTTGCCTGCCAACGCTCCGCGCGGCCTCAAGAGCATCGCTGCCAGCGTCCGTCTCGGCTTGGCCCCGCGAATCGGCACCCTGCGTCATCTCTCTCGCGACTTCATCTTTTCAATCCTGGATGAAATCGAGTTCCCATCTTCTTCGTTCGCCGTTCCAGAAGCAGTCGCGATCCGCCGAATCTCCAGGCCCATTTCCCGCGACGAAGTCGTTGCCGCTGTGTTGATCGCCCTCCGCCGCAACCCCGCTCTGCCATCCATAGACATCTCCACTCTGGCTCTCGACGTTTCTGTGGAGGTCCCAGTCTCCGATCCGCAGCTCGAAGTCCTTCAGACCACTCTCGACGCGCCGCTTTCCCGCGTTCGCTGTCGACTTGCTGCAAAAGCCGCACCCACCGCCGTACCGTTTTTCGCCACCGCGCGGCTGACACCAGATTCGTCCGCCACAATCCCGCGAACTCTGTTCGCTCGCTCAGTCGCCCCGCCAATCCCGGGCCCCGCGATTGCTCCCATCCTCGTACTGGCCGGACGCCCGGCGCATCTGCACATTCACTCGGCCAATTCCGACATGCAGTTGGTCGTCAAGCCGTTGCAACGCGGTCACCTCGGCGAAACCATCCGCGTTCAATTGACCGGTAGCACCAAGACCCTGCAAGGCCGAGTCATCGCTCCCGGCCAGCTCGACGCCGCCTTTTAGGAGAACCGATGCGCCTTCGCCTCTCACTATTCGTTCTTGCTGTTCTCCTTCACTTAACGTTCGTTCCCGCATCGTTCGCGGCTCCTCGCTCCAAGAAATCCAAAGTCGACAAAAACCCCAATGAGCTCGCCGACTATCTCCGCCGCGTTCGTGGGATGAACATCGCCTCCCCGGCCACTCCCGGCAGCCTGTGGGTCGCCACCGGTCCGCTCGCCGTTATTTCCAACGACTACAAAGCTCGCAACCCCGGTGATCTCCTCACCATCCGCCTGGCGGACAATTTCACCGCCGCCACCAACGGCGAAAACAAGCAATCTCGCCAGTTCAGCAATACTGCCGGCATCAGTGGATTGCTCGGCAAGCTCGCCACCACCAATCGTCTGCAGAATCTTTTCAACGCCAGCTCCGCCACCAGTTTGGACGGCAAAGGCCAGTCCACCATGAGTTCCAACGTCCAGTTGAACCTCGCCGCCCAGGTCATCGAAACTCTTCCCAATGGCATCCTCGTCGTTCAAGCCACTCGCGACATCACTCTCGGCAACGATCGCCAGACCGTTTTCCTCCGCGGTCTCGTCCGTCCCGGCGACCTGGCTCCGGACAATTCTGTCGCCTCCACCGCCATCTCCGAACTCGAAGTACAGATCAAAGGCAAGGGCGCGGTTGCCGACACCACCCGTCAGCCCAACATCGTCATTCGTATGCTGCTCAAGTTTCTGACTTTCTGAGGACCCTCATGCGTTCGCCATTCGCAAAATCCACTGCCACCGCTCTATCGCTCGTGCTCGCCCTGTCCGTCCAATCTGCTGCCATCGCCGACGAACAGCCGCTCGCGGTCCTGCCCGCCCACATCGCGCGTATCAAGGACCTTGCTTACATCGAGGGCATTCGCGACAACATGCTCATCGGCTACGGCCTGGTCGTCGGCCTCAACGGCACCGGCGACAAGCAGCAAACCATTTTCTCCGTTCAAACTCTCGGCAACATGCTCCAGCGCATGGGCGTCAACATTCAAAACCAAATCGCTGCCATTCAGGTCCGCAACATCGCCGCCGTTTTCGTCACCGCCACTCTTCCGCCCTTCTCCCGGCCCGGCCTCAAAGTCGATGTGACCGTCTCTTCCATCGGTGACGCCAAAAGCCTCGTCGGCGGCACCCTGCTCCTCACTCCGCTCTCCGCTTCCGACGGTCACGTCTACGCCGTGGCGCAAGGCTCCCTGGTCATTGGCGGTTACAGTGCCGGAGGATCAGCCAACGCCAAAATCGTCAATCATCCCAACGTCGGCCGCATTCCTCTCGGCGCTCTCGTCGAGCGCGATTCCTCCCTCGATCTCACGCAAATGCGCTCCCTTTCTCTCCTTCTCCGCGACGACGATTTCGACACCGCTCAGGAGGTCGCCACCGTCATCAACCGCACCCTCGGCGGTCCCTCGGCTCGCGTAGTCGACAGCCGCCGCATCGAAATCGCCGACGTAAAATCCGCCAGCGGTGACGTTCCCTCCCTCATGGCCCGCATCGGCGATCTCACCATTCGCACTAAGCCCGCCGCCCGCGTCATCGTCAACGAGCGCACCGGCACCGTCGTTATGGGCGGCAACGTCACCATCAGCTCCTGTGCCATCCTGCACGGCAACCTATCCATCCAGGTCACCACCGAACTGCAGGTCTCGCAGCCCGCGCCCTTCTCCAAGAACGGTCAAACCGCCGTAGTCCCGCAGACCCAAGTCCAGGCTCAGGAGTCCCCGCTGCAAGTCATTCATCTCAAGGAAGGCGCCACCGTCGAAGAACTCATCCGCGGCCTGCAAACCATTGGTGCCTCCGCCCGCGACGTTGTCGCCATCCTCCAGGCCATCAAAGCTGCCGGCGCCCTAAACGCCGAGATCGAGGTCCTCTAATGACCATCCCAAGTAGCACAGGCACTCTTGTTTACCCTGAGACCCGAAGGGCCTGTGCGGTCTCAAACCATCCACCCACTGTTCCACCGGGCAAGGCCGCATCCTTGGCCTCCACCACTTCCAACTCCACCCCGGCCACCCTAAAACTCCGCAAAGCCGCTGCCGAATTCGAGTCCCTGCTCATCTCCAATCTTCTGAAATCCATGAAATCCACTTTCGCAGACTCCGAAGACGACCCATCCACCGACCCCGCCCACGACACACTGGAAGACTTCGGCACTCGCGCCATGGCCACAGCGTTAGCCAATGCTGGTGGTCTAGGCATCGGCTCACTGATTCTAAAGCACTTAGAGCCAACCGTAGCCCATTCCCAAAACGGGAATCAGCTCCCGGACCGTGAAGATTCCGGCCCCCCTGCCGATATCCCTTAGTGAGCAGCGCTAAATAGCCTCCGCCGATTAAAGTTTTCTGACTCTCGGCCGATAGGAACCTTAAGCGCTTGCACTTTCAGGATGCCTTCGCCGCCAATCAAGCGGCAGGAGGCCAATCAAGCGGCAGGAGTATGTGATGAAGATCGACCCCAGAATCCAGTTCCCGGACGATGCCCAGTCCGGACGCGTCCAGAGTGCCGGTAATGGCGCCTCGCAGACGAAAGCTTCCTCCGCCGCTTCCGGCATTTCCGCGCTCTCCGGCGAAGATACCGTCAGGCTTTCCAGCACGCATGCGGAAGTTCACGCTCTGGCCGCTCAACTCTCCGCAGTCCCGGAGGTTCGCGCCCCGCGCGTCGCCGCACTGCAGCAGCGTGTCCGCAGTGGCAATTTTAAGCCGGACCCACAGAAGGTCGCGGACGCTGTCGTCGCCGACCACTCCAGGCAGGCCTCGAAGGCCTGACCAAAGACGCCCTACTGAAAAATCGATGGAAAATCTCAGTCCATCGCGCATACAACCCTTAGCACCCGGACAAGAAAAGGCCTCCGACGATCCGCGGCCGCGCAAGCCGCATCCAAAACCAACTCCAGCCGCGCCGGCCGCCGCGCTTCCTGCGGTTGGACTCGATGCCGATGAAACTCTCGAACACCAACTCGACGAACGGGCCTGACCGGTGACCGCTGAATCCAATCGCTACTTCGAGCTTCTCGATCAGCGCATCGAGCTCCTTGCCTCGTTAGCCCAGGCACTCACTGCCGCGCGCGCCAATGTCGCGTCCTTTGATATCACCTCACTCGAAACTCGAATTTCCGAACAAGGCAGCCTTTGCAACAGAATTCGCGCCGTTGACTCTGAACTCGACCGCGTCCAGTCCCAGTGCGTCACCTATCTCGGCTTGGCGGGTGCATCCTCTGCTAGCATTCCGGGCCCGGACATGACTCGCCTCCGCGATACCCTCGCCCGTCTCAATCAAGTGCAATCCACCGTCAAGCAACTCAACGATGCCCACCAAATGCTCTTGCGCCGCTCCCGCCGCACCGCCAGTGCTTTGCTCAATTCCTATCTATCATTTGCCGAGTTGTATTCCGATCCCGCGAAGGAATCCGCTTTCGCGGGAGAGAGGATTTAGCGATGGGCAGTCTCTCCGCCAGCCTGAATATTGCTTTGCAGTCCATGCTCACCGAGCAAGGCGCTCTTCAGGTCACCAGCAACAACATCGCCAACGTCAACACGCCTGGTTATTCGCGGCAGCGTCCTAATATCGACGAAACTCCGCCCGTCCAGCTCGGCGGTCTCACCTTTGGCACCGGCGTCAAGCTGCAATCGGTCAGCAGCCTGCGCGACGCTATTCTCGATCTGCGCGTCAATCAAGAAACCCAGCAACAAGGGCAGCTCGAATCTTTCATCAGCAGCGGCCAGCAGATTCAAGCCTTGTTCAACGAAACCTCCGGCACCGGCCTTCAAGCTCCGCTCACTGCGTTCTTCAGCAGTCTCTCGCAGCTTGCCGCCAATCCCAGCGACCTCAACTCCCGCCAGGCGGTCATCACTGCCGGGCAAAACCTGGCCAGCGCTTTCAATCAAACCTCCGCCAATCTCACCACCCTCCAGCGCAACGTCGATCTTTCCGTGACCCAGTCCGTCAGCAAGATCAATACTCTCACCGCGCAAATCGCCGCCGTGAACACGCAAGTCGCCGCCGCCACCACCGGCGGCCAGAATCCCGGCCCGTTCGTCGATCAGCGCCAGCAGCTTCTCAATCAGCTGTCCAGCCTCGTCGATGTTTCAGAAATTGACGCCGGCAACGGTAGCCTCACCATCACCACCAGCAATGGCGCACCGCTCGTCGTCGCCGGCCAGAATTTTCAGCTAACCACCCAGCCCGACGCCACCACCGGCTTGCAACACATCTTTTCGCAGGGCACCGACATCACCGCCAAAATCACCGCCGGCCAGCTCGCCGGACAACTCCAGATTCGCGACCAGGAAATCGCCTCGACCAAAACCTCCCTCGACACCCTCGCCGCGGGCATCGCCACTTCCTTCAACACTCAGCACCAGGCTGGGTTCGACCTCAACGGCGCAGCCGGCGGCAATTTCTTTGTTCCACCGCCCGCGGGCGGAGTTGGTGCGGCAAGTTCGCTCACCGTCGCCATAACCGATCCCAGCAAAATCGCTGCCAGTGCCGACGGCTCCGCGGGCGACAACGCCAATGCCAACGCTCTCCTCGCCCTGCAGAATCAGCCTATCGCCGGCGGCCAGACTCCGCTCAACTTTTACTCCGGCGTCGTCTTCAAAATCGGCAACGACGTTTCCGCCGCGCAGACCAACCAGCAAGCCGGCTCTCTTGTCTTACAGCAAATTCAGGACCTGCAGGGCGGCGTCTCCGGTGTAGACATCAACGAGGAAGCCTCCAACCTCATTCGCTTCCAGAACGCCTACCAGGCTTCCGCGCAAGTTGCTTCCGTGATCAATTCGCTGCTCCAGACTACTATCAACATGGTGGGGCCATAATCCATGTCCATCCGGCTCAATCCCAACCTGCTGCCCGACCTGCTCGCTTCCATTCAGCAGAGCAAACAGAACGAAAACGTCGCCACGCTCCAGCTTTCTTCCGGCCGACGCGTCAACCAGCTTTCCGACGATCCCGCCGCGGCCGCCTCGATTGTCGGTAACCACGATCAAGCCGGTCAGGACGATCGGTTCTTGCAGAACATCAGCACCCTGCAATCCAAGTTTCAAGTCGCCGATTCCACGCTCAGCAACGTTGTCACCGTCCTCACTCGCGCCATTTCCCTCGGCACCGAAGGCGCCAACGGTACTCTGAACCCCGGCGACCGCCAGGCCATCGCCGGTGAAGTCCAGGGCCTCATCTCTCAGACTCTTAGCCTCGCCAACGCGACTTATCAAGGCGCTTTCATCTTTGCCGGCACCGCCGTAAATACCCAGCCCTTCACGCAAACCGGTTCGGCCGTCACCTACAACGGCAACAACAATTCCACATCCGTCGAACTCTCCACCGGCGTTTCCATCGGCGGCAATCTTCCCGGAAGCCAGCTCTTCCAGAACGCTTCCGGAGACATTTTCGGCTCGCTCGAAAGCCTCAATACCGCGCTGCTGTCTGGCAACAATATCGGCGCCGCCGTTTCCCAAGTGGAAAATGCCCTTAGCACCGTCAGCACCCAGCGCGTTTTCTACGGCAACGCGCTCAACCAGATCAATCGCAGCGAGAATTTCCTCAGCCAGGACAAAATCAATCTCAGCACCCAGGAAAACGCGCTCGTTGGTGTCGACCCGGCCAAAGCGGCTTCCGATCTCGTCCAAGCCCAAATTGCCGATCAGTCCGTCCTCAGCGCCACCGCCCGCACCCTGAATCTCCCCACCCTCCTCGACTTCCTCAAGTAACCTCTTTCCGTTGTCCGGGTTTCAACCCGTTCGCCCACCTTCTTTGTTGGGGCACAGCATTGCCGTGCCCCATCTCGGCACCATCAGTCCCGTTCTTCGATCACCCCAGCTTTTCCTAGGCGCCCTTGTAGCGGCACGGCACTGCCGTGCCCGTCTTATCGATCCCGCAAAACCGCTATTCGTCCGGCGGCCCCGGATTGTCCGGCATCCCATCGGATTGCTTCGCTCCAAAATGGTCCGCAAGTTGTTCCCCATCGAAGCTGTGTGTGTAACTCTCCTTGACCTCCGGCAACATCTTCGCGTTCCACTCGTGCCACTCGCGAACCAGCCGCTGATACACATCCTTTTTCCGTTCTTTCAGGTTGGCCCTCTCCAGCGGGTCTTCCACCACGTTGAACAGAAACGTATGGTCGAGGATTTTTAGGAATTTGTAATCCCCATCGCGCACCGCTCGTTGCGCGTTCGCCTTATACCGCCAGAACAGCTTGCGCGGAACCGCCGCCGCATTCTGCGTCAATTGCGGCAGCAGATTCATACCATCCACCGGGTAGTTTCCGTCAGGTCCCGTGCCCGCTGCCGCCAGCAGCGTCGGCATCCAGTCCATGCTGATGGCCACTTGCTCGCTCGTCCGGCCTTGCGGGATCCGCGCCGGCCACGAAATCACCGTCGGAATCCGCAGTCCGCCTTCCAGCAATTCCGTCTTTTTCCCGGTGAACGGCCAGGTATCCGCAAACCGTTCCCCGCCATTATCGCTGGTAAAAATAACCATGGTGTTTTCCGTCAACCCATTCGCGTCCAGCGCCTGCAGCACCCGACCGATCTGCCGGTCCAGTTCCTCGATCATCTTCTGGTAGGTCTTTTGGGATCCGCCATCAAAGTCGAAGAGGCCTGTGCTGCCCGGTTGCCGCAGTCGCTCGGACTCCGCCTCATCCCCCGGAGCCTCCCACGGCCAGTGCGGCGCGCTGAAGTGCAGGCTGACCAGGAAAGGCTGCCCCGATTTCGCATACCCGTTCACCACCTCAACCGCGCGGCTGCCCAGCAATCCCGTCAGATAGCCCGCTTGATGAATCGCCACATCGTCGTCCCAAAGATCCTCCCGGCTGCCTCCTGCGGTGTGCGAAAAATAGTCCACCGCGCCGCCGCGAAATCCGTAGAAATGATCGTACCCGCTCTTCAACGGCCCGAATTTTGGCAGCGTGCCCAGATGCCACTTGCCCACCAGCGTCGAGCTGTACCCCGCTTTCTTCAACAGCGAGGGCAGCGTCGGATGTTCTGGAGGCAGCCCGACATCCCGGTTGCCCGCCAACGGCTCCTCCAGGCCGAGCCGCAGCCGGTACTGATATCGGCCGGTGATCAGCGCCGTGCGCGTCGCCGAGCACACCGCCGAATTGGCGTAGCCTTGCAGAAAGCGCACTCCTCGCGCGGCGACGCGGTCGATATTCGGCGTGCTCAGGTCCGGCCGGCCGTAGCAGGCCACGTCGGCATACCCCAGGTCGTCGGCCACGATAAAAACAATATTCGGCGGCTTGCCCGGCGCTTGCGCTTTGGTGAGCTCCGCCCCCATCGCTAACCCAATCATTCCGGTTGCCGCCCCGCGGAGTAGCTCGCGTCTCGTCATCGGGTGCTTTTCTGTCTTCAGCATGCCCACCTCATTCCAAGTCGTTTCCCGTTCACCAAGGTTGAGCAAGGATTCCGACTTAAGCCTTGCCTTCCGGCCCGCAGCGTCACCATACTACGCCCTCCACAATTTCTCCGCGTGAGGATGACACACCAAGTCCGGAGGGACCGCGCATGAGGCGACGAACACTCCGGTGACCACCGAGGTTCCCGCCCGGTGATGCCTTCCACTTCTTATCCAAGTACTAGTAAGAACTCTTGCGACACATCCCGCCACGAAATCTCTCGACAAACTAGTATAAATATGGTATCGTACCTTTTAGTTTAATTCAGCCTGCCTGCAACGGAAGCCAGCTCCATGTCCGCTAGCACCCACCCAACCCATCCTTGGCTAGTACCTCGCTTCGCATCCGGTCCTCGACGCGCCGCGCCTGGGTTATCTGTGGCCAGCCATCTTGTAGCCGCCCTCTCCTACCCTGGGCGAATGCGAAGGGTCGGAGGGCGGGCCCTCCGGCGCGTCTTGGCAACACTCCCGCTCGCTCCTTCTGCCGCCATGTCATCGTCCCGCGCTCTTGCCGCGCTCTTCTGCACTCTTTTGTACCAGAGCAAAACCCATCCCATGTCTTTTCAATTATTTCCGTTTATCCTGAGCCTCGAAGGGCACTCTTCGCAAAACCACCCGGAGTGTCACCCAGAGCGTCATTTCAACTCTTCAAGTTTGAACTGTTCCGCTTCTTCCCCCGCAACTCCTTCAGAATCAACACTTGTGGACGTTCTCCGTGTTTTGCCGTGTTTTGGCCGAAATTGCCCGCTCGCAACCCCTGTAGAATCAATACTTACAGACTTCACGCCCGTAACTCCTTTATCCGCAACACTTACAGAAAACAGGGGGAGGAGCCTCGCGCGCCTTCGTACCGACCGCCTTCCGAGACAGTCCTTTGATCGCCACCGGGAGGCAGCCATCACCGTTGTGCACGGGAGTTATCGGGACCGCCTTCCCAGGCGCGAACCGCTCCGCTCCAACGAACCGCCCGCTCTCCCCTGTCGCCACCCGTTTTCCGCGGTGTTACTCTCCCCACCTCGGCCCGGCCCATCGACGGCCAACTCTCCACGGAGGTGCCTGCCATGACCGACTTGCGCGCAAATCCCATCCCCGTCTCTTCCGCCGACTGGCCGCCTCTGCCTCTCGAAGCCTGGAAGGATACCTACGCGACACTCCATATGTGGACGCAGATCGTCGGCAAGGTCCGCCTCGCTCTTACCCCGCTGGTCAATCACTGGTGGAACGTGCCCCTCTACGTCAACGCCCGTGGTCTCACCACCTCGCTCATGCGCGCTGGGCACTGCGAGTTTGAAATCTCCTTTGATTTCATCGATCACCAGCTAAGAATTCACACCGCCGACGATCGCACCCAGACGCTCGCGCTCAAGCCGCGCACCGTCGCCGATTTCTACCAGGAGTTCCGCAGCGCCCTCGCCATCCTCGGCATCAACGTTAAACTCTGGCCCATGCCCGTGGAAATTCCCGATCCCATCCGCTTCGATCAAGACACCACGCACCGGGCCTACCATCCCGAATACGCCAACCGGTTTTGGCGCGTCCTGGCCAATCTTGATGCCGTCTTCAGTCAGTTCCGCGCCGGGTTCATCGGTAAGTCCAGCCCTGTCCACTTCTTCTGGGGCAGCTTCGATTTCTGTGTCACGCGATTTTCGGGCCGTCGCGCACCGGAACGTCCTGGCGCCGACTCCATCACCCGCGAAGCCTACTCTCACGAAGTCATCAGCGCCGGTTTCTGGCCCGGCAGTGGCAAAATCGCCGGCCCCGCGTTCTACGCCTACGCCGCACCGGCACCCAAAGGTTTCGCCGAAGCGAGCGTCCGCCCAACATCCGCCTACTACGACAAAGACTTAAGCGAATTCATCCTCATGTACGACTCCGTGCGCGCCGCATCAGACCCCGCGGCCACCCTGCTGGCATTTCTGCAAAGCACCTACGAAGCAGGCGCCAGCCTGGGCAATTGGGACCGCAAAGACTTGGAGAAAGAAACCAATCTCGCGTCGAGCGCGGTTTAGCAGGATATTTCTGTTTGCGAGGGAGGAAAATCGGCGACGCTCCGCCCAAGACTGAGGTTCAAAAAGCTAACTTGACAACGCCTTCTCTCTTATCGATGGGCACCCGCCAAATACTTCACTTATCGCTCTGCTTCTCTGTCGCCGGAACGAACTGCTTGCACCTGCAGGTTGCGATGCTGCATGCGCCTTTTCGATTGAGCCCTGAAGGCTGATGGTACGAAGATGCATGGCCGCACCGACGACATGGTTTGATTTGTCTGGAATGGGTCATGCGAAGACTTTACTACGATCGCCGGATTTGCGCGTCTGCGCCGGACCAGCCGATCGGCGCGGGACCGACCACCATGAGAAGCTCAAAAAAGCGAATCTGGGACTCCCGCGGTTGGTTCGTGATGCGAAGTTAGACCGTCGGCTGACAACTGACTCTCGCCGAGCTTGGTCCGCCCGGCGTCATGGCTTTGCGGGGCCGAAATCATAACTCAGGACTTCCGAGAGGATTTGCGCGGAAGGGGAAACGTCGATCAGCGCTTGCACGCGGAAGTCCGGATCGAAGGGATAGGTCTGCAAGCGAACACGGAAGACGTCGGCGGTTTTCTCGACCGATGCTTTGGGAAAACGGGCATAAGCGAGGAAGCGGCGGGCGGTCACGGTGCGCAATGCGGCGTCGAGGGCCGGAGACGGCTCGGGCTTGTAGGAGGTCCGTGCCGATTCGGGGTCAAACGAGGCGACCGGACCCACCGAAACAGGAACCTCCAGAAGCGCGCGCTCGGTTTCAACGACACCGTTCCAGGTGAAGGCCGAGGCGCTTTTCGGGAAAGCAGCGACTCGCCGCGGAGATTGGCCTCGGTAGGAGCGGGAGTCCAGTGTGGCGATAGCGCTGCCGTGGAAGGTGGCTCTAGCCGCGATATACACGAGGATGACGCTCAGGGCGAAGAATGCGCCAAGTCTTCCGCGCGGGCCCTTGGATTTGGCGCCGATCTCTTCGCCGACCAGGCTCGCAAGCTTTGGCAGCAGCAAGGCCACGAACAGGATACCGAGAATCCAGAGATCCAGATGCGCAATCCAGTCCAGCACAAACCGGCGGCTAGTGAACGGCCAGAGGAGCATGATGCCTTGCGCTTGGCAGAGATCGAACAGCAGATGCAGCAGCGATGCAGCAAGCGCTGAGAAGAAGACCAATACGGGCGCGATGCGATTCTCCGCAGCGTCGCGATGCCACAAGAAAAATGGCCCAGCAGCAAGGAAGCTGATGACAAACGCCGCCACAAGAGAATGACAGAACGTGTGGCTCCAGGTGACATAGGCGGACGGACCCACGTGGGCGCTGAGCAGATCGAGATCAGCGACCGTTCCGGTGCTCACCATGACGATGGTGACGGACCGTGCCAATCGCGGGAATGCCGCTCGTTTGAGAGTGTAGGAAGCGAGAGCGTGAGTCAGGGGATCCATTGCGGAGAAGGTAGCCTACGAACGGCGGAAAGTCCAAAGCCAGCCGTTCATGACGGTAGCGGCAACACAAATCGACGTGGGCCGTCCAATTGGAGGTGTTTTGAGGAGGGGCCATGAAGATTTGCAGGGTGTTGGGGGTCATTGCAGTGTTGTTGATTTGTCCGGCGATTCGAGCTGGTGGAGGAAGTCTTTCGGCGGACGATATTGCCAAAATCAAGCGAGTACATAGCAAGTACGAAGAAGCTTGGCTCAAGGGCGATGCCGATGGAGTGCGAGCGCTCTTTACGGAGGACTGCGTGTTGCTGCCGCCGCACGGAGACAAAGCTCGAGTCGGGCAAAAGGGACTGAACGAGTATTGGTTTCCGCCGGATGCTCCGCCTACGACGATTACCAGATTGGTGGTCACGCCGCAAAGTATTGGCGGCGACGCCGAGATCGCGTACGCATGGGGCACGGACGAGGTGGCCTGGACCACTGAGCAAAATGGCAAGACGACGAGTGCCGCGCACAAGGGCATGTTCTTGAATGTCTTGCGAAAGCAAGCAAACGGGGAGTGGAAAGTCTCGCATCACATGTGGGATGACCTCGTCGAGAAACACTGATCCGCCTGTAACCGGACCCGCCGGGGCCTCCCGGTCCTTGCGCGAATCCGCTTCGGCGAGCCATCCTCTCTGTGTAGACGATGTCTTCGGAGGGGACCGATGAAACTCGTGTCTGTGAATGTCGGAATGCCCCGGGAAGTCGCGTGGCACGGCGGAACGGTTACGACCGGTATCTTCAAGGACCCGGTGCGCGGACGAGTCGCGGTCCGAACGCTGGATCTGGATGGAGACGGACAAGCGGATTTGACCGTGCACGGCGGAAAAGACAAGGCGGTCTACTGTTACGCGGTCTCGCACTACCAGTTTTGGCGGAATGAGCTGCCGGGGCGCGACTTGCCACACGGAATGTTCGGAGAAAACCTTACCATCGATGATTTCACCGAGGACTCCGTTCATCTCGGCGACCGCTTTTCGGCTGGCACCTCGGAATTCGTCGTGACCCAGCCCCGCCTGCCTTGCTACAAACTCGGAGTTCGCTTCGCGGACGATGGCATGGTCAAACGATTCCTGTCCAGCGGCCGGACCGGCTTTTACTTCTCGGTGCACCGCGAGGGTCAAGTGGCAACCGGGGACGAACTCAAAGTGATTGCCCGCGAGTCCAATGTCGTCCCGGTGTCGGAAATCACCCGCCTGTATATCGCCAAGCGCTGGACTTCCGCTGATGTCGCCGCACTGCGCCGCGCCTTGCAAGTTGCGGCGTTGCCCGAGAGTTGGAAGGTGTATTTTCGGGAGCGCCTGCAAAAGACCACTGGCTGAAAGCCCCACGCCAACCAAGGCGGTCCTATTGAGAAGTAGTTGCGACTAGGTGGCCTTGATCGGAACCAGCAGTTGCAGTGCCCGTGGCACGATTTTGAATTCCACCGGCAATCGCCCTAGCGGTTCGCCATCGATTTGGGCGTAAATGGGATGGTCGTCGAGCGGCTCGCAGAGCACCGAATCAGCTTTGAAAAAGAAGACCCCTTCGACAGTCCGCAGCTTGCCGAGCCACAAAGTAGGCAGATATTTCAGGTATTGGAAGCCGCTTTGCGTGGAGAGCGCCATGATTTCAAAGCGGTCTTTGTAGAGATCAGCTTCGGTCGTAATCTTGAAAGGGCCGCCGTAGTTTTTGGTGCGGCCGACAATCACTAGGGAAGCCTCGATGGACTCGCCCGGCGTGGTCATGCGAAAGCGCGGAAATTTGTAGCGAAAGATTTCCCGCGCGCCTTGCCACCAGTAGGCCAGGATGCCTACGCGGGCCTTCAGATCCAGGTCGATGGAATAGACGATCATGCCGTCCGGTCCGGCGCCGCCTACGCTAAGAAAATACTTCTTCTTTTCGGGTTGCTGCAGCGGCGTGGCCAGGCCTAGGGCGATTTCCTTGATTTCTCCACGGACCAGTTTTTCGGCCGCGCTGGGGATGTCCCAAGGGAGATTGATTTCCTTGGCGAGGATGTTGGCCGTGCCGCCGGGTAGAAGAGCGAGCGCCGGGCGAGAGCCGTTCTGCGAGGTGGCCAGGCCGTTGACTATTTCGTTGAGCGTGCCATCGCCGCCACAGGCGACTACCAGTTGGCGGTGTTCATTGCTGGCTTGCCGAGCCAGTTCGGTGGCGTGGCCGGGGCCCGTGGTTTCGGCCAACTCGGCTTCTATGCCATGCAGAGCGAAGATACGGCGAGCTTCGTCGAGCAGCGTCCGGCGGCCCTTGCCGCCGTTGCCGGCGTTAGGATTGTGGATGAGCAGAGCGTTTTGCAGTGGAGATGTCATGGGTTTGATGAGTTAGACGTCGAGTTCCAGGTGCGGTCACTCTTCCATTTGCAAGAGTCCCTGTAGGGGTACAGCACTGCTGCGCGCCAGCTACGCAAGGTCTCCAATTCTCGCTTCCACGGCTTTCGTGCGACGTTCATTCTATATAATGTACGGCGAATCTGAACACATGTTCCCCAGAGGGTTGCATGGCTAAGGCTGCGAAGGCGGCAGTGAAGGGCGAAATCGAGAAGCTGCGCGAAAAGTTGCGGCATCACGAGTATTTGTACTACGTGGCCGATGAGCCGGAGATCTCCGATGCCGCCTACGACCGGCTGATGAACTCGCTGAAGGAGTTGGAAGCGGCGCATCCGGAGCTAGTGACCGCGGATTCGCCGACCGTGCGCGTAGGGGGCACTCCGCGCGAAGGTTTTCAGACCGTCCGGCATGTGCGGCCAATGCTTAGCCTGGACAACGCATTCTCGTACGACGACTTGCGAAACTTTGACCGGCGCGTTCGCGAAGGCATCGGTCGCGAGGAAATCGAATACATCGCGGAACACAAATTCGATGGGCTGAGCATTTCGTTGCAGTACCAAGGTGGCGTGCTGGTGCGAGGGGTGACGCGAGGCGACGGGAGCACCGGCGAAGACGTTACCCCCAACGTGAAGACGATCCGGTCGATTCCTCTGCGCGTGGATGCAGCAGCCTTGAAAAAGGCCAAGCTGCCGGGGGACTTCGAAGTGCGCGGCGAAGTGATGATGACGCGCAAGGCCTTTGAAGCGCTAAATCGCGCGCAAGAGCAAGCAGGTGGAAAAATCTTCGTCAATGCCCGGAATTCGGCGGCCGGGTCGGTACGCATGCTGGATTCCGCGGTTACCGCATCGCGCCGGCTGGATTTCTTCGCGTACTACCTGTACGTCGGCGGCAAAGTGCCTTTCGCCAAGCATTCGGACTCGCTGGAAGCCTTGGGCCAATTGAAGTTTCGCGCCAACGAGGATTGGAAGCTGTGTGACGGCATCGAAAAGGTGATTGCCTATTGCGAGGCATGGGAAGGCAAACGCGAGAAGCTGCCGTACGAGATTGACGGCGTGGTCATCAAAGTGAACGCCACCGCAATTCAGAACGAACTGGGATTCACCGCCAAGGCCCCGCGCTGGGCAGTCGCGTACAAATATCCGGCCCGCCAGGAAACTACCGCAGTAAACGACATTCGCGTGCAAGTCGGGCGAACCGGCACGCTTACGCCGGTGGCCGTTTTGGAACCGGTGCAAGTGGGAGGCGTAACCGTCAGCCGCAGCACCTTGCACAACATGGACGAAATCGGCCGCTTGGGCCTGCAGATTGGCGATACCGTGCTCATCGAGCGCGCCGGCGAAGTGATTCCTCACGTACTGAAAGTGGTGAAGGAAGGCAAAGACCGGCAGCCCTTCCGCATGCCCAAGAATTGCCCGGAATGCGGCAGCAAGATTCACAAAGACGAAGAAGAGGTGGCCTACCGTTGCGTTAATTCCGCGTGTCCCGCCAAGCGCCGCGAGTCCCTGTTGCATTTCGCCAGCCGCCACGCGATGAACATTGACGGGCTGGGCGAAAAGATCGTGGACCAGTTGGTGGACAAAAAGATGGTCAAGGATGTGGCGGATTTGTACGCGCTAAAACTAGAGGATGTCGCCGAACTCGAGCGCATGGGCGAGAAATCCGCGCAAAATTTGCTGGACGAAATTGCCGAAAGCAAAAAGAGTCCATTGGAACGAGTAATTTACGCGCTGGGCATTCGCTTTGTCGGCGAACGCACCGGCCAACTGCTCGCCGAACATTTTTCTTCGCTGGACGATTTTGCCGCGGCCAGCGAAGAGCAGTTGATGGAAGTAGGCGAGGTAGGTCCCAAAGTCGCCGCCGCCATCGCTGAATTTTTCTCCGAATCCGCCAACCGCCAGCTCATTAAGAAGTTAGAAAAGGCCGGCGTCCGGCCCGTAGCCGAAAAGCGCACGGTAAAGAGCGACAAGTTCGCCGGCAAGTCGTTTGTCTTCACCGGCGGCCTCGCCAATCGCTCCCGCGAAGAAGCCGCGGAACTCGTAATGCAGCACGGCGGAAAAATCTCCGGCTCGGTCAGCAAAAAGACCGATTACGTCGTAGTCGGCACCGACCCCGGCTCCAAGCACGACAAAGCCAAAGAACTCGGCGTCACTATCCTCGACGAGGGCGAGTTCGAAAATCTCCTCCTTGGCAAATAGCATCGTCTGCTTTCACAACGGAGAGCGTGCTAGACTCGCTCGACCGCACCGTTGTTTCACTGAGGGGCACATGGCAGAACCAAGCTACGAAGAGCTGAAAGCAAAATTGGCGGAGCTCGAGAAGGAAAAAGAAGGCAAGCGCTCCGGAACGCTCGAATTCCGCGTCGGCGAAAAGGGCGGAGTCAGCGTCTACGGCCTCGGGCGGTTTCCGGTCACGCTCTATTACGAACAGTGGATTCGCCTGCTCGACGCCACGCCGCAATTGCGGACGTTCCTCGAGTCCTCGAAATCCGACGGCAAGCTAAAGCTCAAGGAAAGGTAAGCATCGCGAGTCAGCGCGGCGCGGCCCGAACCGTAGACTGTTCGGTTGGCGACCCAGAATTGGGTTGCGCGATCGTGCCGCTGAGGATTCTCTAAGCGAAAACGTTTAGATTCGTGCCGATGTCGCTAGCTTCGTCGATCAGTTGCTGGTCGGTGCTTCGCGCTATGTTGATCGCTTTCTTGAGGACGCCAACCCTGGCGTCGACCGGCGCCGCGCCCTGCCCCACGCTATCGCTGACCGCGCTCACCAGGTCAGCGTTGTTGCCCGGACTGATGGCGTCGACGGACATGCGCGCTCCTCATGCGAGTCTGATGTGCAGCCGCAAGACTACTCCCTGAGCTTATCGGCAGTTCGCCGCGGAACTTTAGGGGAGATTGCTGGAGACTAGAAACTGCTTACTTTATCGCTTGCGGGCGTAGCATCGGCCGATGCAGCCATCACCAAGGCAGCGCTGCCAAATCGACATTCCCGCCTGAAAAGATAACGCCGAGTTTAGGCGGCTGGCCATCTTGCCGGGCCGGAAGATTCAATATGTTCACGGCACCGGGCCTCAGCAGCGGCGCGAGGGCCACCGCGCTCGAAGGCTCAATGACGATTTTCATGCGCTCCCACACCAGACGTGTGGTGGCAATAATCTCTTCTTCGGTCACCAAAAGCACGCTGTGCACGTAGCGGCGAAGAATTGCGAACGTACGTGGAGCGAGCGAAGCGCGGAGACCATCCGCGATAGTGTCGCTGGAGTCGAGCGATTGCAATGTGCCCGAGGTCAGCGACCGGTAAGCGTCGTCGGCGCGAGCGGGTTCGCAGCCGAAGATACAAGTCTGCGGGCTGAGCCCATGAGTCCCTAGGCAAGTGCCGCTTAGCAAGCCGCCTCCACTCACAGGAGCGAAGATCGCGTCCAGATCCGGCACTTCTTCGAGCAGCTCCTTGGCAGCCGTGGCTTGTCCCGCGATGATCCGGTCATCATCGTACGGATGCACCAGGATGGCGCCGGTTTCTGCTTGCACCCGATCGCAAGCTTCTTTCCGGGCGGAAACCTTGGGCTCGCAGAAGGTCACTTTGCCGCCGTAAGATTCGATCGCCTGCACTTTCACCTTCGGTGCGTTTCTTGGCATGACGATATACGCGGGGACGCCGCGCCAGGCTGCCGCGCAGGCCACCGCAGCCCCATGATTGCCGCTCGACAGCGTCACGATGCCGTGGGCAATTTCCTGCTCGGAGAGCGAAAGAATGGCATTGCTGGCGCCGCGGATCTTGAACGACCCGGTTTTCTGAAAATTCTCGCACTTCAAGAAGAACTGAGCGCCGGCCAGGGCGTTGAAAGAGGAGGAAGTAAGCACCGGAGTGCGGTGAATACGCGGCGCGATGCGCGCATGCGCCGCAACGATGGTTTCCCAGGTCGGAATTGTGCTTTCGACGTGCGGCGCGGAACTCATGGATCGATTATGGCATGAGCCTAATTGGGAATGCCCCAGCCACATTGGCGGGGCACGCGAAAACCGTGGTCCAACCGTACTTCGCAACGCCAGGCGCCGTCCGCACTCGTGGGGGTAGGGAAGGGCAAGCGAAAGCCCCACGTGTAGTTTAAGCCCTGGTAGGAGAAAGGTTTAGTACTTGACCAACTCAGCCGCTTTGTTACTCTGGAGGTCTCCTTCACTACCGCGAACTGCGTCCTGCAGCCGCGCATCCGACGGAGGAACGCCATGAAAGCCATTGCAGAGCGCCGGCAACTGACCCGCTACAATATGCGCACGCCGCTGAGGTTTCGCGCGACGGGCGTGGCTGCGGACAAGACCGAGCATTTCACCGAAGCGTTGAATGTATCGCGTGGCGGGTTTTTCTTCGCCTCATCCGCTCCATTGCAGATTGGCACGGCCATCGAAGCGACTCTGAAGATGCCGTCGGAAGTGACCGGAACGACTACCGAAGAGCGGCGCTGCACCGCGCGAGTGGTGCATGTGCGCAACGAGCCCTATGGTGACGGACGCATCGGATTTGGCGCCGAGATTGAACAGTTTCATCAGGCGCGCGTGCAAGAGCGGTGGATGAGCTAGAGCATTAGTCCTTCGTTTGGTTCTGTTTACCTTCCTGGATTCCCTGAAATTCAGCTTTCGGCTATGCGCTTTCGCGCGTCCAGCTGAGCGTTCCACTCAGAGTACTCGCGGCCTGCTATTTGGCTGGGACGACGAAGGTGAATTTCGCCGTGCCTACGTTGTCAAACCGGTCGAAAGCGCGCACCGCCAGCGTATGCTCGCCTGGCGTAAGCGCGGGCAGCCCGAATGCATAGTGCTCGGTCGGCGAATCGCTGATGCTGCTGTCTGGCGCCACCAGCACCCAGTCGCCACCATCCAAGCTGTATTGCGCGCGTTCGATGGAAGTGGCCGCGTCGTGCGCTGTGAAATTCGCCGGTTGGCCGCCGCTCATTTTGCCCGATGGCGGACCTACCTTTAGACCGTCGACCACCGGGGGAGTGTTGTCGATTTCGAAGCGCTCGGATTCGCGTTGCGTGGCGAGTGTCTGCCCCGGCGGGTTTGACGGAGCATCGCTGGCCACAATCTTAAGGTAGTAGGCGCCATCGGGCATGGTAGTGGTATCCCACGCGTAGAATTTCTGGTCCAGCTTGTCTTTCAGCAACTTCCAGTCGGTTTCGTTCTCGCCTCGAAAATAAACCGCGTAGCGCAAATCGTCGTCGTTATCGTCGTGCGCCGACCATAGCACCGATTGGTAGCCCTTTTCCTTGAATCCCTGCGGCGGCTGGTCGAATTTTGCCGGATTGGACTGCGAGATGAACATGCCGGGAGCCGCTGGCGCGGGCGGCATCTTCAGATTCACGGTCTGTGGCTGGCCAGTGATGATATTAGCGCCTTGCGCCCGCACTCCAGGGTCTTGCAACGCGATCCCGTCGATCACTGGAGCCACGTTGCGCGGCAGATAAGCCAGGCTAACCCAGTCGATACCGTCGCCCGGAGCGCCGTCGTGAATCACCGCCTTCCATTGCACGAAACGTGCCGAGGGAGCTTCGATCGCCGTCCCGGATTTGGTGTAAGGACCGAACCAGCGCGACCACTCTTTGCCGGGATCTTCGGTATTTCCGGATCGCACGAAGAATTCCAGCCGCGGTTCATTGTTCTTTGCCGCGGATTTTGCCGCAGCCGTGGGCGGAACCGACCACCATTCCAGGTTGCCCCAGCGCGAGAAAAGCTGCGCATCGAAAGACCGCGAAGTGAACGTTCCTTCGGGCTCATACTCCGGACCGGCGGAAAAGACTTTGCCGGGATTGGCGGTGCACAGAAAAATTCTGCCAGAGGCCCCGCGAGCGATCCCGGTAATTTGCGCGGAGCCGGATTTCGCCAGTTGCGCGAAGATGCCGTGACCGTCGACTGCCAGCAGCGCGCCGTTGTTGCCGGTCCCAGCGAGCAAGCGGCCATCGGATCCCAAGCCCAGAGCGTAGACGACGTCCTCTCGCGAAGACCACAATTCCTCGGGAGCGCCAACCGGGTCGATACGATAGATGCTGCTGGAAAGCAGCGGCGGGAACGGAGCGAAAGGCTGGGCCTGGCCGCCGCCGGAAATGTTGACGCCGGAGACGCCAGCGGAAATCGCCGTAGCCCCCTGCGGGCCGATAATTACCGTGGATGGCGCTGCATTGGGGCGCTGTTTTTCGCCGATCGCGGAGACGTAGATTGCGTCGTCGGGAGCGATGGCCAGCGAAGTGACTTCGCGCTTGGAAGTTTCATACAGCACAAAGCCTTCCGCGCCGCTCGCCCCTCGAGTGATCCGCAGGACGCGTCCACTGGGTTCGGTACCCGCGATTAGTGCAGAGTTGGAAGTGAAAGCCAGCACGCGGATGTGCGCTTCATCGCTGGCGTAGAAGAGCTCGCCTTTGCCGTCGGGCGTGACCGCGAAAACCTGCCCTTTATCGCCGGTGGCGACGTACAGCGTGCCGTCCGGACCGAAGGCCAGATCCCAGATGTATTTGGTTTTGGGGTCGAAGAACACGGCTTTTTCACCCGCCGCAGTAACTTTGTAGACCTTGCCGTCTGGTGAAGTGCCGACATATAGCGTCCCTTGCTTGTCGAAAGCGATAGCTTGCGCGGAGAGATCGGTGGAATTGAACACCGCGGCCGGTTTCCCACTTCCGTCAAAGCGAAAAACTTTGGCGGGAGAGCCACCGGCGGCGTAGAGCGTGCCCTTGGGATCGGCGCGAAGCGACCAGAGATAGGATGCATCTGCGTCGGCAAGCAGCGTGAATTTCGGCGCCAGCTCGAGGCGTCCATCGCTGCGCACCGCCACGCCGTGCGAGGTCCCTTTCAGGAAATCGTCATAGGTAGACTGCCGCCAGCGGCGAGTGTGGTCGGCCAGCAGCGGCAACGAAGCCGCAAACACCAGAACTACAGACAGACAGTAACGCATGCGTCGCGACGAATTCATTCGTTGGTCACCGGATTTGCAGATTCAGCGAGATGACCCCGGAAACGGGGCCGCCCAGCGCAACCGAAGATTCGCTGGCTAAAGATTCGCGAAGCACTTGGACGGAGCCGGGAGCAGGGCGTCCGTCAATCACATTGATTTGCGAAAGCGGCACGTTGGGAAGTTCCTTGTCGTCCCATAGCATCGTCGGAGAAGGAATAAACAGCCCAACATAAAGACGGTCGTTGCGTCGTTCGCGATTCAGCAGCGTGATGAGCTGGTCGAGGCCGGCAGTGCTGCCTGCGCCTTGGAACGCAAAGCCTCGGGAAGCGCGATTCAGCGTTTCGGAGTCGCAAACGAGGATGCGCAGTGTCGCGCCGCGTGCAATCTGATCGGGAATCTTCACCGAGGTCTCCTCGATGTGCGCAGCCCCGCGATAGGGATGCAACAAGACGCGTACGCGAAGAGTTTCGCCGGGCGCAGCTTCGCCCTTTTCCAGCCAAGCGGAATCAATGGAGAAAGAATGGCGTCCGGCGACGCTCTCCACCTTGAGGTTGATGTGCTCGACTTCCGCTGGCTCAAAAGTGTTGGTGAACAAGCGGGTAAAAACCGATTGCATCGTCAGCGCGATCGGCAGCGCATCCGGGCTGAACGCATCGCTCGGAGCAAACGTGTTTTCGATTTGCACCGGCGCGTGTCCCTTCAACCGAATCTCTCCGGAAAGATGCAGCGTGGTCCCTTCGCCGTAAACGCGATTCTGCGATAGTCCGCTGAAGGTGGTGATCCCGACGAGCAGCGGCGTCAGCTTGGGATGGTTGACTATCTCGAAGTGCAGCTTCTTCTCGCCCTCGGGAGTGTCCAGCGTCAGGTCGAGAGGCACCAGCGCTGGCGACGCACCGAGTCTCCCGGAAACCGCTGTGAGCCGGTCGTCCGTAATCGTCCCGATAGCTGCGCCAACATTAATGATTTTCGTCGACGCCAGGTCCGACGAAAGCGTGGTGACCACTCGTGTCCGCGCCATCGGCAGCGCTACATTGCCAAGACTCAAAAACGGATGCCCGCACAGATAAACCTTGTCGCCCTGCACCGCAGTCACCGTGCACGCCGAGCTGATCGACGCGTCGCCCTGCACCAGCACCATGCCCGCCATGTCGCCAGGCGCTAGATGCCCGTCATCGGCCCGCGCGGCAGCAGTCCCGCCTTGCGCCGAAACAAACCCGAAGCTTTGCATTTGCGCCGCAAATGGCTGCAATGCCGCCGGCTGAATGCCGGAAAATACCAGCGGCGACTCGATTGGCGTCAGCGAAGACCCGGAAGGGAAAGCTCCTTGTCGCGAGGCAGCATCGCCCGGGAGCGCCTCTTGCGTTTGCATCGCCGCGCTTTGCGACGGTGGATTCAGAATATCTTCAATCGGCGTGACCCCGCCGATCGGCTCTTTGGTAAAAACGCCCAGCTTCAGCGACAACGCCCCTGCCAGCTTTCCTTCGAAATACACCGGGCTGCCGCTCATTCCCGCGACCACGCCCGTGTGCTCGACCTTCGGCCCCTTCAGCTGCACCAAGATGATCGACTGGTGCGGTCCCAGAAAATTATCCAGCACGCCCAGCACTTCCAGGTCAAACTTCTCGATCTGATCCCCCGCAAAAATCGTGTACGCGTAGCCCTGCATTCCCGCATGCACTTGCGACAAAGGCAATATTTCCTGTGGTTTGGCAGTCGCCTGTAGGGGCACGCCATCGCCGCGCCCGTCCTCCGCACTGCCGTGCCTATTCCCCGCAACCGATAACTCGTGCCGCAGTCGCCCGCTGTCGGCATGCGCATCTCCCAGGGGCACCACAAACGCAGCAATAGCGAACAGGGAGAAGCGGAGGACCAATCGCGAAATAAAGTAGGGCTGGAAGGAGGTCATCAATGGCCAAGGGTTTCAGGGCTTGTTTGTACCAGCAAACCCTGAGCAGCAAATCATACGCGGCAACATGTACTAGAGGCAATTGGACGCCCGGAGGTTGCCCGCGTAGCCGAATCCGCCTAGCAGTACCGGAACTAGGTCTGAGTCGAGGTGAGCGAATCGGCGCTCAGTCGTGGTGGTGCATGGCGAAGATTTTCTCTTGCGAATCTTCGTAGGGGTAGACGTGGGTCATCCAGCCGAAGACCACCGGCAGGAAGCGCCCGCCCGCGGTGTCGCAGGCTTCTTGGGTAGTGATCGAGCCTTGCAGGCCGAACTTCGTCCAATCCGCGTTCGCGCGCTCATCCTTTGCAGGCATGCACAGGTTGGTGTGCAGATGCCACGTCGCGATGCTCAGCGGCACTCGGGCATTCAGTTGCTCTTCGCTGGCGCGTTTGGGCATGGTGTACATCGCGCCCACCAATTCGTAGCCCGTCGCCGTCTTCCGATAGAGCAGGGAAGTCGGCCGCGCCGCGTCAAATGTCAGCGCTTCCAGAAATCCGTTGCGATAGCTGGTGAAGTGATATTCCGGCTGCGGCAGATTCGGCAGGAAAATCTTGTAGCCCTCGTTCAGCGCCACGTGGTAGTCCTTATATTTCTCGATCCCCGCGCGCAGTTGCTCGACAATCTCGTTAGCCCGTCGCTCATCTTCCGCCGTCGCCTTTCGCGGCGACGTCATAAACATGTGCTCGCTGTGATGTTCGCCATGGCGATGCCCGGACATATCGGATATCGCCGCGTGCTCGTTGGCCGTGGCGTCGTCCATATCCATGCCAGCCATCTTGCTGGGGTCGATCTGGTGATCCTGAGCTGGCGGATTCTGCTGCGCCGATTCCCGCGCCCCGGTGCTCTGTTCTGAACCCATCGACGCCACCGGAATCACCGGCGCGCGGTGCCCCGGAATCGCCGCAAGCACCACGGTAACCACAAACAATCCACCCAGCACCATAGCGCCCTTGGCGGCAACCTGCACAATCTGACCACGCGCTGACATCTGCGCTGCTCCTCTATACTCACAAACCCTGCGTCTATGCCTGCATCTATTATTGATGATACGCAGCCCGCAGGAGTTGGATTTCACGGCGAAGGCCAGCAATGACCACCCCGAAACTGGCCCCGCGGACAGGTCGCGCAGCCACCGCTTTCTCCGTCTCCTTGTAGTGGCGCAGCATGCTGCGCCAGTATGGTCCCGATCGAACGCCCCGCGCGCCTCAGCACCCCTGTTCTCGCCCCCGCGCGCCTCACCCACACTTGTCATCCCGAATCCCCCGCGGTTTCCAGCGGGGGTGAGGGATCTGTTTTTCTTTCCTGTTTTTTTCCTTCCTGTCCTTCCTCTCGCTCCGTTCGGGATGACCGCAGCCGCCGTGTTAAGATTTTCTTCGTCTGAGGTAGGGGCACAATAAATCGTGCCCTCTTGCTGTTTTTTCTCGGCCTTCGTGAGCCACAATCCGTGTCCAAACAAAAAATCCATCCCGCAACCTCCATCAACGGCGGCATCGAACTCCCCGGCGACAAATCCATCTCCCACCGTTACGCCATGCTCGCCGCCATCGCCCAAGGCACCAGCGAACTCCGCCACTTCGCCGCCGCCGCCGACTGCCACAGCACGTTGGCCTGCATGAAAGCCCTGGGCGCCGACGTAAAAATCGACAAAGATCTCGTCCGCATCACCGGCCACGGCCTCCGCGAAAGCAGGCGCGCTCTTGACGCCGGCAACTCCGGCACCACCATGCGCCTCCTCGCCGGAATTCTTGCCGGCCAGCCTTTCGCCTCCAAGCTCACCGGCGATAGTTCGCTGCAAAAGCGTCCCATGAAGCGCGTCGTCGGCCCGCTGCGCCAGATGGGCGCGCAAATCCAAGCCCGCGAAGATAATTTCGCCCCGCTCGAAATTCGCGGCGGCCCGCTCCATCCCATTGACTACGTCATGCCCATGGCCAGCGCCCAGGTCAAATCCGCCGTGCTCCTCGCCGGCCTCTTCGCCGATGGCGTCACCACTGTCAACGAGCCCGCGCGCACCCGCGACCACACCGAACTCGCCCTCGAAGAATTCGGCGCCAAAATCGAGCGCCACGGCCTGACCACCACCATCCACGGCCCAGGCGCCAACGGCGCGACCCCCCTCCAACCCCGCTCCCTCGACATCCCCGGCGATCTTTCTTCCGCCGTTTTCTTCATCGCTGCGGCTTCACTCTTCCCCGAATCCACCCTGCTCATTCACAACGTCGGCCTCAATCCCACGCGCACCGCCATCCTGGACGTCTTGCTCTCCATGGGCGCGGCCATCGCCACGCCGCAGTTGCGCTCCGCCCACGGCGAAATCGTCGGCGACCTTGCCGTTAAAGGCACGCAGCTAAAGGGCGGCATCATCGAAGGCCACACCATCCCCCTCGTCATTGACGAATTGCCCATGCTCGCCGCCCTCGGCCCCTACACCGAACAGGGTATCGAAATCCGCAACGCCGAAGAACTTCGCGTCAAAGAATCCGATCGCATCGCCGCCCTGGCCGATAATCTCCGCCGCATGGGTGCCCAAGTAGAAGAGCGTCCCGACGGGCTCAAGGTTTCTGGAAAACGGGTTACACCAAAACTAAAAGGATCCGAAATCGACCCCCGGGGCGATCACCGCATCGCCATGGCCTTCGCTGTAGCCGCCCTCGCCGCCGAAGGCGTCACCACCATCCGCGACTCAGACTGCGCCGCCGTCTCCTTCCCCACCTTCTACGCCGAACTAGAGCGCCTCGCCCAGCGATAGAACGTCATCCGCGAGCGTCTTCCGTGATTGCGCGAAGCCCAGCCTGCCGCGGTGATTGCTTCGCCGATCGAGGATTGCCGCGGGCGCCATTTTCGCCTAGAGTACGCGCATGGACTACTCCGGCATCATCACCATCGAACCGGGAAAGCGTGGCGGCAAGCCTTGCATTCGTGGGCTGAGGATTACTGTGTACGACGTGCTCGAAAATCTGGCCAGCGGCATGACCCACGCCGAGATTCTCGAGGAATTTCCCTATCTGACCGAAAACGATATCCGCGCTTGCCTGGCCTACGCCGCTGACCGCGAGCGTAAGTCGGAGACGGTCACTGAGTGAAGCTGCTTTTCGACGAAAACCTCCCGCCGCGCCTGACCGAGCTGCTTGCGGACGTGTATCCGGACTCGGTTCATGTTCACGCGTCTGGCTTAGGCGCATCGGACGATTCGGCCATCTGGGAATACGCGAAAGAGAACGGGTTCGCCATCGTCACAAAGGACTCGGACTTCCAGGAGCGCGGCGTCCTGCAGGGGTTTCCGCCCAAGGTGATCTGGCTGCGAACCAACAATTGTTCGGGCGCCCGCATTGAATTTCTGCTGCGCACCGCCGCAGCCGTCATTGCGCGGTTCCTGCAAGACGAGGTGGATACCTGCATGGAGCTGGGCCACCGCGTCAGACGGAAATAGCCCAGTTGCCGAGGCTGTCATCCCGAATCCCCGCGCGGTTTTGGCGGGGTGAGGGATCTGCTTTTCGTTTTCCAATGCCCAGGTCCGCAACCTCTATACCCAATCGACCCTGGCGGCGTCTCCTTGGTGTATAGTGGCCCCACCACGGCACCCCGCAACTCCCGATCGACACCCGCAAGGAGGCTTCATGGGCAGCGACGAATATCCCTGGGGACCACACGGCCCTCGCGTCGACCCTCACTCGGTAACGCCAAATCCCACCGCGTCCTACGTCGAGCCCGCCTGGCAAAGCCAGCCCTATCCGGCCCCCAGCGCACCCGCTCCCGGCTATTACGGCTCGGCCGCGCCCAGCCAACCGTCTGCCGCAGGCGCAACGAACTTTGCTCTGGGTGGCCGGCGCAACTTTCGCAAGAGCTACCTCTTGGCTGTCGTGCTGGTCTTCTTTTTCGGACCGCTCGGTCTTTTCTACGCCACCAAAAAAGGCGCTTTGCTCATGCTGGCTGTGCTGGTCGGCGTTCCTATCGCGCTCTGCTATCTCGGCATCGTCCCGGGCACCGTGCGCGGCAATCCCTATTCCGTCCTCGACAATTACGCCGTAATGAACCGCATGTGGACCTATTCGGTGGTCTTGTCGCTGCTGTCGTCCGTAATCGCCGTCCGCGCCCACAACGCATCCCGCTAGCGACTCGGTTTCCGAGGAAGTTTGCCAAATTGATCCGGCGTAGCTGGTTTTGCTAAGGTCGTCGTCATGACCGAGCACTCCACTGCGCAGATACGCGAATTGCTCGACTCCCTTTATCGCGTGGATTCAGGACGAATCCTGGCAACTCTGATCCGCTTGCTCGGTGATTTTGATCTTGCCGAGGAGGCGATGCACGAGGCCTTTGCCGCTGCACTGAGCGTGTGGCCGAGGAGTGGAGTACCCGGCAACCCGCGACCTTGGTTGATTTCGACGGC
>Ga0137403_10001177_pt1 | contig 33028 bp, 41 predicted proteins | sample CZOMad2_1_16fung_FD_122057 | JGI IMG/M metagenome (GOLD analysis project Ga0137403, IMG submission 122057) | Vadose zone soil fungal communities from Angelo Coast Range Reserve, California, USA - CZOMad2_1_16fungal (Hybrid Assembly) | ecosystem: Environmental > Terrestrial > Soil > Vadose zone... | reverse complement strand
TTCTTCGTGCTCTCGATGGTGTTCGTGTGGCGCTCGTTCTACGGCATGCGCATCAAGGGCGGCGAGCCGGCCGTCACCCACGGGGCCGTAGGCGCCGTGGCGCGGAGCAAGTAGCGCGCCGTTGGAGTTTCTCCGCGACCTGGCGCGGGGCGCCTACTCGCTCGACTCGTTGATCCAGTGGGGCGGGTACGGCGTCCTCTTCGCCATCGTGTTCGCCGAGACCGGCCTGCTGATCGGCTTCTTTCTGCCGGGCGACTCGCTGCTGTTCACGGCCGGCCTCCTGGCCGCCAACGGGACGCTGAACATCTGGTACCTCAACGGCCTCTTGATCGTGGCCGCAGTGGTCGGCGACAGCCTCGGCTACGCCATCGGCCGGCGGCTGGGGCCACGGGTATTCACGCGCGAGAAGTCGCTGCTCTTCAACCCGGCCCACGTCGAGCGCACGCGCCGCTTCTACGAGAAATACGGCGCCAAGACCATCGTGATCGCACGCTTCGTGCCGATTGTGCGGACATTTGCGCCCACCGTGGCCGGCGTCGGTCAGATGGAGTACAGGCGGTTCGTTTTCTACAATGTGGCCGGTGGTGTCGGATGGGTCGTGACGATGACGGGGGCGGGCTACCTCCTGGGACAGTCGACGAACATCGGCTCGTACATCCACCTCGTGGTCCCGATCGTGATCGTTTTATCCTTTATTCCGATCGCGGTCGAGTTGTTGCGGGAGCGCCGGCGGCGGTCCGGCTAGCCACGGGCGCCCTCGTCGCGGCCGCCGGCCGACTGCCGCTGCCGCTCGCCCTCTGGCTCGGTCGTCGGCTCGGCGACGCCGCCTACGTGGCGCTCGGCCGCCGCCGCCGGCTCGCGCTCGACAACCTCGCCCGCGCCTATCCCGCGCTGCCGCTCCGGGCCCGCGCGCGCCTGGCGCGGCACGCCTCGCAGCACCTCGGCATGACGCTGATCGAGCTGGCCCGGGTCCTCGCGCGCCCGCTCGACGTCACGCTCGACCGCATCCGCCTCGAGGGCGTCGAGCATCTCCGAGCCGCCATGGCCGCGCACGGCCGCGCGCTCGTGCTCACCGCCCACCTCGGCAACTGGGAGCTGCTGGCGGCCGCGCACCGCTTGACCGGCTTCCCCCTGTCGATCGTCGTGCGGCCGCTCGACGCGCCGTGGCTCGACGCGCTGGCCGAGAAATTGCGCCGGAGCACCGGTGTCGAGCTGATCGCCAAGCGCGGCGCTCTGCGCCCGGTCCTCGAGGCGCTGCGGCGCGGGCGGATGATCGGGATCCTGATGGACCAGAACGCGGCGCGGCGCGAGGGCGTGTTCGTCGACTTCTTCGGCCGGCCCGCCTCGACCTCGCGCAGCATCGCGCTCCTGGCCGTCCGTACGCGCACCCCGGTGGTGCCCGTCTTCGCCCGGCGCGACGCCGATGGGCGCCACACGGTGGTGATTCACCCCGCGCTGCCACTGCCGGAGGCGAATGGGGCGGAGGCGGCGGTCGTCGAACTGACGGCACGATGTACGAGCGTCATCGAGCGCGCCATCCGCGAGGCCCCCGAGCAGTGGCTCTGGTCGCACGACCGCTGGCGTACCCGGCCGCCCGGCGAGGCGCGCGCGTGAAGGCGGCCGTGCTCGTCGCGGCGCTCGTCCTGACCATGGCCTCCGCCGCCCGTGCCCTCGACGTCGACCTCCAAGCCTACGATGAGGCGCGGCGTCGGGGCGAGACGGTCACCATCGCCGGCCGCGTCTACACCGAGCGCCGCAGACCGAACGCGGACGACGTGCCGATGGCACATGCCGTGGTGGTCGCGCTGCCGCGCTCCGAGGCGCTCGTGCGCCGGCTCGACGACCTGCGCGCGCACGCCCGCGACTCGGCGGCGGCCTATCGCGAGACCGCCACGCAGATGCGGCGCGCGCGCGAGGGTTACGAGCGCGAGGTGTGGCAGTCGGGCGCCGCCGACCTGGTGCGCTCGACGATGGTCGACGCCGACGGACGCTTCACGCTGTCCGATCTGCCCGCCGGGCGCTGGATGGTGTGGGCCACGCATTCCGAGTTCCTGGACGCGCGCTCGCCGAAGTTCCAGCCCCGCGATCGCGAGCGGTATCGGCTGCCGCCCCGGCTGGTCGGCTACTACGCGGAACGGGCGTGGCTGCGCGAGGTGGACACGACGCCCGGCACGCCGACGACGCTGGAGCTGAACGACCGGAACGTCTGGTTCGCGGGAGTGGTGGAAGACCGGGTACTGGACGCCGGCCCGAGCCGCTGAGCCGGCGTCCGACCCGAACACCGCGCTACTTCTTCGCGGGCTCTTCCTTCGTCTTCGCCGCCTGCTTCGACGCCGCCGAGGCGCTGACGGTCATCGCCGTCATCTTCCCGCCTTCATCCATGTAGCGTACGGTGACCTTGTCGCCCGGGGCGAGGTCCTTGGCGGTGACGTCCTTGCCGGCCTTCTTGATCTTGGTCTTGTCGTTGACGGCGAAGGTCCACTCCGTCTCCTTGCCCTTCGCCTTGCCCGCCACGACGACGCTGTCGGCGCCGGCCGTCTTGACCGTGCCCACCGCCGTGTGATGCGGGGCCTTTTTCTCCATCTTCTTCTCTTCCGGCTTCGTGGCCGGCGCCGGCGTCTGGGCGCTGACGAGCCCGGCGCTGGCGAACACGAACGCGATGCCTACGAGTGCAGCAAGCGCTCTCTTCACGGTGACTCCTCCTGGGTGTGTGCTACGGGTGGAAACCCTCGGGATCTCAGGCCCGGCGGGCCCTTCCCTCCATCCATTCAAGATACTTGAGCCTTTTGCAAACGCACGTGATCGTGGCAGGCCCACGTTGACCCGGAGCCGGAAGCCATGGTAACAATGACTCAAGCTTCCTCCTCCTATGGCGAATCAAAGCCGTTTCTTCGCGGCGGCCCTTGGCCTCTCAATCCTGTTCGGCCCGGGTTGTATCACACCCGGTGCCGCCGAGCCTCTTTCCCCGGACTCCCCCGATCGGGCCGAGCCGGATGCCTTTGCGCCCGACGGTGCGGCTCCCGAACCGGCGCCCATCCTGTCACACGGCGCGCTCTGGGTCCCGTTGGGTGAACCTGACGTGAACGGCACGGGTTCCACGGCCCGCGACGAGGCCGGGACGGCCGTGACGGAGGACGGGTGGGCGGAGGCGTACTGCGAAGGCAGTCGCGTGTCGTATGCGACGATCATGGCCCGGGCGTATCCGGTGACGCTCAATCCGCAAGTGCAGTTCTTCCTCGATCGGTTCACCGGGAGCAGTCGCGAGGCGATGACCCTGTGGGTGAGCCGCTCGAGCCGCTACCTCGCCATGGTCCGCGAGGTGCTGCGCGCGCGGGGCCTGCCGGAAGAGCTCGCGTTCACCGCGATGATCGAGAGCGGCTTCAAGCCGGACGCCGTCTCGCGCGTGGGCGCCAAGGGCATGTGGCAGTTCATGGCCGGCACCGCGCGCCGGTACGGGCTGCGCGTCGATCGCTGGGTGGACGAGCGGCTCGATCCCGAGAAGTCCACGGTGGCGGCCGCGGCATACCTGCGCGACCTCTACGACCTCTTCGGGTCATGGTCGCTCGCCCAGGCCGCGTACAACGCGGGCGAGGTCAAGGTGCTGCGCGCCATCCACAAGACCGGCTCGCGCGACTTCTGGACGCTCGCTCAGTCGCGTCACCTGCGGCGCGAGACGAAGGAGTTCGTGCCGCAAATCCATGCGGCGACGATGATCGGCCGCGAGCCCGACCGCTACGGCTTCGATTTCGACGACCGCGATCCGGTCGCCGTCGACACGATCACCGTGCCTCCGTCGACGGATCTCCGCCGCCTCGCCGCCACTGCCGGCCTCTCGCCCGCCGATGTGCGCGCGCTGAATCCGACGCTCGTCCGCGCCGTGACGCCTCCGGGCAGCCCGTGGACGCTGCGCGTGCCTGCGGGCGAGCGCGAGCGCGTCGCGGCTGCGCTGGCACCGCGCCGGGCGCCGGTGATGGTCGCATCCACGCGCGCCGAGGTGACCCACGCCGCCGCCACCGGCGACGTGCACGTCGTGCGGCCGCGGGACACCGTGAGCGCCATCGCCAAGCGCTACGGCGTCTCCGTCGGCGACGTGATGCGCTGGAACCGCCTCGACAGCACGGACCGGATCCGCCCCGGCGATCGTCTCCGCGTCGCCGGCGCCCGCCCGACCGCCGACCGCTGAGGTCGGTGCGGGTCGAGGTCCGGCTCTTCGCGACCCTCGAGCGCTTTCTCCCGTCCGGCAGCCACGACGGCGTCGCCGTCCTCGACGTGCCCGAGGGCAGCAGCGCGGCCGACGTGGCGCGTCGCCTCGGCATCCCCGCCGGATTCGACCGCGTGCTGCTGGTGAACGGCCGTGAGGCGGAGCCCGAGCGGGCGCTGGCGCCCGGCGACATCCTCGACCTCTACCCGCCCCTCGCGGGTGGCTAGCGGGGCATCGAGGGGCGCCACGGCTTTGCCGGGGCGTCCCGAGCGCCCGGGGGTGGTGTGGGGGCCATGTCGGGGCCCCCACCTTCAACAGCCCCCGCCTCCGCCTCCGCCCGGCGGATCTGCGAGTTGATCTCGGCGCCCACCAGCAGCGCCAGGCTCGAGAGGTAGAACCAGAGCATCAGCAAGATGACGCCGCCGATCGAGCCGTACGTCGCGTTGTAGTTGCCGACGTAGGTGACGTAGAGCCGGAGCGCGTAGGAGGCCAGCAGCCAGCCTGCCAGCGCGAAGATCGCACCGGGCGTGATCCGGCGCCAGTGCTGGCGCGCCGCGGGCGCGAGCTGGTAGACGAGCATGATGCCGACCAGCGCGCACAGCGTCAGGGCCGGCCAGCGCGCGATGTTCCAGGTCCGCGTGAACGCCTCGCCGACGCCGAGCCCCTGGGCCACCGCGTCGCCGATGCGCTCACCGAACACGAACAGCAGCAGGGCCACGATCGTGAGCATCGAGAACCACAGGGTGAGGCCGATCGCCTCCAGCCGGTGGCGCCACCACGAGCGCCGGTCGCGCACCTCGAAGGTGACGTTGAGCGCGTTGCTGATGGAGACCATCCCGCTCGACGCGCCCCAGAGCGCGCCGAGCACGCCGAGCGAGACGAGCGAGCCGCGCGCGCCCCTGATCACCTCGCCGAGCGTCTTGGCGAGCAGCGAGGCGGCGTCGGCCGGCAGCACACGGGCGATGTAGTCGAGCAGATGGTCGATCAGCTTGGGGCCCGGCAGCAGGCCGAGGATCGCCGTGAGGAAGAGCAGGGCCGGGAACAGCGCGAACAAAAAGTAGTAGGAGAGGCTCGCGGCGCGATCGAGCAGGTCATGCGCCCAGAGGCCGGCGTAGACGCGCCGCGCCAGCGCGGTAGGCGACAGTCCGCCCAGCCGCCAGGGCGACACCGACGGGCGCCGCTCGTCGGCGACAAGCCGTGGGTCGGGATTCACGGTGCCGCCACAATGGTACACTCGGAGGGCTTTGGAAGCGTCTAGGAACCCGGTGGGCCTCCCGGACTTCAAAACGTCCGGGCAGGTGAGAACCCCCTAGGAGATTGCATATTTCCTAGGGGGTTTTGCTGTGTCCCGTCCGGTGGCGGGGGCTGGTTTCCGGTGGTGATCCCGTGGGTGTGGGCACAGTCGAGGGCACAGCGATATTCTGATCTGGCGATCATCGCCCTGCCACCTCAGCACGCTCGGCGCGCAGCTGTCACAGCCTTCAGGAAACGCATAATCCGATCGGCGCGTACCGACGCGACCTCGGCGGGCAGCCCCTCCGACGTTGCTTCGACGAGCAGCGTACCCTTGCCAGGGAGGTGTTCGTGGCGCGTGCTGACGTCCAGGCGTGCGCCTCGAATCGGACGCCTCGTTGCGGTGACTGTCAGGTTGCGGATCTCACCTTCGACTCGGACAACAAGAAACTCATAGCGCAGCACTAGCACCCATACGGTCGGGGTATCTTTTGTTTCGATGCCATCGTGGACCTCTTCTGCGTCCGGCAGCATTGCCTTTAGCGTGTCGACAACCGGCCTTTCTCTCGATGCTGTTGCGGAGGAACATCGGCTCCCGATTCGCCGGCAGCGTTACGCCCTGATCGGTGTCCACGGCTTTGAAGAAATCGTCCCTCGTCATGGTTTACGTCGTCCTCCTCTCTTGCGCGCGTAGATGGCGCAGATCATGAAAGGTCGTCCTCCGGTGCTGACTCATGTTCTGGTGGGTTCGGAGACTGAACCTGCGCCTCACGGAAGTCAGCATGGAACGGTGGTGGTGCCGAGCCCGGCCCATTGATGGCTTCGGAATCCGTAAACCAGAGTCCCTTCTCAGCCCACACCTTGACGACTTGAATGATGATTCCATTACGCGCGGCGAACTCAATCCGGTACGTACGCTCACGCGTATTCAGTTTCGGCGGCTCTAGGAATTCAAGAGGCCAGGCACGCTTGTCCGACGACGTGGGACCTGGATAGGTCCAATCAAACCCACTGCCGCGCCTGAACGTGCGCCCAATGTCGGTCGGGCCGAATAGCAGTAGCCGGTTCTTGGTGCCGTCTGCTCTGCGCACTACTTCCTGGACCCTGACGACGACGTCGTATGTGGGGTGCTGACCGTTCTGACGGACGTAGAAACGGACCCTGCCTGCCTTGCGCAGCGGCTCGACATAGACGGCGCTTTGACCGCCGGTCACTTGATTAAAAAGCTCGAGGTTCGCCGCCTGCTGCCTCTGAGCGTGCAACAGACCGCCCCATGCAGCAATCACCGCGCCGGCGCTTGAGAGCATGAAGCCGATGAAGACGACCATATACGGAGGGATGATCTTCAGCAGATCTAGCATGCTCACGCGCCCTCCTTTCGCCTCAGGCGGCCTTCGCAACGGCACTGACAGTCGCCACCTCGGCACTTCTCGTGCTCGCCGCGATTGCACGTCACGCAGATCTCAGGGTCCCGATCACGCTTGTCGCGCTTCTCATCGACGCGCGCGTAGATCGCGGCGATCATTGCGCGCCTCCGTGACCGAAGGAATCAAGGAACCGCCGGAGCCATTCGGGCGACATCGTCGGCACAGCCTCCTCGAGCTCGGCGCACGCATCCTCCGTCGCCCGCACGAACGCCAGGCCGGCCGCGCGGTACCGGACGAAGGCCACCCCGAGAGGCGTGTCGGCCTCGACGAGGTTGATCGAGCCGGCGATGGAGACTGCACACGTCTGCCCGCTCCGGGCGACGCCCCGCAGCGCTGCGATCAGTCCCCGCATGGCCCCCGCGAGATCCGGTGGGGCGGCCGCTTGCTCGGCCAAGGTCGTCGCCATCATGGTCGCGTGGTCGAGCAGCGACGTGACGGCGGGCGACAGCGCCGGCTTATTTGTCGCGAGCACGCGCCGGAGCGCCTCGCGGAGCACGTCGACGCGGCGGTTCAATTCGGTCTCGTCCATCACACGCGCCCTCCGTTTGGGTGTTCTTCTTCAGGACTGATCGAATAGTCCTTGCGCACCTCGCCCCGCGACTCTGAGGGATCGGATCGACATCACGCGCCTCCTTTCTGCTCGATGCGTTTGCGGTTCACATAGCGGCGCTGTGTCTCGCGGTGGCGCTTACGATCACGCGCCAGCTGCTCGGGGGTGCGGGTGGCTCGCCGCCTGGCCCCGCGCGCGCGCTCCCGCGCCTTCTGCTCAGGTGTGGTGGCCCACGCGTGCTTGTAATCTCGCATCCGCGCCCGTTGCTCGGGGGTGCGCTTCTTTCTCCATGCCGCCCACCAGACCCGCTCGCGCGCCAAGCGACGCGCGCGCCGCTCAGGGGCAAGGGCGGCCCGGTGCGCCAACTTCCGCGCCTGCGCAGCGTCGCGCTGCTCTCGGGTTTGCTCGCGGATTTTGGCCCGGCGCGCGCGACAGTACAGCCGGTGGTACTCGCGGATCTCCGCCCGGTGCTTCTCCCGCCACGCGCGCGCGTACTCCTTGCGGGGATGCGCGCGAAAGTACGCCCGCATGTAATCCCGCGTGTGCTCGGCGTGCGCGGCCACCCATGCGCGCTGCCGGCAGCGCGTGGAGCAATACCTAGGAAACCGCTTCCCAGGCGAGTGCCGCCGGATCGTGCGCGTACAACCTGGCCCTGCGCAGGGCCACGGCGGCAACCCGGACACTAACGGCTTTGCCTTCGCGCGCCGCTCGATACTCCAGCCGCCTTCGTAGCCGAAGGCTTGAACGGTCGGCGAGAGCTGCGATTCGACGAAGCGACGCGGCGGGCTAGGCATCGGTGCGCTCCACGAGCGTGGCGGCCAGACGCAGCAGCCCCGCAGCGGTGAACGGGATCCCGCTCGCCATCATCATCGCGGCCGTGAACTCCACCGCGGCGAGTGCGCGCTCGCGCTCGCCGACCGCTTCCCAGGCGATCGCCCATTGCAGCGGGGTCCCGCTGTCTTGGATGAAGTCCGAGCGGTAGACATCGACGATGAGCCGGCGCGGCCGGCGGCGCTTTGATATCGTGGAACCGCTCATTCTCGCAATCCCTCCGATTGTGAGATTGGGCCACGGCCCCCGGCGAGCGCCAACTCGCGCGGGGGTTTCGTTTCCTTTACTCCACGAGCTCCGCCACGCTGACCTTGAGCGCCTTCGCCAGCTTCCGGAGCCGGCTCAATGGGGGATCGTGCCGCCCCATCTCCAAGCGCGACAGATACGCCCGGCTGACGCCGACCTTCTTCGCCAGCGCCTCCTGCGTGATCCCTCGCGTCTCTCGGAGCTTCCTTAGTCTCACGGCGAATCTCTCGGGCGACATACTGCTACCTCACAAGTAGCAAAGTCAAGGGTCAGTCCGCGGCCAGGTCGAGCGACGTGCCGGGGGTCTCGGGCGTGCGCGCGGCCTCGTCGAGCACCACGTCCTGCGCCGCCTTGGCCTGCGCCAGCCGTTGGATCGCGTCGTCCACGAACGCGCGGCCGACTCTCGGCTCGCCGAGGTCCAGGGCCTCGCGCGCGCGCTCGAGGATCGCGAGCAGCGTCAACGGCGTGACGGCGACGCGTTGGACGCGGATGCTCATGGGCGGCTCCTCTGGCGGGGAGTCTAGCGCGCGGGCACATGCCTGTGACAGCCACGGTCACGGCTCTTCACCGAGTAGCGCGTCCACCTCTGCCCGGATGCGCAGGAGTGCCTCTCGCCGCTTACGGTCCTGCACGTTCCGGCCGTGCTTCCACGCCGCCCACCGACACCGGCTGTCGCAGAATCGTTGCCTCGGCCGGGGCGCGGCGATCGGGCGTCCGCAGCGCTCGCACGGGCGAGAGTCTACCGGAAGGTCCGGGTCTGCCGTTGCAACGCCTCTGAGGCCCGCTGGCGGCGCTGGTCGAGGCGATTCCATGGGGGTCGGCTAGAGCCGCCTTCACCGCCCGCGAAGCACGCGCCAGGCGAGCGCGAGCCGGTCACGACGCTCTCGCCACGGGCTCGGCTGGCGCCGTCCGCGCCAGTCGGTGAACAAGGGCCGGGCGGCCTGGGCGTCGCCGCCAGGCACCCAGCAGCAACGACGGGCGGCTGGCGAAGATCTCCATGAGCCACTCCATGCGCTGCGCAAGCGCGCCGGCGTCGTCGCTATCGGGAGCGAAGGCGACGGCGCCGTCCGGATCGAAGCGCACGGAGAAGATGTGGACGCCGGGGGCCGGCGAGGGGCCCGCATCGTGGAACGTCATCGTGCGGAGCGCGTCAGGCAATTAGGAACCCCTATAAACCGTATAGTCGGTCGTGTTCTCCCACTGCCAGACCGTTGGGTCGTAGGCCGGGGGCTGAGAGGGTGAGGTCGGCGTCGTCGGCCGCCTCTGGTAGGCGCCGTATGCCTCAGTGGCCCCCGTCAACAACTTCGTCCCGCTCGTGAGGTAGCCGGCGCGACGCGCCTGAGGCCCGAGGAAGCCCTGCAGGACCGCCTCGTTCTGGAAGCCCTGGATCTGGTTGGCGCCGGCCCAGCGGATGCGCCGCGCGTTCAATTCGGCGGTCGAGGCCGACTCCATCTGGGTCAGCAGCGAGGTTCCTTCATCCTCCGAAACACCAGAGGCGGCCGCGCTCGCGCGCGACGCGGCCATGATGCGGCGGTTCTTGTCCCGCTCGTTGGCCTCGGCGACGACGGCCGCCTCACGCGCCGCGTCGGCCTGGTTGCGGGCAACTTTCTTGTTGTAATCGGCGGCCGCCGCCTGCTGTTCAGAACTGGCGTAGAGGCTGACGCCGGATGCGACCGCCGCGACGACTCCCGAGACGATCGCGGCGATATAGTGCCGCTCGCGCGCGCCACGCCCCAGCGGGCCGCCCGCGTGGCGATGGCCGCGGATGCGCGGGGTGCCGGGCTGCTGGCGCTCGTTCATCATGGCTACTTCCCTCGCGCAGCACGCGCCGCGGCGCGCTCCTCGAAAAATCGGATCAGCGCCACGTCGTCACTCAGGCCCGTCTCGTCGAGGTAGGCCTTCACCTTGGCGCGCGCGGCTGGCGTGAGCTGCTTCAGCCAGTGCTCCAGTTCGCCGCGTGCGGCGTCGATGCGTGCGTCGGCCTCCTCGCCCCACAGATCCTCGAGCGCGGCGTTGGTCTCGTCGGGGTCCGGCCGTGTGCCGGCCGCGAGGTAGCCGTTGCCGCGTGCCGCGAACATCGGCAGCACGTCGACCAGGCCGCTCTCGGCTCCGGCCGCGGCCACGAGCGCACCGAGTTCGCGCAGCACGCCCTCGTCGTACTGACGCTCTGATAATTCCGAGGGCAGCGCCGGCAACGCGAGCGGCGCGGTCGCGGCCAACGTGGTGGCCTTCCCTTCGCTGGGCGCGGCCGCCTTCGCCGCGTCGCCAGCCTTGTCCTCCGGATGCAGCGCGCGGTAGCAGGCTTCGAGGTCGAGCGATAGCGAGCGGTGCTCGGGGCTGCCCTCGTTGTGGTTCTTGCGCAGCTCACGGATCGCGGCGATCCGTGCCGTGATCGCCGAGGGCGCGAGCTTCGCGATCTCCGGGGCCGGCGTCAGCGGCTCCAGCTGTTCACCGTGCTGATCGTACTCGACCGGCTGCCGCGGCAGTTGACTGGCCGTCTCACCGCTGCCGTACTTGGTTTTGTACGCGTCCTCCAGCGTCGCGAGCTTTTGGTCGCGATCGCGCATATCGTTCGAGGACAGCGCGGCGCGCGCCGCGGTGATCGCGTCGGGCGGGGCCGGCGTCTCCATCAGCCGTCCCCACGCTCGGCCGTGGAGGAGACCGCGTGCGTCGGCAGCGGCCGACTGGACTCGAGCACGCCGAGGCCGGCGGGAGGTACGGGCGGCGACCACGCGATGAGCCGATCCATCTCGGCGATCGCGCCGGGGATGGTGTCGACGATCTGCTGCACGTTGCCCGCGATGCTCGCCGCCGACAGGAGCGTGCGCTTCGTATTGCTGATCACGACGGCGACGGGCGTTGAACCGATGTCCGCCAGCGTCAGGTCGTCCACTTCTGCGCGGATCTTGCGCGCCCACGCCTCGGCGCTGCCGGCCTGCTCCAAGATGCCGGTGTAGGTTTTCACCTGCTCCCCGGCGCGGGCCGCCGCCTGACCTCCGTGCTTCACGTAGCGTTCGTCAGAGAATTTCTGGATCGCGCGCTGGAGACGGGGGATCGCACTCGGCGCGATCGAGCGGAGGCGGGCGAGCCCCTCGTCCGCGAGCCGCTTTTCCTCCCGCACGGCAAGTCGGACCTCAGCCGGCTTCTGATTGACGAGCGTGTCGTGCGCCGCTTCGCTCGCATCGAGTTTCGCGTCGAGTCTGCTGAAGTCGTCGGTTGTCGTCATGGTCGTCTCCTCAGCTCTTGCTGCGGCGGAAGATGCGGATCTCATACTCGCTGCCCTCGGACGCCGAGGCTTTCCACATCTCGGGGGGCGCCGCGGCGGCAACCGTCGTGGCCACGATCGTCGACAGCCCCAGATGATTCGGGCTCGACGTCTGCCCGGCTTTCGGCGTGAACGTCAGCGTCTGCCCGGCAATCGCCAGCGTGTAGAGTTGGAACTGTTCCATGTCGCTCTCTCCTCGTCGGTGGTCGTTAGACTGCAGCCACGCGCGTCTTGTGATCGGTGATCTCGGCGCGCAAGGCCCGAGCCTTCGGCTCCAGCTCGTCCACTTCGAGCCGCAGGGCGTCCCGGACATCCTCGTACGCGCGCATGTCGTCCTGGGCCTGAGTGGCCCTGGTCCGCAGTCCGGGGAGCCGCCCCTCGAGCTCGGCCGCCGTGGCCTGCTTCGCCTTGAGGTCCTTGTCCGCTTCACCGGCCGCCTGCTGCATGTGCGCCACGCGCGCGCTCAGGCGCTCCTCGACGATCGTCATGACCTTGGTGGCGGCCGTCTCGGCGATCGTGTCAATCTCTGCGTTCGTGATCAGCTCCATCGAATCCTCCTCATGCGGTTCATGTGGTCACCACTCGCGCGTCGTGGACGTCGCGCGGTTCTGCCACGAGCGGCGCTCGCCGTACGGATTGGCCGTGGCCGACGTTGCGTAGCGCGGCAGCGGCGTCGAGGGCCGATCGCGCCAGGGCGCCAACGCCCCGACCGCGTAACAGAGCGCGTCGCCGACGTCACTATGCGGATGATTCTTTTCGGGCAAGTCACGGAGCAGCGTTCCGTCCGCGCGGCGAGGGTAATGCCAGCGACCCGCCGCCGCCTCACGGAGTACCGCGGTATCCGGACCAGGCGCCACCACGAGCGCCGGCTGGCCACCCACCATGCGGCCGAGCACGCCGAGCAGCGGTTCGATGCGCGGGGGCCACTTGCTCGGTCCTTCACGCACGTACCCGCGCAGCAGGCGTTGAATGATCTTCTCCGGGCTCTCGTCGCTGTTGCCGTAGTCGCCGACGAGGCCGGCCGGGTCAATGCGATGCTCCAGCGTCCCCGCGTCACGCCGCAGCAGCCCGGCGCGGTCGAGCCACGGCAACACCTCGCGCGCGACGTGTTGGGCCATGCCGCCGTAGTCCGTGCAGAGCGAGGCGAGGACACGGAGCTGGCCGCGGTGCTCCTGCACGACGACGGTGGCCGGCCGCAATCCCGTGTCGTGGCCGAGCATCGTGCGCGCGCCGCGGATCACGGCCAACGGCGCGCGGCTCACGTGCAGGTCGGGATTCCACACGCCCGCGAGCACGGCCTCGCCCGCGACGATCAACGCCGGCTCGCCATGCACGAGGCGCCGCTGAAGGTCCGGGCGGCCATCGAGCGCTTCCAGCCACGTCGCGCGATCGGCGGCCGACGCGCGTTCGCCCGGCGGAATGCGCACGAGGAGCGTGCCGCGCTGCTGACGGATCGCGTATCGCTGCCACGTCCAGTGCGTCTCGCTGCCATAGTTGGACGTCACGAGCACCGGGTGGTGGTACGAGGGGCGCCGCAGCGACGTGATGCCGATCCCGAGCGCGTCCTCCGTCAGTCCGCTCGACGCCTCCACCCCAGCCGGGGCCGCCTCTTCGATCCACATCGCGTCAGCGGCCTTGCGCAGCGAGTCCTGTTCGGCCGCATGCTCGACGCCGAAAAGCCTCAGCATCACGTACGCCTGCCCGCCCACCGCCGCCGTCCACACGTGCTCACCGTCGCTGCCTTGCCACAGACCCCGCCACAGCGGCTCCTCCAACGTCTTGACCAGTTTTTCTTTGTGCTCTGTGAACGTGCTCGACGGCACGAGCACCTCGACGGGCAGCGCGTAGCCTTCGGCGCGATGCCGCTCGGCGTAGAGCAGCCAGGCGATGCCGCCGCCGATGCTCTTGCCGTCGCCGCGCGCGCCGAGCATCGCCACCTCGCGCACCGCGCCGCTCACCAGCGTGAGCGCCGCCAATGTGGCCGCCGCCCGGAGCTCCAGCACGAGCACGCGCAGCTCCAACGCGATCACCTCCGGATCGCTCCCCGCCTGCAACCGCGCCAGGGTCTCCGCGCGCGCCTCGTCGGTCAGCGACCCCACGAACGCCACCGCCCGCTGCGCATCGAGGGGCCACGCCCACGCGGGCGGCTCGGTCGTCGTCAGGATCACGGCCACGCCCGCCAGCCGGTCCTGCGCGGCGTCCTGCTCGAGCACGCGCGCCCAGCGCTTGCCGAGCGGGGTCTCACCGAGCAGCGGACCGAAGCCGTCGCCGCTCATGCGCGCCGCAGCCCGAGCCGCCGCTCGTGCTCGCCGATCAGCCCGGCCACCTCCAACTCGGCCAGCTTGAGCGCGGCCTGCGCGCCGGCAATGACCACCGCCGCGATCCTGTGATCGAGCCGCCCCGTGCGCGCGTCGTTGATCGTGTCCGCGATCAGCGTTCGCACGCCGGACGGGTTGTCGAGCACGGGCGAGGGCGTGTCGCCGGGCAGACAGGGGATGCTTCGCATGCGACTTGCCACCCCGCCCTTCATGGCCAGTCGGCGCCGGCCCTCGGCGTCCGTGCGATGCCAGACACACGCGCGCGCCTCGACGCCGATCGTTTGACCGCACGGTCGACCATCCGCGCCCACGTGGCCGCGATCACCGCACTTCATCGAGTCCTCGGCAGCCATGAAAACTTCGTAGAAAGGGGCCGGATTGTGAGGGAGGCTCCCCGAAGGCCGTCAGGATCGCGTTTTTCGGGGGTACCCCCTCGGTGCATCCGATTCGGCCGGCGCGGCGTCACGCTGGCGTCCTCCAGCCGTCGGCCAGACGGTCGAGGGCCAGTCGGTCGAACAGCACCTTGCGCAGCGGCCGGCCACCGGGTCCAGGGATCACGACGCGCGCCGGAGTGAGCACGCCGCGGTCGAGCAGCTCGCGCACGGTGTCCTCGGCCAGGTCGCCGAGGTAGGCCGCCGTCTGCGCCACGTCTAGCAACCGGCGATCGGTGAGGGTGGTGGGCCTCCCGGACTCAGAGTCCTGACCGCGACCCTCGGGCTCGCCATTGACGCGGGTGTCGACGTCGGCCTGTGCCCGGCCTGTGCCCTTGCGTGGACGGCCAGGGCGGCCTCGGAGGCGCTCGGCAGCGGCGGCCAGGGGCAGCGGTGCCGGGGTCATGCGGGCGCCTCGATGGGTTCGCGGAGACACGGCGGACACACCCAAGGCGTCATGCGCGCAGCGGGCGTCTTGGGCGCTGGGCGCAACAGTCCCCCGCAACCGTCCCCATAGAACCGTCCCCCTTACGGTGGGGACGGAGGGACGGTTCCTGCGTCCCCAATCGTCCCCGTGGCGTGGGGACGGTTCGATATGCGTGATTCCTCTCGTGAATCATCACGCGTGCCCCGACGAACCGTCCCCGTTCGGCGGGACGATTGCTCCAACGACGAAGTAGCGGTGCGACCCCTTCTTACTGCCGGGTGCCGAGTCGACTTTGCCCTCCTTCTGGAAGGCCTCAAGCACCGACTTGATGGTGTCCCACCGCCCGAGCCCGGCCTGCTTCATGGCCGTCGTGGTGGCGGGGCCGTTCACCCTGAGCCAGTCGAAGACCTTGCCGCGCGGGCCCGCGCGCTCGGCCGTCTCGGTGGTGGTGTCGGTGCCGACCAGGCGGGTGATGAAGCCGTCGACGACGGTGCACACGAAAGTGAAGGGCGCTGGGTCGGCAGAGAACTTGTAGTCCTCGGGGAAGACGAGTGACTCCCGCGCGCCGACCTTCTCCACGTGGACGGGGCACTCGCAGGCGGCGAACCAATCACCGCCTGACGCCCGCTGGCTGCGGCTTCGCTGGTCCTGGCCGGTCGTCGGCGGCTTCACGTCGTGGTGGACGATCACGATGCTGACGCCAGTCCTACTGACGATCAGGCGCAGCACGGAGGTCAGCTCGCGCACCTTGGCCGGGCCCTCATCGGTCAGGGCCGATAGCCGGCGGGCAGCGTCGAGCACGAGCACCTTCGCCTCAAGGCGCGCGAGGTCCGTGATGAGCCGCTCGACCCACACGGGATCATCGAGACTGATGCCGCGGCGCACCGCGACGTGCAGGGTGTCGGGCAGGAACTCGCCGCAGCGGTCGTAAACCATCGACCGAATCCGCGAGCGCGTGAGGGCGCGCGGGTCTTCCTCTTGGACGTACAAGACGACGACGGGATCGGCGGGGGCGAAGCGCGAGAGCCCGAAGGGCGCGGTCCCAGTCGCCGCCGCGAGCGCGAGCTCGAACGCGCCGAGGCTCTTCCTCGCCCGTGGAACGCCGTGCAGGAGCATGATCACGCCGCACGGCAGGAGCTCGGGGAAGATGACGTTGAGCGGCGGGTCCTCCTCGCGTAGGAACGCGCCGATCGGCTGGATGTAGTCGCTGACGAGCGGATCAGCGGCGGTCGCCGCCGCCTTCTCGAGGTCGAACGCGCTCACGAGGGCTGCTCCATCGCCGCGCGGAAGTCGCGCCAGGTGCGGCCGGCGCAGTGGGCGTGCAGGCACGTGAAGTCGAACGCGCCCGAGGCGTGGATCATAACGGCCGCCCCGCCGCGACTGGTGCTGTGCTCGTCGGCCCACGGACACTCGCGCAGCTCGACGAGGTAGCCGCTCGACCAGCGCTTGACGCGCGCCGCGGGAATGCCCCACGTCTGGAGCTTCGCGAGTAGCGCGCCGGCCAGATCGTCCGGCGCCGGAATCGGTGGCCCTGTGTACGGGCGACGGGCGGCGTGGCCCTCGGCTTCGAGTCGAACCAAGTGAGCGAGGTACGGCTGCTGCCACCGGATCGCGTCGGGCGTGCCCGGCCATTGATGGCCGGTGACGCAGATGTACCGTTCACTGGCGTACACCTCAATCTGAGGGCCCTTCAGCGCGCGCTCGATGCCACCCTGGACGAAGACGTGTAGCCCCGTCCCGCTCGGGCTGATCTCGGTCCAAGAGTCGCAGCGCTCCACGATCGTCTCGGCGCGAGGGTCGAGCCGGCCCTCCGCGTCGATCACGCGGTCGAGGTCGATGCACGTGATGCCAGCCGCCGACGTCAGCACCACGCCGATGCCAGCGACCGGCCCCCGGCGTGGATCGGGGTCCAGGTCGACGAGCGCGGCGTACGCCTCGGCCGCGTCCTCAAACGTCGCCCACGTGGCCGGATCGGTGCTTGAGGCGCGCATGCTGGGCTCCGCGGCCCGGTACGGCACCTTCGCGGGCTTGTCACCGTCGCGAGGCTCAGCCCGCCAGAGCACCCACGGCTGCTCGCGCAGCGCGGGCGGGATCGCCTCAGTCTGCACGCGCAACCACTCGCGGCTCACTGTGTGAGCGCCTCGCCGTCAAGCCGGGGCAGCTCACACGCCTTCGGCGTCGGCTTGAGGTTCGCGCGGAGGCGCTGGGCCTGCCTGCCCTTGCTGCGGCGGACCCGCGGCGTCGGGTCCTCGGACGCCACCTCGAGCGCGAACGCGAAGCGACCTAGCGCCGCGAAGAAGTCGGCAGGGTCGAACCAGATCTTCTCGCGGAGGTGATCGATCCAGTCGTTGCGTGCTGCGATCGAATCGAAGATGCCGCGCCCCCCGTCCCGGAAGAGGACGTAATACTGTTCTGTCTCGCTAGTGCACTTGCCGGTGAACTTCCACGTCCCCGAACGCGGCGCGTACCACCGCGCGCGATCGGCGAACCAAGAGAAGCTCCACGCGGGCTCATGCGGGCAGACCTCACAGCGCGGCGCGATCCTCACCGCAACGCCTCCAGCGCAGCGACGACGGCATCGAGTCGCCGCGATCGCCGCGCGTCGAATGGCCCGAAGGTCACGAGCTCAAGCCGCCGACGCTCGAGACGGAGGAGCAACCGCGCGAGCGCGAGGATCACTCAGCACCATTGCCGAGACGCTCGCGCTTGACGACTCGCTGGGTGCGGGTCCGCACGAATCGATCGAGCGCTCGAGGGTCGAAGAGTACGCGCCGGCCCAAGCGCGTCACCGGCACTCGGTGCTGTCGGACCCACGCGCGGATCGTGTGCACGGAGACCGAGAGCAACCGCGCCGCGCCGTCGACGTCGAGGAGCTGCTCTGTCATCGCGCTCAACGGTCGCATTGCCTCCGGCGAATGTCCATAGGTAGAGCCTGATATCTGTTGACACGGCTTGTGACGGTTTGGTAGGCTGCATCCGTGAACACCAAGCGCCGTTCACGGCGGAAGCAACCGAGCGCGATCACGGAGGCCTTCGCAGCGCAACGGCGTGTCGGCCTCGGCGACGCCCGGCTTCGATGGCTTGTGGATTTCGCACGCCGGCGAGAGGACGATGCCAGCCGTCAGCTACGAGACGACAGCCTCAGCACGCGATGGGAGGCCTTTGCCTTCGCGTTCGCTCGGGTGCTCGAAGTCGCCGAGGACACGCCGCCGCCAACGTCGGCAGAGATCACGGCCGCGCACCGGGCGCTCTGGGCCGACGTCCTCGGCGCTCTCCAGCTCGCGCGGCCCATCGAGGGAGCGCGTTGGGTCGGTACGCTTCTGCCTCAGTCGGACGGTACGGTGAAAGCCGTGACCGACACCTCAGGCCTGCCGTTCGAGGAGGCCTTCATGGTGCAGGCGTACGAGGCGCTTCGCGCGGCGCACCGGGCGCGGTTGCGCTTCTGCCCGGTCTGTCACCGACCGTTCATGAGCAAGCGCCCGGATGCGAAGGTGTGTCCGACCGGCTCCTGCCGCACGCTCGCCTGGCGGCGGCGGCATCCTGAGAGGTTCCGCCAGGCAAGACGTGACGCCTACCGACGCGGCGTCGTGAACAAGACGGGCAATCGCAACGTGCGCATTCAGCGCCGAACAAGGGGAGACTCCAATGGCTAGCCTCTATCTCCGCGGAGACATGTGGTGGGCGAAGTACCGTCAGGGCGGCCAGGTCGTCCGCGTGTCGACGGGCTGCGCGAAGAAGCGCGAGGCCCAGGACTGGATTGATATTCGCGCCGGCAAGATCGCCGAGGGCCAGCCGTTGCCGGTGAAGATGGACGCGATCCTCTACGACGAGCTGCGCGCGGATCTCGACGCCGCCTACAAGGTGAAGGGGATCCGCTCGCTCGTGGACGCCGAACGCCGCATGAAGCACCTTGACGCCGCGTTCAAGGGCTGGCGTGCGGTCAACATCACCGAGTCCGCGATCGACGCCTACGTGGCGAAGCGGAAGACGGAGAAGGTTCCGGACACTGACCGCTTGGTCGCGCCGGCCACGATCAACCGGGAGCTGGCCCAGCTCCGCCGGATGCTGCGCCTCGGCTATCGGCGCCGCAAGCTGGCGCACATGCCGACGATCACCATGCTTCCGGAGTCGCAGCCCCGTCAGGGATTCGTCGAGCAGGCCGGGTTCGATGCGATCGCCTCGCACCTCGCGCCGGGCCCGGCGCTGGCCGCCACGATCGCCTTTGAGGCGGCGTGGCGCATCCGCTCCGAGGTCCTGACGCTCGAGTGGCCGCGGGTGGATCTCGCCGAGGGGAGCATCCGCCTGGACGGCGCGCACTCCAAGAACGGCCAGCCCCGGACGGTCTACCTCTCGCCGACCACCACGAAGCTGCTCGTGGAGCAGCGAGCCCGGGTGGAGGCGTTGGGCCGCGAGCTCGGGCGGATCTTCACCGACGTGTTTATCCACACCGACAAGGGCCCCCTCCAGGGCCGGCGGCAGCGCGAATTTAACAAGGCATGGCGCGGGGCCTGCCGGAAGGCCGGGTATACTGGCACCCTGCTGCACGATCTCAGGCGGTCGGGGGTTCGGGCGATGGTGAGGGCAGGGGTCCCGGAGTCGGTGGCCCAGCGTATCTCCGGGCACGCGACGTCGGCCGTCTTCCGCCGCTACGACATCACCAGCGATCAGGATTTGCGCGAAGCGCGCGACCGCAGGGCACAATTTGGGCACAATCAGGCGGCGAAGGTCGTGAGCATTGCGCGCTAAGTTGCTAGAATCGTTTTTTGGAAGCGTCTAGGAACCCGGTGGGCCTCCCGGACTTCAAATCCGGTGTCCGGCTCTAGACAAGCCGGAGGTGGGTTCGACTCCCACACGCTTCCGCCACGTGAGGACACGGGGGAATGGCGAAGCAGGAGCGCAAGGGACGCGGCGGCGCGCAGCGCGGGCGTCGGCGCTGGACGCTCGGAGCGGGGATCGCGGCGGTGGTGGTGGTCGCGCTGATCGTCGGCTGGTTCGCGTATCGCGCGCAGGCGGATTTGCCGGGCCAGAAGTTCTCGGACCTGGGCAACCTGCACGTGCAGACGGTCGGCGATCCGCACGAGCCCTACAACTCCACGCCGCCCACCTCGGGGCCGCACCTGCCGTACATCGCGCCGTGGGGCATCCACACGCGGCCGATCCCCAACGAGCTGCAGGTCCACAACCTCGAGGACGGCGGCGTCGTCGTCCAGTACAACTGCACGTGCCCCGAGGTCGTCGACAAGCTCGCGGCCATCGTGCGCAAGTATCCGACGCAGGTCGTCCTCGCGCCGTACCCGACGATGAAGAGCCGGATCGCGCTGACGGCGTGGACGCGCCTCGAGACGCTGGACGACGTCGACGAGGCGCGCATCGAGCGGTTCATCCGAGCGTACCGTGGGATCGACCACCACACGCGGTAGGCTGGTGATGATGGGCGTGGCGTTGTCGCTGGTCGGGTGCGCGCGGCCGCACGTCTCGCCGCTGGCGCCGCCGCCGTACCGCGCGGAGATCGGCGCGGGCTACGACGCCACCTGGATGGCGCTCGTGCGGGCCCTCGCCAAGCAGAACCTGCCGCTGCGCGCGATCGCGCGCGACTCGGGCGTGATCGCCACCGACGACGTCGTGACGCCGATCGGCGTCTACTCCGACTGCGGCCGCATCGGCGACGAGCAGCTCGAGGGCGAGGCGCTGGTGACCTTCACGATGTTCGTGGAGCCCGACGGCGCCGACACGCGGCTGCAGATCAACTCGAACATGCGCACGCAGGGGCACCGCAAGGGCTCCTCCGGCAAGCTCAAGACGAAGCCCGTCTATTCCTGCGCGTCCACGGGCCGCTTCGAGGCCAACCTCGTCGACGCGATCCGCGAGGCGGTGAAGCGCTAACCGTGGCCTCGCGACTGGCCGACCTCATCCGCAAGGCCCGCCGGCTCGCCGCCGAGCGCGACCGCCTCATCGACGCGCTCGCCGCCGACTGGGCGCGCGCGCTGCGCGGGCAGGGGCTCACCCCGGAGGACCTCGACGAGCTCTGGGCGGGGCTCACCGAGGACGCCGTGCGCCGCGGGACCCCGGAGGGCCGCTGGTCGGCGCAGGCCTGGCGCGCCGAGGCGCAGGAGGTCATCGCGCGCCTGCGCGCCAAGGTCGAGGCGGCGCTCAGTGAGCGCTGACCGGGCGGCCGCGCTCCGCAGCCTGCCGTCGGTCGACCTGCTCGTGCGGCGCGTCGCCGCCGACCCCGCCCTCGTCGGGGTGTCGCGTGCGCGGCTGACGGCGGTCGTGCGCGAGGCGCTGGACGCCGAGCGCCGGCGCGCGCGCGAGCACGGCGCGCCGCCCGCCGACGCCGACACGCTCGCCGCGCGCGTCGTCGACGGCGTCCGCCGGGCCGGGCTGTTCTCGCTGCGCCCGGTGATCAACGCCACCGGGGTGGTGCTCCACACGAACCTCGGCCGCGCGCTGCTGAGCGACCTGGCGCGTGAGCGCGTGGCAGCGGTGGCCGCCGCCTACTCGAACCTCGAGATGGATCTCGCCAGCAAGGAGCGCGGCTCGCGCTACAGCCACGTGGAGGCGCTGCTGCGGCGGCTGACGGGTGCCGAGGACTCGCTCGTCGTCAACAACAACGCCGCCGCGGTGCTTCTGGCCCTGGAGACGCTGGCCCACGGCAAGGAGGTCATCGTCTCGCGTGGCGAGCTGATCGAGATCGGCGGCGAGTTCCGCATTCCCGACATCATGCTGCGCAGCGGCGCCGTGCTGCGCGAGGTCGGCGCGACCAACCGCACGCACCTGCGCGACTACGCCGACGCCATCGGCCCCGGCACCGCGCTGCTGCTCAAGGTCCACACCTCGAACTACCGCGTGATCGGCTTCACCGCGGAGGTGTCGAGCCGTGAGCTGGTCGAGCTGGGCCGCGAGCGCGGGATCGCGGTGATGGAGGACCTCGGCTCGGGCTCGCTCGTCGATCTCCGCCCGTGGGGCTTTCCTTACGAGCCGACGGTGCCCGAGGTCGTCGCCTCGGGCGTGGACCTCGTGTCGTTCTCGGGCGATAAGCTGCTCGGCGGGCCGCAGGCGGGCATCGTGGTGGGCACGCGCGCGATCGTCTCGCGGCTCAAGAAGAACCCGTGGAACCGCGCCCTCCGCATCGACAAGTTCACGATCGCGGCGCTGGAGGCGACGCTCACCGCGTACGAGGCCGGCACCGCCCGCGAGGCGGTGCCGACGCTGCGGCTCCTCACCGAGCCGCTGGCCACGGTGGTGGCGCGCGCCCGGCGCGTGCTGCGCGGGCTCGGCGCGGAGGCGGCGCAACGGCTCGCCGCGCGCGTCGACGAAGGCCGCGCGCAGGTGGGCGGCGGCGCGCTGCCGACGGTGGAGCTGCCCACGGCCGGCGTCTCGCTCGGCGCCACGGACGCCGCCGCCCGCGCCCTCGACGCCGCGCTGCGCGTCGGCGATCCGCCGGTGGTCGGCCGGCTCGTCGAGGACCGCTTGTTCCTCGACTGCCGGACGGTGCTGCCGGCGCAGGTGGCGGGGCTCGTGAGGGCGATCGTCACCGCCGCGCGCCCATGAGTCTCGGCCGCGTATGAGCGCGGCGCGCCGCCACGTCGTGGTCGGCACCGCCGGCCACATCGATCACGGCAAGACCTCGCTCGTCAAGGCGCTGACGGGGACCGACACCGACCGCCTGCCCGAGGAGAAGGCGCGCGGCATCACCATCGACCTCGGCTTCGCGTTCCTCGAGGAGCCGGACGGCCTCACCATCGAGGTCGTCGACGTGCCGGGCCACGAGCGGTTCGTGAAGAACATGCTGGCGGGTGTCGGCGGCATCGACCTCGCCATGCTCGTGATCGCCGCCGACGAAGGCGTGATGCCGCAGACGCGCGAACATCTCGCTATTTGCTCTCTCCTCCATATCCGAACCGGCCTGGTCGTCCTGACGAAGATCGACATGGTCGAGACCGATTGGGTCGAGCTCGTCCGCGACGACGTCGCGACGCTGGTGCGCGGCACGTTCCTCGAGGGGGCGCCGGTGGTCCCCGTGTCGGCCAAGACGGGCGCGGGGCTCGACGAGCTGCGCGCGACGCTGCGGCGGCTCGCCGAGACGGTGCCCGCGCGCGGCACCGACCAGCTGCCGCGGCTGCCCATCGATCGCGTGTTCACGATCAAGGGCTTCGGCACCGTCGTCACGGGCACGCTGGCCGCGGGCGCGCTCGGCGTGGACGACCGCGTCGAGGTCTTTCCGCGGGGGCTCGTGGCGAAGATCCGCGGGCTCCAGACGCACGGGCACGCCGTCGAGCGCTCGATGGCGGGGCAGCGCACCGCGGTGAATCTCCAGGGCCTCGAGCGCGCGGCCGTCGACCGCGGCGACGTCATCGGCATCGCGGGAACGCTCTCGGCCACGGCGCTGGTGGACGTCGTTCTCGAGATCCTCCACGACGCGCCGCGCCCGCTCAAGAGCCGCGACCGCGTCCGCCTGCACGCGGGAACGAGCGAGATCATGGCGCGCGCCCTGCTTCTCGACGGCGCCGAGCTGGCTCCCGGCAAGCGGGGCTTTGCGCGGCTGCGGCTGGAGGCGCCGCTCGTCGCGCTGGCCGGCGACCGCTTCGTGATCCGCTCGTACTCGCCGATCGTCACCATCGGCGGCGGAACGCTGCTCGACACGGACCCGCCGCGGCTCAAGCGCCCGGCGCGGCTCGCGCACCTGAATGTGCTCGAGGCGGGCGCGCCGGAGGCGGTGGTCGAGGAGCACGTGCGCGGCGCCGGCATCGGCGGCATTCGCCTGCCTGCGCTCGTCGCGCGCGTGCCGTTCGGGCCCGCGCGCACCCGCCAGCTCCTGGACGCCCTGGCCGCGGCCGGCCGCGTGACGGCGGTGGAGCGCGACTGGTCGCTGCACGCCGACGCGGTGGCGCGCCTGCGCGGGCTCGTCACGGCCGCGCTCGAGCAATTCCATCGCGCCCAACCGCTGCGCGGTGGGATGTCGCGCGAGGAGCTGCGCGTACGTGCGGCCAACGCCGACGAGCGTGTGTTCGCCCACGTGCTCGGGGCGCTCGCCGCCGAGGGCGCCGTCCACGTGGACCGCGACAAGGTCCGGCTCGCCGCGCACGAGCTCCGCCTGAGCGCCGCGCAGCAGACGGCGGTGGACCGGCTCGAACGCGAGTTCCGCGAGGCGGCGGCGGCACCGCCGAGCGCCGAGGAGGCCCTCGGCCGCGCCGGCCTCGCCGGCGACGAGGAGCACGAGCTCTTCCAGCTCCTGGTCGAGTCGCGCAAGCTCGTGCGCGTGAAGGAATCGCTGTTCTTCCACGCGGCGGCGCTCGACGCGATCCAGGACAAGCTGGTCGCGATGCTGCGCGAGCGCAAGGAGATCGGGCCGGGCGACATCAAGGACCTGCTCGGCATCTCCCGGAAGTACGCCATCCCGCTGCTCGAATACTTCGACGCCCGGCGCGTAACGACGCGGGTGGGCGAGCGCCGGGTGTTGCGCGGAGGGTAGGGAAGGGTGCTAAGGTAAGGCCTCGGAAAGGAGTTCGCCATGTTTGGTCTGGGGTATCAGGAACTGCTCATCATTCTCGTGATCGTGCTGATCCTCTTCGGCGCGAATCGCCTCCCCGAGCTCGCCCGCTCGCTCGGCTCCAGCGTGAAGGAGTTCAAGAAGGGCGTGAACGAGGCGCACAAGGAAGAGACCACTCCGGCTCGGAAGGACGAGGAGAAGAAGGCGTAGCCTCCGTCATCGGCGTCGACCTCGGAGGCACCCGCGTTCGCGCGGGAGCCGTCACGGTCGACGGGCGGCTCACCTCGCAGACCGAAGCCCTCACCCAGCCCCAGCGCGGCTCCGCCGCAGTCCTCGAGACCGTCCGCGACGCCGTCGCCACCCTTGCCGAAGGCCTGAACGACCTCGCCTCGATCGGCGTCGCCTGCGCCGGCCAGATCCACGCGGAGACGGGCGCCGTCGTCCAGGCGGCCAACCTCGGCTGGCGCAACGTCCCGCTCGCCTCGACGCTCACGGCCGCCTTCGGCGTCCCCGTCACCGTCGAGAACGACGTCCGCGCCGCGGCGTGGGGCGAGTATCGCTTCGGCGTGCACCGTGGGGCCGGCTCGCTCATGGCGGTTTTCGTGGGCACGGGCGTGGGCTCGGGCGCGGTGCTCGACGGCCAGCTCTGGTGCGGCGCGGGCAACGCGGCCGGCGAGCTCGGGCACACCCAGGTCGTCGTCGACGGACTGCCGTGCGCCTGCGGCGCCCGCGGCTGTCTCGAGCAGTACGTCTCGGGCAGCGGGTTCCAGCGGCGGCTGCGCGACGCCCTGGCCGCCGGCGTCAAGACGCGGCTCGCCGAGCTGACGGAGAACGACCCGGACGCGCTCGACGCCACCATGGTCGCCGCCGCCGCGAACTCGGGCGACGAGTTCGCGCGTGAGCTCTGGACCGACGCGACGCGCTACCTCACGCTGGCCGTCGCGAACTACGTGACCCTGCTCAATCCGCAGATCCTGATCCTCGGCGGCGGCCTCTTCGAGGCGCTGCCCGAGCTGTTCGACGGTGTCGCCGGGGGGATCCTCAAGGCGACGACCGAGCTCGCCCGGGGCTCGCTCTCGATCGAGCACGCACGCCTCGGCGACTGGGCGGGGGTGCTCGGGGCGGCGGCCCTCGCTTTACCCGGAGGGGGGCTTTGCCCCCCTTCCGGCGGTCGTCGCGCGCCTTAAGGCGCGCTCCTTCCTGCCTCCCCCCAGACAGGATTGCGGCGGCAAAGCCGCCGCTCGACCTTGCGCGCAGGTATACTCTCCAGCCGCGATGCGCGATCGGGGCGACCGTTGGGATTACGTGCTTGCCGGCGCGCTCGCCGTCCTGACCGTCCTCTCGCGGCTGCCGTTCCGGGCGCGCATGCTCTACAACTGGGACGCCGTGCAGTTCGCGCTGGCACTGCGCGAATACGACGTCGTCAAGCACCAGCCCCATCCGCCCGGCTACATCCTCTACGTCGGCCTGGGCCGCATCGTGAACGCGTGGCTCCACGATCCCACCGCGGCATACGTGCTGCTGGCGGTGGCCTTCAGCGGGCTCACGACGTTCGTCGTGTACCTGCTCGCTCGCGCCGTCTACGATCGCGCGACGGCGCTGGTGGCGGCCAGCGTGCTCGCCGTCAGCCCGCTGTTCTGGTTCTACGGCTCGGTGGGGCTCACCTACGCAGGCGAGGCGCTCTTCGCGTCGAGCGTGGCGCATTTTGCGTTTCGCGCGCTCGACGGCAGCGAGGCCGACGCGTGGCTCGCCGCCGCCTACCTGGCGCTGGCCGCCGGGATGCGGCAGTCGCTGCTGCTGCTGCTCCTGCCGATGTGGCTCGTGGCCTGCGTGCTCGGCGTCCGCCGCGCCCGCACGGTGCCCATCGGCGCGGCGATCCTCGGCGCGCTGACGCTGCTCTGGTTCGTGCCGATGGTGGCGCTCACCGGCGGGCTCGGCCGGTACCTCGCGGCGTCGGCACAGCTCGCCGACTCGGTCGTGCTGCCGACGTCCATCGTGGCCGTCCCATTCGAGACGACGCTGCGCACGTCGCGCTACCTGCTGGAATCGGTGCTCGTCGCGCTCGGCCCGCTGGCCCTCGCCGTCCTGCTCGTGCCGTGGTACGCGCGTCGCCACGGCTGGGGCCGCCGCGAGTGGCTGCTGCTCGCCTGGATCGCGCCGCCCGTGCTCGTCTACACGCTCGTGCACTTCGGTCAGGCAGGCTACGTGCTGACGTTCCTGCCGGCGCTGGTGGTGCTGCTGGCGCGCGTGCTCGTCACCGCCTTCGCCGAGGCCGCCGCGCGGGCCCGCCGGCGCGCGCTGGGGCCGGCGCTGACGGCGGCCGCGGTCGTGCTGGTCGTGCTGGTCAACGGCGCCTTCTTCGTCAACGCGCGCCCGCTGGCGCGCGACTTCGACACGCCGAAGCCGGCGTGGCGGCTCGCGGCGGAGCACGAGGTGTTCGACTGGATCTTCAGCCGCACGGCGGCGGCCCTGCACGAGCACGAGGAGGTCGTGCGCACCTTCGTCGATGCCATCCGCGGGCTCTATCCGCCGGAGGAGACGGTCGTCATCACCGAGCTCGGCAACGCCCGCTCGTACCCGTGGCTGCGCCACGCGATGTTCTACCTGCCGGAGTACTCGATCTTCGAGCTGCGGGTCGGCGAGCTGCCGCCCGGCTACTACGCGCCGCAGCTCGCGTCGGACATCCTGCCGTCGCCCGACAGCGATGTGCGGCTGCCCGCGCGCACGCGGCGGGTCGTGTGGTTCGTGGATCACTGGGCGCCCTCGGTGGCGCGGCCCGCGGGCCTCGTCGAGATCGAGCTGCCGTACGGCCGCTTCCTCTACGCGCTGCCGATCGACCGGCGCCCGATCGCCTACGCAGGCTACACGCTCGTGCGTGACCGCTGACCGCCGCGACGATCTCCTCGTTCTCCTGGCCGCCGCGCTGCCGCTGGCGCTGCTGCTGCTGCGCGAGCGGCTGATCGCCGGATCCGCCGGCTTCCCGCTCGACGACTCCTGGATCCACCTCCACTTCGCGCGCAACCTCGCCGAGGGCGCGGGGTTCGTGTACAACCCCGGCGCCCCGGTGGCGGGCTCCACCGCGCCGCTCTGGACTTTGCTCCTGGCGGCGGGCGCGCGCGTGGCCGGCGCCTCGCTCGTGATGGTCAAGACGCTCGGCGTCGCCGGCGCGCTGGCGGCCGCGCTGGTGCTGCGCCGCGCGGCGCTGGCCTGGGGCGCGTCGCCGCCGGCCGCGCTCGTGGCCGCGATCGCGCTGCTCTGGAGCGGGCCGTTCGCGTGGGGCGCGCTGTCGGGCATGGAGGTGACGCTGGCCGCGCTCCTCGTGGCGGCGGCGCTGCTGGCGCTGGCGCGCGATCGCCTCGTGCTGACGGCGGTTGCCGGCGGGCTCGCGACGCTGGCCCGTCCGGAGGCCGTCGTGCTGCTGCCGTTCCTGGCGTTCGCGCGGCGTCCGACGCCGAAGCGGCTGGCGCTCTTCGCCGTGGTCGTCGTCCTGGCGCTCCTGCCGTTCGCGGCCTTCTGCTGGGCCACGACCGGCACGCCGGTTCCCTCGACGGCCATCGCCAAGGTCGAGGGCGGGCTGCTGGGCCGACTCATCGGCCTGCGCGAGCCGGCGCGGGTGACGTGGCTCGATCGCCCGGTCGCGTTCAGCGTCGAGTGGCTCACGTGGCTCACGCGAACGCACCCGCTGCTGGCGCTGGCGCTGCCGGCGATCGTGCTCGTCTGCAGGGGCAGTGGGGAATCGTCCAAAGATTTCGCGCCGAACAGGCGGCGGACTGGCCGCGCGCTCGGTATCGTGGGCCTCGTACTGCTCGCGCATCCGCTCGCCATGGCGGTGCTCGCGCCCTATCGCGGCCCCGGCTTTCAGGAAGGCCGGTACTCGATTCACCTGCTGCCGGTGGCGCTGCTGCTGCTGGCGGTCGCATCGACCGGCCCCTGGCGCCACGCTGTTCGCAACGTCGCGCTCGCAGCATCCGCCTTCCGCGTCCTCTATCTCGCGGTGGCGCTCGTGGCGCTGGCCCCGGCGGCCGATCGCTACGCGTGGGGCGTGCAGAACATCAACGCGATGCAGGTCCACCTCGGCCGCTGGGTGGACGCGAACCTGCCGCGTTCGGCCACGCTGGCCGTCAACGACATCGGCGCCATCGCCTACTTTTCACGGCGGCCGGTGCTCGACCTCATGGGTCTCGTGACGCCGGAGATCCGGCCGTACCGCCGCGAAGGGGAGGCGGGCGTGCTCCGGTTCGTCGCCGAGCGCTGCCCGGACTTCGTCATTATCTTTCCGACCTGGTTTCCGGAACTGGCCGCCCGGCGGGACCTCCTGGTGCCCGTCTACCGGGTGCGGCTCGAGCGGAACGAGGTCTCCGGTGGGCCGGAAATGGTGGTGTACCGGCTCGCGCGCTGTGCGGTATGATCTCCAAGTGACGCGTGTGGTCATCGCGTTCGGCCTTCTCGCCGGTCTCGCGGTGCTGGCACCCGCGCCCGCCCTCGCCGAGATCTACCGTTATACGGACGCCAGCGGCAACTCGTACTATGTCGAGGGGCTCGAGAGCGTCCCACAGCAATACCGTGGGCAGGCGGTGCCGCTGGGCCTGCGCAACGCGCCCGCCGCGGCGCCCACGACGGCTCCGGCCGGTCCCAGCCGCCCCGGGTCCGCGCCTGTCGGCCCCGGAGCTCCGAAGACGGGTGGGACCTCGATCAAGTACACGCCCGGCCAGCGAATCATGGTGGATGTGAAGGTCAACGGCACCGCGAGCGCGAACCTGCTGCTCGACACGGGTGCCGACCGGACGATGATCAACCCGCGCGTGCTGGTGGCCGCCGGCGCCCCGGTCTCGCGCCCCGTCGGCTCGGCGCGGGTGACGGGAGTCACGGGCGGCGACGAGGTCTCGTTCGTCGTCATCGAATCGCTGGAGGTCGGCGAGGCTCGCGTGGGGCGCATGCAGGTCGCGTCCTACGACGTCCCGGGCGCCGGCGACGGCCTCCTCGGACGCGACTTCCTCGACCGCTTCTCGGTCAACATCGACTCCGCGAACGGCCTCGTCACGCTCTCGCCGAAGTAGCCCGCGTCCGTTCGCCAGGCCCGCTGAATGCCCGTGCTACGATAGTTCATCGACTCCATGGACTACAAAGCCACGCTGAATCTGCCGAAAACCGACTTTCCGATGAAGGCGAATCTCGCCCAGGCGGAGCCGCGCATGCTCGCCTGGTGGGACGAGATCGGCATCTACAAGCGCCTGCGCGAGGCGGCCGCAGACCGGCCGCTGTGGATCCTGCACGACGGCCCGCCCTACGCCAACGGCAACATCCACATGGGCCACGTGCTCAACAAGGTCATGAAGGACCTCGTCGTCAAGTCGCGCGGAATGCTCGGGTTCAACGCCGTGTTCGTCCCGGGCTGGGACTGCCACGGCCTGCCGATCGAGCACCAGGTCGACAAGGAGCTCGGGCTCGACACGGCGCCGACCGACGTGCGGCGCGCGATGGATCCGCTCGAGAAGATCGGCAAGTGCCGCGCGTACGCGACGAAGTACGTGCAGATCCAGCGCGAGGAGTTCAAGCGCCTCGGTGTCTTCGGCGACTGGGACAACCCGTACATCACGATGGCGCCCGCGTACCAGGCGGTCATCGCGCGCGAGTTCGGCCGCTTCGTCGGGCGCGGCCTCGTGTACAAGGGCCTCAAGCCCGTGCACTGGTGCATGTACGACAAGACCGCGCTCGCCCAGGCCGAGGTGGAGTACGAGGAGCAGCGCACGACGTCGGTCTACGTGAAGTTCCCGCTCGTGGAGCCGCTGCCCGACGCCCCGTCGGCGCCGAAGCCCAGCCTCGTGATCTGGACGACGACGCCGTGGACGCTGCCCGCGAACCTCGCCATCGCCGTGCATCCCGAGGAGGAGTACGTCGCGCTGGCCGTCGGCGGCGAGACGCTGGTGGTAGCCGCCAAGCTGGCGGAGGCGTTCACAAACGTGGCGCGGCTCACCGGCGCGCGCCGGGTGGCCACGTTCCCGGGGCTGCGACTCGAGGGTCTCGAGTACCGCCACGCGTGGATCGATCGCACGGGCAAGGTGGCGGCGGCGCCGTTCGTGGCGATGGACACAGGCACCGGGCTCGTCCACATCGCGCCCGGACACGGTGAGGAGGACTACGAGCTCGGCCGCGCGCTCGGTCTGAAGATCTATAATCCCGTCGACGACGACGGGAAGTTCGTGGCCGAGGTCGAGCACTTCGCCGGCCTCACGGTATGGGACGCGAATCCGAAGATCGTCGCGCACCTCAAGAAGGTCGGCGCGCTCGTGGCCGAGCAGCCGTTGACGCACACCTATCCGCACTGCTGGCGGTGCAAGAACCCGACGCTGTTCCGCGCGACCGAGCAGTGGTTCATCTCGCTCGACAAGGACGGCCTGCGCGAGCGCGCGCTCCGCGCCATCCGGAACGACGTGCACTGGATCCCGGCATGGGGCGAGGAGCGCATCTTCAACATGGTGGCGCATCGCCCCGACTGGACGATCTCACGCCAGCGCGTGTGGGGCGTGCCCATCGTCGCCTTCTACTGCGAGGCCTGCGAGGCGGTGCTGCTCGAGGAGCGCATCGTCGAGCACGTGGCGCGGATCTTCCGCGAGGGCGCCGGCGCCGACGAGTGGCACGCGCGGCCCGCGAGCGCGCTGCTGCCGCCGGGCACCCGCTGCGCGAAGTGCGGCGGCGAGCGGTTCCGCAAGGAGACCGACATCCTGGACGTCTGGTTCGACTCGGGCTGCAGCCACGCCGCCGTGCTCGAGACACGTCCGGAGCTGCGGTGGCCGGCCGAGCTCTACCTCGAGGGCTCCGACCAGCACCGCGGCTGGTTCCACTCCTCGCTGCTGGAGGCGGTAGGCACGCGGAACGCGCCGCCGTACAAGGCGGTGCTCACCTGCGGCTTCGTCGTCGATGGCGAGGGCCGGAAGATGTCGAAGTCCGGCGACAACGCCGTCAAGCCCGCCGAGTCCCTCGCGAAGTACGGCGCCGAGGTCCTCCGCCTCTGGGTGGCGGCGGAGGACTACACCGAGGACATCCGGCTCTCGACCGAGATCATGGACCGGCTCGCCGACGCCTATCGGCGCATGCGGAACACGTTCCGGTTCCTGCTCGGCAACCTCGGCGACTTCGATCCGGCGCGCGACCGCCAGTCGTACGCGCGCCTCGACGAGGTGGACCGGTGGGTCCTCGATCGGCTCGCGCGGCTGATCGACCGCGTGCGGCGCGCCTACGAGGAGTACCAGTTCCACATCGTCTTCCACGCGGTTCACAACTTCTGCGCGGTGGACCTGTCCGCGCAATACCTCGACGTCATCAAGGACCGGCTCTACACGTCCGCCCCCGACGATCCGCGCCGGCGCGCCGCGCAGACGGCGTGCTACGACATCTTCCAGGCGCTGGCGCGGCTGATGGCGCCGATCCTGACCTTCACCACGGAGGAGGCGTGGCGGTACGGTCCGGGGCCGCGCTCGGAATCCGTGCACCTCGAGCGCTTCCCCGAGGTGCCGCTCGAGTGGCTCGACGACACGCTCAAGCGTGACTGGGACCGGCTGCTCGAGGTCCGCCGCGAGGTCGCCAAGGCGCTGGAGACGGCGCGCGCGCAGAAGCTGATCGGCAGCGGGCTCGAGGCGCGCGTGCGCGTGCAGTCCGCGCCCGAGGACCTGCCCGGTCTGCTCGGCGCCAAGCGCGAGCTGCTCCCGACGCTGTTCATCGTGTCTGCCGTCACGCTGGAGCCGGACCCCCAGCCCGCCCGGGTGACCTATGAGAGCCAGGACATTCCCGGGCTCGTCATCGGTGTCGACCGCGCGCCGGGCGAGAAGTGCGAGCGGTGCTGGACGCGCAGCGAGGAGGTCGGGCGCGACCCGGCCCATCCCACGCTGTGCGGCCGTTGCGTGCGGGTCGTCACCCGCGCGCGATGACGTTCGTCCTCGTTCTCGCGACGACCGTCGTCGTGCTCGACCAGGTCACCAAGGCGGCCGCGCTCGCCCACCTCATTCCCGGCCATCCGCTCGTGGTGGTGGACGGCTGGCTGTCGCTCACGCTGGTCATGAATCCAGGGCTCGCGTTCGGGCTGCTGAGCACCGTGCCGCCGGCGTGGCGCTGGATCGTGGCCGCGCTGTCGATCGTCGCGTTGCTCGTGCTGGCGCGCGTGGCGCTGCGCGTGCTGCCGACGGGCGGCTTCATCGGCGTGATTGCCGTCGGCCTGATCTTCGGCGGCGCCGTCGGCAACCTGATCGACCGCGCGCGCTTCGGCGCGGTGGTGGACTTCGTGGACGTGCACTATCGCGGCTGGCACTGGCCGGCCTTCAACATTGCTGACTCGGCGATCAGCGTGGGCGTGGTCCTGCTGGCGCTGCGGCTGCTGCGCGAGCGGGCGCCCGCGTCACACCGATGATCGAGCAATTTCAGCGCTCGCCTCGGCCGTCGAACGGCCTTGGCTCGCACAGCCACATCGCGGACTCGGCGATCAGCGTGGGCGTCGTCCTGCTGGCGCTGCGGCTGCTGCGCGAGCCGCGCAGCGCGAGCCGATGAGACATCCTGTGTCAAGCCCGAGGCGCGCCCCGGCTGCGCCGGGGCGCGTCCGAGCGATGGGGGGTGTGGGG
>Ga0137403_10001175_pt1 | contig 33060 bp, 27 predicted proteins | sample CZOMad2_1_16fung_FD_122057 | JGI IMG/M metagenome (GOLD analysis project Ga0137403, IMG submission 122057) | Vadose zone soil fungal communities from Angelo Coast Range Reserve, California, USA - CZOMad2_1_16fungal (Hybrid Assembly) | ecosystem: Environmental > Terrestrial > Soil > Vadose zone... | reverse complement strand
GTTTTTGAAATGGATATGGGGAAAGACATCGCCTACCATATACGTCGCGTTTCGGAAAAAGAAACGGCAATTTTCGCCACCAAAAGATCCTCCGATTTTCGCACTGACATGCCTGATTCGATCTACGCGCTGATCCTCGCCGGTGGCAGCGGCGAACGGTTCTGGCCGTTGAGCCGGCGGGCGCGGCCCAAACAATTGCTGCGCCTGGTCTCAGCCGAAACTCTGCTCGAAGAAACTCTGGGGCGGCTTGAGGGCTTTATCCCGCGCGAGCGCATTTTGATCCTGACGAACACAGAACAGGAAAGCGCAGTTCGCAAACTGCTCGGGAATTTTCCAAAGGAGAATATTGTGGCCGAGCCGGCCAAACGCGATACGGCCGCTGCCGTCGCGCTCGGCACCGGCTGGGTGGCAGCTCGCGATCACGCAGCCATCATGCTCGTCCTACCCGCCGATCATCGAATTGCAAACCGAACAGCTTTTCAAGGAACGCTCGCTCTGGCTGCCGACGCAGCCGAGGAGACAAGCGAGCTTGTCACGATCGGCATCAAACCAACCTGGGCGTGTCCGGGGTTCGGTTACATCGAGCAGGGTAAGCCAATCCGTTTGCGCAATCGCGCCGATAACGATGCAATTCATCGGGTCATGCGCTTTCGAGAAAAACCCAACCTCGACCTAGCCGAATCATTTTTGCGAAAGGGAAATTTCCGGTGGAATGCAGGGATGTTCGTTTGGTCGGTGCCTACAGTGCTCCGCGAATTCAACCGTCACGCGCCGGAGCTGGCTGATTTCATTTCCCAGGTGCGGGCTCCGGAAAATTTCGAGAAAGCCTTGCGCGAGCGCTTCAGCAAACTGCCGCGTATCTCATTCGACTACGCGATCATGGAAAAAGCAGATCGTGTCCTTGTCGTCGAGGCCAGTTTCGACTGGGACGACATCGGAAGCTGGAGAGCAGTGGCGAATTACTTTGAGAAGGACAAGCAGGGAAATGCCGCGAATTGCGCCATCACTACACTCAAGTCCACCAACAACATTGTTTTCGAGGAAGACGGCACAACCATCGCTCTACTTGGAGTTCATGACCTGATTGTCGTTCGGACGCAAGATGCGCTCTTGATTTGCCACCGACACGAAGCTGAAAGGATCAAAGACCTCATCGTCAAGATTCCGCCTGAATTGCAATAATGTGACGCGCAATGAATCCAATTTTGGCTCTCGATTTTGGCCGGGCGCGCATCGGCGCGGCAATCTCCGATGAGTTACAGTTGCTGGCGCATCCGCTCGAGACCATTCCAGCGGATCAGCGGGCGCTATCCCGCATCGCGGAGATCGTCCAGGAAAGGAAAGTTGACCACGTCGTCGCCGGGTTACCGAAGCGGATGGATGGCCAGATGGGCACGGCTGCGACTGAAGTGTTGGAGTTTGTCGAAAAGCTGCGCGCGATCCTGGCTTGCCCGGTTGTGACCTGGGATGAGCGGCTGACCACGGCCGCAGCACACCGGGCGTTGCGTGACGCAGGTAAGAAAACGCGCCACACCCGTCGCTATGTCGATCAAGTGGCAGCTCAAATGATTTTGCAAAGCTATTTAGACAGCCGCGCTGTGAACGCGGGTGCAGAAAGTAATCGGTAATCTTGCTGCCGATCACCGTTCGCTGATCACAATCACTTAAATCGCCATGTCCCGAAGACTCAAAATGACCATCGTTTACGACGGCGCGCCGTTCGCAGGATGGCAAAGTCAATCTCATCGGAACACCGTCCAGGATCATCTGGAGCGCGTGTTTGAGTGCGTCATTGGCGAACCCGTGCGTGTTCACGGGGCAGGACGAACAGACGCCGGTGTCCACGCACTCGCGCAAAACGCACACACCGACGTTACCAAACTCTTGGCACCGGCGCGTTGGGTCGAAGCGCTAAATGCGTTACTACCTCCGGCAATTCGTGTGCTCCGCTGCCGATATGTCTCGAACGATTTCCACGCGCGACTTTCGGCAAAAGGAAAAATCTATCGTTACAGAATCTGGTCAGGGCCTGTTTTGCCTCCATTTGAGTACGGTCGTGCATGGCATGTCCCGCGCTCGCTCGATCTGAAACTGCTAAAGTCGGCTGCCAAACATTTCGTCGGCACACATGATTTTGCCGGCTTCGCTGCTAATCGCGGGAAACCTGAAACAACCACGATCCGCACAATCTATTCTGTGCGCGTCTCGCAAAAAGGTCCTTGCGTGACAATTGAGTTCGATGGCGACGGTTTTCTTTACAAGATGGTCCGACTGATCGTCGGCTCCCTGGTAAAATGCGCACTCGTCAAAATGCGCGTCGAAGATGTCACTACGCGGCTTGAATCTGGTCAGGCGGGCCCACCCCGCTTTGCCGCGCCCGCCGAAGGATTATTTCTAGTCCGTGTGCGTTACTGAAGTCTCGAGTTTGGTAAGATTTTCCCACTTACTTCGCCGAAGCCGACGCGGTAGCCGTCGCCTTCGCACCAGCCGGTGATGGCGAGGCTGTCGCCGTCTTCAAGCCATTTGCGGGTTTCCCCATTCGGCAGCTTTAATGGATTCGCGCCCCTCCACGTTAATTCCAGCATGCAGCCGCGCGATTCTTCAGTCGATCCGCTGATTGTTCCGCTCGCGAGCAAATCGCCGGGCTGAAGGTTGCAACCGTTGACGGTGTGATGGGCCAGTTGCTGCGCGATGCTCCAGTAAAGATTTTGGAAATTTGTGCGGCTGATGATGTGCGGCGCCGCCATCGATGAAGTTTGCAAGCGTGCTTCAAGTTGAATGTCGAAAGTGGAATCATTTTTAGCTCGCAAATAAGAAAGCGGCTCAGGCTCCTGCGACGGCAACGGTTTCCTGAATGGTTCGAGCGCTTCCAGCGTGACTACCCAGGGTGAAATGCTCGTGCCAAAATTCTTCGCCAGAAACGGCCCGAGGGGCTGATATTCCCACGCCTGAATGTCTCGTGCACTCCAGTCGTTCATCAGAACAAGGCCGAAGATATGATCGAATGCACGGTCAATTTGCACCGGTTCGCCTAACGAATTGCCGGGCCCGATCAGGAAGGCCATTTCCAGCTCGAAATCGAGGCTTTTCGTCGGACCAAAGCTCGGGGACGCTGCATCCGGTGGTTTGGTCTGCCCGCTCGGGCGGCGCACGTCAGCCCCGCTGATGACGACCGAGCTGGCGCGTCCATGATACGCTACTGGCAGCCACTTCCAATTCGGCATCAGCGCGTTTTCCGGTCCGCGCAACATCGTCCCGACGTTATGCGCGTGATGATAGGATGAATAAAAATCGGTGTAATTACCGATCCGCGCCGGCAGCTTCATCACGACGTCTTTTTGCGCGTGAAAAACGCTCCCGCGGAGCCGCGCGTCATCACGCAGCGTTGGCGTTTCTGCGGAGAGAAGATGTTGAAGAATCTTGCGCGTCCTTCGCCAGGCATTTCGTCCCAGCGCAAGAAATCCGTTGAGCGAATCTTGCGAAAAGACTTTTTGGTCTCGAAATTCCGGCGACTGAAAGTGACCGAGCTCTTCAAGGAGCGAAAGATCGAGGATCAAGTCTCCAATTGCGACGCCTACGCGCGCCTGGGCGTCTTTCGTTTCAAAGACGCCGAAGGGCAGATTCTCGAGCGGAAAATGCGAATGGGCTGGAACGTCGATGAATGATTTCAAAGGCATGCATGCAATTGTAGGGCGTTTCTGCGAAACGCCAATCCGACGGCGTCTGACACAGACGCCCTACAATAAATTTAGCGCACGCAAATCCTCGCGGGGCTCATCGAAACTGCAGCTTCCGAACGACGCCACGAATTTCCGGCGATATTGCAGCCGTTCGATACTGATCTTCCAGTCACGCCACGCAAAAAAATCGTCGGTAAACGAAAACGAATCTGCATTTTCATCCTCAAGCATGACTGAGGTTTGGTACGCGGTCCATTGATGCTCCGCAGTGAGCACTGCGGCGCCAAACACATTCAGAAATCCATGCATCTTTGTTTTTACTTCCTCTCGAAATTGCCGGATCGGGTGATGCAACCCAGCCGTAAACTTGATAGGGAGTTGATGCGTAGCCGGCGTGACAAGCGCGCTGGCGATTTGCGCCGAGGTGGGAAATGCATCGGCTGTCACTCCGCCGGTGCGCAGTTTGTAACCGAAGGTTGCCAGGTCGGCATCGGAATTGTGTTCGGACAGCAATGCTATCGTTTGTTGCGTTTTTTCGGGTGATGCTTCCCAGAAAGCTGGTAGATCACCGAGAATCGCTCTCGCTTCGTCGAGCAAGCCAAGATCCAGATCGTGTGGCAAAAACATCTCGAGGTGACTGATCGAAACGAGGTCGACATTGCTCGACAACCAACGAATCGCCGCATCGGCCTTGTCCACTGCGTCAACAAAGGCGTCCGAGTTTGCAGTCTTGGGGCCAAGCGCAGCGACGCGCAACGGATGTGAAGGATCGAACTGTGACAGGAGTTGCCTGGCTGCCTCGAATTGTTCAACGGGAAGAATGAATGCGCCGAGCATCCACGCATCCGGTAAACGCACATATTGCGCCTGATTTCGCAGCGCTGATTCGAGATCAAGACTGCAAGGCGGGAACATTCCCGCATAATCAATCGATTTCGCGAGCAGAGCTTGAAGTGAAGCGGCTGGCATACTGGCAACTGAACGGTGCGATTACGCTCGCGGTCAAATCACCACCCAGGCACCGGGAGGCGGAGTCAGGCTCGACTCTGTCCTCAAAAGGATATAGAAAGCTCATTTTAATGCCCAGAACAGAATCAGTGTCACATCGCGATCTGATCGTGTGCGCCTGCGGTGATCAGGAATATACGGCGCGCGACGCAATCGACGCGGTCATTTTTCGGGCCGAACTGGACGCAAAATGGAAAGAATTTCTCGAAACGGCCGAAGCTGCAAAGCGCTCCGAGGAACTAGACCTGGATTTAGATCGGGCCACGATTTCAAGTGCGGTAGAAGCTTTTCGTTACGAATACGATTTGATCACTGCCGAGGAAGCAGAAGCATGGCTGGCATATCGTGGCCTCACGGTTGATGATTTCACCGACTACTTTACCCGCCACTGCCGGGCGAATGCGCTTCATGAAGAGATTCTTCCGGTTGAAGTAGAATATCACTCCGCCTCGCTTGAGTTACGCGAGTTGTTTCTATCGGAATTGATTCTCTCTGGAGAATTGGGCCGGATGACGACCGCATTGATGTGGCGCCTGGCCGCGCGCTGCGCCGAAAAGAACCCAGATCCACAGGCTATCGCAATCGCAGAGCAAGATTTTTTTGATCGTAACGAGATAGAACCGGAGCAACTTGCCGATTGGCTGGACAGACTGGGGCGCGATTCCGAGTGGTTCAATACAATGCTGGTCATGGATGCAGCGTATCGCACCCGTCGCGATACCCTGCTTGTACCACAAGCCCGGCGACGCGAATTGGCAGCGTTACGTTTGTCTCTGACGCAATTCGAAGGCGAAATCATCGAGTTCGAATCACGCGACGCCGCCAAGGAGGCGCTTTTTTGTGTGCGCGAAGACGGCATGTCGATGGAGGAGGTTGCCACTGAGGGAAGATATCCTTTTCGACGAGTGAATTTTTTGTTGGAAGACGTTCCCATCGATGCCCAGCAACGATTTCTCTGCGTTTCGGCCGGGCAGGTGCTTAAACCGATCGACCGAGGCGACGGATTCGAGCTTTACCGTATTTTAGAAAAGATCGAGCCACACCCGGATGACCCACGGGTAAGGGCGCGGATTGACCAACGACTGCTCGATCGCCATTTCTCGGAACTCGTCAGCAAGCATGTCCACCGATCACTCGGCGCTCCTGTTTCGGCACGATGAAAGCAGAAGACAGCGAAATTCTGCGGGGTTCATCGGTATTGTATTTTCTTTCTGATGAGCATTTCGAGACCGTTGAACCGCTTTTGCTGCCGTGGGATCGTCGCCAGGACTGCCAAGCAGGCACGGGGCGGATAAGCATTAATTACTGGGACCCCCTTCCATGATGGACGACTGGCTGAAAGCATCAGTTCAAAAAGCGGAACGCGAATGGCAGCAGCTATACGACGCTTACCTCCCGATTGGAGCCAAACGGTCGATTTGGCGATGCAGCCGCGAGCGCAACGACAATGATCCACTCCAAGGGTGGAAGCTTCACGTTTCGGCAACGATCCTGTCTGCGTGTCCTGTTTTCCGCTTGATCGCTCCGTACCTGAAGCGGCGCGACATATTGTTTAAAGCACCCAAGTCGCTTAGGGAGTTACACAAGCTTAATTCTGGCATCTATTACGGATTCTGTCAGATAGGCAAGTTTGTTACCGTTTACCCACAGTCGGTAGAAGCCGCAGCTGACATTGGGTCCAAGCTTCACGCTTTGACTGCCAAATTCTCTGCGCCCATGGTTCCCTACGACAATGTCCTGCGAAACCGATCCTGCGTTTACTACAGATACGGCAGTTTTTCATTGCATCTCAAGACCACTTTTCGCAAGAAGCGGGTGCTTGCGATTGCGCGCCCGGACGGCAAGCTCGTCCCAGACTTACGGGAACCTCGCGCCGCGGTTCCACCGTGGTTGACTGATCCCTTTCAGTCACTGCGTTCACGGGCCGCCTTTGAGCACGCTACGCCATTAGAAACTGACTACACTCGCTATGAGGCGCTCAGCCAGAGAGGGCGAGGCGGAATTTACAAAGCCCGCGATGTTTCGTCTGCGCGAGCGAAACTCTGTGTCATTAAAGAAGGAAGGCGTCATGGAGAAACAGACTGGCTGGGTCGCGACGGCTTCATTCGAATCAAATGCGAAGCACAATTTCTAAGATCGACTGGTATCGCTGCTGTGCCCCGAGTCGTGAGAACGTTTCGGGCAAACGGTAGTTACTATCTGGTAATGGAATGCATTTCCGGAAGATCATTGCAGCAGGTGCTTACCAGCGGTCACCGAATGTCAACTCGACGGATGCTGGATTATTGCGCGCAGATGGCACAGATCGTCGCCGACATTCATGCTGCCGGGTGGGCATGGCGTGATTGTAAGCCTACTAACTTCTTAGTTATGAAGAACCACAAATTGCGGGCGCTAGATTTCGAAGGCGCCTGCCGACTGGATGAAACAGATCCACCCTGGGGAGCCACTCCCGGCTACACACCATCGCGGCGGTCATCGAATTCTGGCAGCCCGGAAGCTATGGACCTCTATGCGTTGGGGACCTCTATGATGCAGCTGATCGCCAGGACCGAATCCCCAGTCAATCTGGCCACCGCCTTCAGGCGAGAGATTAAGAAACGGAACTTACCTCTGCGCTTGATCAAAACGATCCAAAGTCTGCGCAGTCCTTCGCCTAAGAGGCGACCTTCGGCACGTGCAACTCAAGCAGTCATAGAGTTGCACGTGCAATGCAAGCAGTTATAGAGTTAATTGCTTCTTCACAGTTGACGAAGGCGGTGGTATCACGGCAGGCGGCGTTGGCGCTGGGGGATGTACCCTACCGCCAGGCGCGTCCCTTCTCGGTGTCAGGTCACTAAGCCTGGTCTTGTCTGACTTCGGCACTTTGTTATTTTTTTTGTTGCTCATATTTTATTCTCTCTTTCTTGTTTTGTTTCTTCGGTGTTCTAATCACCTCACGTTCTTGGATGATCAGGATTCGTGCCAAAGATTTCGAAGTCAAGGAAAAAACCTAAAAGAACTACCGCATTGAGGGGTTAATCACCAAGCGTTTATATGCGGAGATTCGTTACCCAAAATTTATGACAAATGGGCAGAACAGAGTGAGCGCCTCAGTTCGGATCGGGACTGCTCTGGCCTACTTTTGGAGCCCCGGTGCTTCAGTTTTGAACACCCTTGGGAGATCAGCCGGAGGTATGTGCGTCACCTCAGCGAGAGCTGTGTGTTGCTCGCTAACGAAAGTTTCGAACAACTAACAACGCCGATGAATAAAACATGCGCGATCTCCAGTTGAATTTGCCCTGTAACCTCAGCCGACATGTTGCGATGCTAACTTGGAACCGCCCGATGCAATTCGTCTTATTTTTGACGCTGCTTACAAGCAGATAAGAAGGACAACATGTGTTGCGACGCGAGGCCGAAACTCCGACCCGGGCTGGCATAGGCGCTACCGACCCCACGGGCGGAAACTCATAAGGTTAGGATCAAAACAGCCGCCTTGGCATTGGAGTCCGACCTCCGAGGCCAACCCAAAGTCTGCGCGCACTTTCTCGCCTTAAAAGGCGACCTCCGGCACGTGCAACTCACCCAGTTATAGAGTTGCACGTGTAATTCAAACAGTTAAGACGGAGGTAAAGTTATCCGCCTGGCTACGGAGCCGGCGGAGGTAGAACTATCCCCCCGGCAGCGGAGCCGGCGACGCGTTTCTTGTGGAAGAATGCGGGATCCGGACCGCCACCTCCCTCGGGTATCCTACCACCCCGCGCCTGCTTCTCCGGTGTCAGGTCGCTGAGACTGGCCTTGTCTGACTTCGGCGCTTTGTTTTTCTTTTTGTTGCTCATATTTTATTCTCTCTTTCTTGTTTTGTTTCTTCGGTGTTTTAATCACCTCACGTTCCGGGATGATCAGGATTCGTGCCAAACGTTTGCAACTCAATGAAAAAACCTTAAAAGAACACCACTGTTTAGGGTTAATCACAGCGCTTATGCAGACGATTCATTACCCAGAATTTATGACTAGTGGGTAGAAACCAAAGTGAGCGTCTCAGTTCGGATTGGCACTGCTCTTGCCTCCTTTTGGGGCCCCCGTGCTTCGATTTTGAACACCCCTTGGAGATTTCAGCCGGATGTATGTGCTTCAGCTCAGCGAGAGCTGTTGCGATGCGGACTTAGAATCGCGCGACGCAATCGTCTCATTTTTGCGCTGCTTACGAGCAGATAAGAAGGACAACCAGGTTTTTCTGACACCACGCCAAAACTCGGACCCGGGCTGGCATAGGCGCAACCGAGCCGACGGGCGGAAACTGATGAGGGTTAGCATCAAACAGCTGCGCTGGCATTGAAGGCCGGCCCCGGAAGCCAATGCAAAGTCTGCGCAGTCCCCCACCTAAGAGTAGACCCTTCCGGCACGTGCAATTCAAGCAGTTATTGATTTACCTGTTCAGCGGCGGGCCGCCGACGGCGGCGTTGGCAGGCGGGAATTGCCCGGGCGGTGTGGGCGCTGGGCCACCACCTACAGCAATGCCTCCGGGTATCTTACCACCACGCGCCTGCTTCTGCGGTGTCAGGTCACTGAGCCTGGTCTTGGCTGACTTCGGCACTTTACTGTTTTCTTTGTTTTTGTTTCTCATACTATCCTCTCTTGTCTTTTTTTGTTCTTCCGTTGTATAATCACCTCACTCTTCTGGAGTTATCAGGATTCGTGCCAAGCTTTCGAAGCCAAGTGAAAGAGCCAGGGCTGTTTGGGGTGAATCAGCTAGTGCGTACACAGAAATTCGTCACCAAAATTTATGACTCGTTGGAAGAAACCGAGTAAGCGTCACAGTTCAGATTGGCACTGCTTCTGGCTTACTTTTGGAGCCCCGTGCTTCAGTTTTGAACACAGGCTCGACTTTCTTCTCAAAAGGATGTAGAAAGCTCACTTCGATGCCCAGCACAGAGTCGGTTTTACATCGCGATCTGATCGTGTGCGCCTGCGGTGATCAGGAATATGCGGCGCGCGACGCAATCGACGCAGCCCTTTTCCGGGGTGAACTGGACGTAAAATGGAAGGAATTTCTCGATGAGGTCGAAGCGGAAAAACGCGCGGATGAACTAGACCTGGATTTAGATGAGTCCTCAATTTCCAGTGCAGCAGAAGCTTTTCGTTATGAATACGATTTGATTACTACAGAGGAAACGCAAAGATGGCTGGCAAATCGAGGCCTGACGCTTGATGACTTCACGGACTATTTTGCCCGTCAATATTATGCCAATACGCTTGATGAAGAAATTGTTCCGGATGAAATAGAATACAGTTCTGCGTCGGTCGAGTTACGGGAGTCGTTCCTGAAAGAGCTAATTCTGTCCGGAGAACTGGACCGAATGACCAGTGATTTAATGTGGCGTCTTGCCGCACGCTGCGCCGGAAAAGAATCAACCCCAGATGCGATTCTGGCCGAGAAGCGAAAATTCTTGCATCGGAATGGCATTGAATCGGCGCAACTGGCGAATTGGCTGGAGCAACTGAACCGTGATTCGCAATGGTTAGATGAAATGCTCACGATTGAAGCCGCGTACCAAAAGCATCGCAATACGCTGCTCGTCCCTGAAGCGCGTCAACGCGAATTAATGGCGTTGCGATTGCCTCTGACAAGATTCGAAACTGAAGTAGTCGAACTAGAATCGCACGACGCGGTTAAGGAAGCGCTATTTTGTGTGCGTGAAGACGGCATGTCGATGGAGGAAGTTGCGACTGAAGGACGTTACCCGTACCGCCGCGTGGATTTCGTCTTGGAAGATCTTCCCGTTGATGCCCAGCATAGGTTCCTAAGCGTATCAGCGGGAGCCGTGCTCGAACCGAGCGCGCGTGGGGACGGATTCGAACTATGTCGCATTATTAAAAAGATCGAACCGCACTCCGACGATCCAAGCGTCAAATCGCGGATCGATCAACGACTCTTAGATCGGCATTTCTCCGAGCTCACCAGCAAATACACCAGGCGACGGCTTGGGACTCCTATTCCAACAGAGTGAAGACACAAGACAGCGAGATTCTGCGGCGCTCGTCAGTATTTCGGTTTATCTCTGACGAACATTTTGCCGCAATTGAGCCGCTGTTACAGGAAGAACACTATGAGTTCGGCGACATTATCGTTAAGCAAGATGAAGCAGCCGACTCATTTTACGTCTTAACGAGAGGCCGCGCGCGCGCCGTTAAGATCAAACCTGATGGTGAAGAAATCCCGTTGGGGGTTCTAAAACCGGGTGACTCGTTCGGAGAAGCGGCATTGGCTGAAGGTGGAACCCGCAACGCGACAGTGCGCTGCAGCACGGCGGTCGATGTTCTGCGGATTGACCGCGATGATTTTCAGCAACTGGTTACACAGGAGCCTGATCTAAAGCAATCTATCGAGACGACTGGCCGTAATCGGGCGGTGCAGAGTTTTCTCTATCAGTTCAGCAATTTCGGCCGGCTTCCCACGCCGGTGCTGCGCAGCATGATCGAGAAGTTCAAGCCGGTCAGCGTTCAAAAAGGTAATTTGATCATTCGCGAGGCGGACGGTGCGGGCCCTCTTTTCATTATCGAGAAGGGACGAGCACGCGCCTTCGCTGGTGTCGATGGGCAAGTACGCAATCTCGCGTTTTATCGGGCAGGAGATTTCTTTGGTGAACTGTCGATCTTGAATGGATCGCCGCGCGCTGCATCGGTTGAAGCATTTTCGGACTGCCAACTGTTAGCGCTTGAACTCCAGTCGGTGCAGGATTTGCGGCGTCGATTTCCCGAATTCGACAAGCTGTTGAGCGAGCGGCTTGCGCTTTACCAGGCCAAAACAGAAGCGCGCATTCCACTGGATTTTACTACCGAATTGTTGCCGGCGGAAACGCAGGTGCAGAACAAAGTCGAGCTCGAGCGTCAACCGTCGTCCGCACCGCAAGACAAGGAAGAACCTTTCGCTGATGAAAAAGGCCTCTTCCGCAAACGCGGCAAACGCATACGCAAGATCGAGCACCTCACGCAAATCGACGAGATGGATTGTGGTGCGGCGAGCCTCGGAATGATCTGTCGCCATTTTGGTCGGAAGGTAAGCCTGGCGCGTATTCGGCAACTCTGTCACACGGCGACGGACGGCACGAGTCTGAAAGCGCTTTCTCGCGCGGCAAACGAGCTGGGCCTGGCAGCGCGCGCGCTAAAAATCTCGCTGCGCAATCTCCCGATGATGCCGCTGCCGGCGATAGTGCACTGGGAAGGCAATCATTGGATCGTGCTCTACGATGTCGATGAGCAGTTCGTGCGTGTGGCCGATCCGGCGCTTGGCTTGCGAAAACTTCCACGTCGCGAATTCGAAGAGAAATGGACGGGCTACGCGGCGCTCTTCGATTATACCCCGGCATTCGAACAAGCTCCGGTGAGCAGGCCAACACTGGCCTGGGTGCTTCCGTTTCTGGCACGTTTTAAGGTGATTCTGCTCCAGGTGCTGGGGTTGGCTGTTGCAGTGAGTTTTCTGCAACTGCTCTTTCCCGTGTTCACACAAATGGTCGTGGACAAAGTGATTGTCGAAAACGATATCGGCCTTTTGAAGACAATCCTGCTCGGCATGTTCGCAGTGATTGTTTTTGTGCAACTCTCGACGCTCGCTCAGGAATATTTGCTGGCGTTTGCCGCTGTGCGCCTCGATACCGCGGTTCTCGATTTTTTAAGTCGAAAACTGCTCTCCCTGCCGATGAGCTATTTCACAAGTCGCCGGACAGGCGACATTCAACGCCGGCTGGAAGGTGCCAGGCAGGTTCGGCAATTTGCAGTGCAACAAGGAGTGGGCGCTTTGCTGGCGGCAGTCTTCCTCGTCGGCGCTGTCATTTTAATGGCGATGTACAGCCCGCTGCTTACTATCGCGTTTCTGGCGACCACCCCTCTTTATGTCGGACTAATGATTTTTTCGGTGAAGGTCCTTCGCCCGTTGTATCACGGCGTTGAAGAAAGCCAGGGCAAATACAGTTCGCATCAAATCGATGCCATCAAAGGCATCGAGGCTGTTAAAGCGGCATCGGCCGAGGGCACATTTCGCGACACGATGTTGAACGAATTTATGTCGGTCTCACAAAAACTTTTTAAAGCGACCTTCATTGTGATGTCGTGGGACAGCCTCCTTCAGACGATCGGCCTTATCTCTACTGCGATTTTTTTGTGGGTCGGCGCGACGCAAGTCATACAGGGGCACTTAAGCGTGGGCGGCTTTGTTGCATTTAGTTCACTGACGGCAATGGCGTACGCGGGGGTTCTGCGCGCGCTTGGGGTTTGGGACACGATGCAGTTCGCCTCCGTCCTCCTGAATCGTCTGAACGATATTTTCGAGCAGGAACCAGAGCAAGGTCATGATCGCTCCCGGCTGGTTCCAGTTCATAGTCTCGAAGGGCATGTTGAACTGCGCGGAGTCAGCTTTAAATACGGCGGACCCGAAGCGCCTGACATCTTGAAAAATATCACGCTCGATCTGATCCCAGGGCGGATGGTGGCATTCGTGGGCCGGAGCGGCTGCGGCAAGACGACGCTGATCAAATTGATTGCCGGCCTTCTGGAGCCGACGGAAGGCGCCATATTTTTCGACAATGTCGATCTGAAAAGCCTCAATTACCGCGACGTTCGGAGGCACATCGGAGTCGTTCTTCAAGATAATCACATGTTTAACGAGACGATCGCCCGCAATATTTCCTTTGGCGATCCAGAGCCGGAACTTGATCGCGTACTTGCCGCCGCCCAAGCCGCCGCCGCGCACGAATTCATCATGCGCTTACCACTTGGTTACGAGACAAAGATTGGCGAATCGGGTCTTTCGCTCTCCGGTGGGCAGAAGCAACGAATCGCCATCGCGCGGGCGATCTACAATAATCCTCCGGTGTTGATCTTTGATGAGGCAACAAGCGCTCTCGACACGGAATCGGAACGCGCGATCCAGGAAAATCTCGGTCGATTAATGGCCGGCCGTACAACGATCGTGATTGCGCATCGACTCAGCACGATTCGCGACGCCCATTCGATCGTGGTCCTCGAACAGGGAAGCGTCGCCGAAATTGGTACGCATGACGAATTGATGGCGCACCGTGGGCTTTACTATTACCTCTCAAGCCAACAATTGGGAATCTGAGTTAGGTTTTCCATGAGCTCGCAATTGACGCAACGTGGCTTTCTTGAAACGGAATCCGAAATGTTGCCGCAGGAGCCGCCGCCTTGGATTGTCAGGGCAACGGCGTGGATTTTAGTAGGAGCGTTTCTCTTTGCATTGTTCATCGCGATCGTGATGCGATTGCCGGAAAGCGTACATTGCCGGTTCATCCTGATTCCAGCCACTGGCGCCGATCCAATCCAATCACCCCGGCAAGCCATAATTAGCCGAGTCGCGGTTGAGGAGGGTCAACCCGTGAAAGCGGGCGAGGATTTGTTCGTTCTACGCTCTGACGAGATCCGGGGCTGGGACACCCAGTTTCGGACGTTCACCGAGGATTTACACACCAAGGAAGAAGGCCTCACCCAATATGAAACTGCTTGCGCCGCGCAACTTGAGATAAAAAAGGCCGAAATCGAGCAGGCAAAAAGCGAAGTGAAATTCCGTGAGAATCACGCCGCTACAAGCCGCGACCTGGTCACACGGATGGAGAAATTAGCAAAGCTGGGCGGCGAATCGGAAATCGACCTTGTAAAGTTGAAGCTCGATTTAGCCGGTTCCGAAAAAGATTTGAGCGTTGCTCAGAGAACATTGCAGCAGGTGAATCTCGATCGTCAGCGAATGGAAACCGAGCACGCGCGTCAGCTGCGCGAGGAACGGGCGGACATTGAGAAATTAAAAATGCGGATCGGCGCTTTGAAAGCAGACCTGGAAAATACTCAGCAAAACTTACTCACACTCCGCAGTCCCTATGAAGGTGTGATCATTTCCATGGATCAGCGTACAGTCGGCAGTTTTGTGCAGCAGGGACAAGTACTTTGCCAACTGGCTCCCAAAGATGCGAAACCACGTGCCCGGATGACCTTAAACGAAGCTGGCCTTCCAAAGCTCGGCGTTGCCCAGCGTATACGGTATTTCTTCGATGCGTTTCCTTACCAGCGTTATGGTGCCGTGACGGGAAAACTTGACTGGATCAGTCCATCAGCTGTTACCACCACTGATGGTTCGCATTTTGTTGCGCTGGGATCTCTCGATCGTTCTGAGATCTCTCCGCGGACAGGACAAACCCTGCCGTTGCGGGTCGGAATGAGAGGAGACGCACATATTATTGTTGGTGGCCGGACCCTGATTGAATATGCCTTTGAACCAATTCGCCAGTTGCGCGAGAGCATGAAGCAATAGGCCCTATATGGCAACTCAAGCGCCGCTTTCCAAACTAAGAATCGAAGACCTGACAACAAGCAATGAAGCAATGGCGCGTTGTTTGCAGCTCGCAGCGCTCGCAGCGAAGTCCGATGTGCCAGTGGTGCTCCTCGGCGAGACAGGCACCGGCAAAACTTTGCTCGCCCACGCAATCCACAACTCGTCAACTCGGGCAGGCCGGCCGTTCATTGCATTTAACGCTTCGGCAATTAGCGATACGTTGCTCGAAAGCCAGCTGTTTGGTCATGAGCGTGGGGCATTCACCGGCGCGCAACAAAGCGTCAAAGGAAAATTCGAACTTGCTGACGGTGGCACGCTTTTTTTGGATGAAATCTCCGAAATGAGTTCCCTTGCTCAGGTGAAAATACTGCGTGTTCTCGAATACGGCGAATTTGAGCGACTCGGTTCTGAACGAATGCTCACATCCAATGCGCGAATTATTTGCGCATCGAACTGTTCTCTGCGGGAGCGAGTAAGGCATGGAAAATTCAGGGAAGATCTTTATCAGCGTCTCAACGGCCTCACCTTACTGATTCCCCCACTCCGCGAGCGGCGGGAGGAATTGCCGGCGTTGATTGCTGCTGAATTAAAGGCGGCTGGGTTAAAAGAGGGCAAAAACATCACCGCCATTCATCCCGAAGCGATGCAGAAGCTGCTGCATCATGAGTGGCCGGGAAACCTTCGAGAGTTAAGCCACACGGTACGCACGATGACTTTGTTTTGTAATGGTTCGGTGATCCTGCCCGAGCATGTCGTTTTCCCTCCTGATCTAGACTCCAATCGAGCATTTCTTCCCGAAACCGGAAAATCGGTTTCCGATTTTACGAGTAATAATCAAGAGCATGATTCTGGTAGCGATCTTTCACTGGACGGCGCCATGAAAAGGCACGTTCAGTTCGTTTATGAGCACGCAAATCGGAACCAGCGGCGCACGGCAAAGTTGCTCGGTGTTTCTCGTTCGACCCTCGCACGTTATCTGCGAGATATGGCGAAGAAGTGAAGCATGAGCTGTCCAAAAATGAGTCTAGGCGGCCTCAAATCAGCTCAACCATCTATTCCAGCCGGTATGAAATCTCGTCGATTTGAGCAGAAGAATTTCGAATTCAAGTGCTTCTTATCGAGCGACTAATGGGCACTCGATATTGTTTCAACCAAGTCTTTCGCGGACTTGGCACGGATGCTGATAATATGCAGGACGAAAAGTGAGTGCATCGAAGAACAAAAAGAATGCGCCCGCCGGAGAGTCAGGAAATCAAAGGCCCAAGCGCAGCAAAGAAAAGTTGATTCGTCTCGATGACCTGATTCCAAAACAGGACGTTACAGGCGGCCGTCAATTGTTGTTCGGTGTCTCTGACCCAACCCAAACAAGAAACAATCCCATAAAAGAGAGCTAAAATGCCAGACATGAAAAAGAAATCCAAAAAGCAAATCAAAGTGCAGGACCTGAAACCATCAAAAGACGCCAAAGGCGGTGTCGTGGCGAACGTCAATGTTGGCCACAACGTCCAGCGCCCCGGCGTTCAAAACCGCAGTGTTTCGGGAGCTGGCCACCAGCAAAATATTCATATTTAGGTCTTAAGGCCACAAGCCGCGCCACGGGTTCGATCCCCTCGGTGTGGTAGTTTGAACGTGCGGCTGTTCCCTCCAGTTCCCCCCAAACCGAAGAGGTCGAATTCCAAGTCTAATCGGACGAGGCCAGCTGCGGTGCGATACTAAATAACGCGCGCAACTCGCCGCGTGCAGGTATTCTCTGAATCCCTTGCTTGTCCTCAAACGCGCGCTGTTCGTGATGATCCGTCAAGCCCCAACAGGGCTCGATGCACAAGAATGGTCCGCCATCAGACCACAACGTTAGATACGGTACACCCGTCAAATCGAGTGTGACCCAGCGGCCACTCGGCGGATCAACGTAGGAGAACTGTCGCCGCGGAACATCAACTAACTCGAGAATGATCGAGCCGGCCAATTCGCTTTTCGAGAACGGCATTTCACCGCCGCTGAATTCGATCTCGCGCGTTTCGCCTGACAAATAATTGCCGGGCGAAAAATATCTACGGTAAAGACCCTTCGGCATTTGAAGATGAAAACTTTCGAACGAGGTCGCTGCGAATCCAGGATGCAATCCAAATGAAACATGCGCCGTCAGTTCAGGCTCGTGGTTCTCAAACTCGAAAAGAACGCTGACCGTGTTCGACTCGATTTCGTAAGTCAGATCGACGCTGACTTTCAACGGATATTCAACAGACGAGAAATCCTCAGGCGTAATCGAATATCTCAATGAAACACCGCTGCCCTTATCGGAGGCTCCCGCTAAGCGCCACGTCTTCGAGCGCAGGAACCCATGATTGCCGCCTTTGATTTCACGGCCCCGGTAAAGGCTGCGACCATTCTTAAGCCGATGAAGATAATACCCCATGACGGTCGCGTGGTTTGCCCAACCCTTAGACGGTGCTGACAGGTCATTGTCGCGATAGAGAAAACCGGTCCAATTCCCGGCTTCGTTGATTCGCGCCAGACTGATTAACTCTGCCCCAAGACGCGAAACAACAATGCGCAGACCGTTCTCCTCATCGGTTAGAACATCGAGCTGTCGATCTTCCCGCGTTTCTTCGGAATAAGAAATTTTCATTCGGCTGCGAACTCGTGGGACGAGGGTTCAATCGCGTCAGCCACGCGGAACTTCGATCACCTCACCTTATTCCTCTCCCCTTGGCAAAAGGAGAGGCATGAATCCGCAGGTCAAGGGACCCTTTATCGCTACTCATGGGAACAACCCGCGCACTTGTTTAGCTTTGATGACGCGTTCGACGCCGATGGCCATCGCTGCTGTGCGATGCGAAATTCTGTGTTCCTTGGCTCGCCTGATCACTTGCGCAAAGGAATGCTCGAGAATTCGGAACAGTTTGTCCGTCACTTCCATTTCCGACCACAAAAACGCCTGCAAACCCTGCACCCATTCAAAATACGAAACGATCACGCCGCCGGCGTTGCAAAGAATGTCTGGGATCACGAAGATTTCATCCCAGTGGTTTTCGAGAATCAGGTCTGCCTCTGGCGTGGTTGGGCCGTTGGCAGCCTCAGCAAGGATGCGGCACTTCAGTTGCCCGGCGTTTTTGCCGGTAATCACTCGATCGATCGCCGCCGGAACAAGAATGTCGCACGGCAGAGTGAGAAATCCCCTTGGATCGACATGATCGTCTTGAGCAAACGCCCGCAGGTTTCCCTTCTTCAGCATGTGCTGTTCGGCGGCTTTAACATCTATTCCCTCGGGATTGTAGATCGCGGCAGTGTGATCGCTGATTCCAACAACTTTGACGCCGCTCTTGTAGGCCAGCGAAAGAGCCGCCACTGAACCAACATTTCCGAATCCCTGCACAATGGCGGTACACTTTTCAGGATTCATCTTCAGGATGTTCATGGCGCGCTCGATCAGGTAAACAGCGCCGCGGCCGGTTGCTTCGCGTCGACCTTCGGTCCCGCCAATGGCGACCGGTTTACCCGTAACGATTTCATTAACAGCGTAGCCCATGTAAACGGAATACGTGTCCATGAACCAGGCCATGATTTGTTCGTTCGTGCCCATGTCGGGTCCCATGATGTCGGTGTGCGGGCCCACGAACGGGATCATTTCCTGCATGTACCGGCGCGAGACCGCCTCCAGCTCGTTGCGCGACAATTGCGTGGGATCGATGGCTACTCCTCCCTTGGCGCCGCCGTACGGCAACTGCGCCAGCGCGCACTTCCAGCTCATCCACATCGCCAGCGCGGCCGTTTCGCCCATCGATAATGAAGGGGCAAAACGCGTGCCGCCCTTGGTCGGGCCGAGCGCGATGTGATGTTGGACGCGGTATCCCTGGAAGGCCTGGGTGCTCCCATCGTCCATGTGGACCGGCAAGGTCACGGCGATGGCGCGCTTGGGATACGTCGCCCATTCGCGGTCGCTTTTGTCGATGTTCAAATAATCGGCGATGACCCTGAACTGGTCGCACGCCATTCTGAAAACCTCGTCATCGTAAATCGTCGCAGATGAATCTGGAGAAACTTGGGCGTCCATCGGAAACCTGCTATTTGCGCTTTGCGAATCGACCCGTCAACCCCGAAAACTTTGGTGTAGCGTGCGCTGTCCTCAGCAGACTTGGGACGAGACTCCGCTGAGGACAGCGGACGCCACACCACAAAGATCGACAGTGGTGTTTCAAATTCAGTATCGTCACGCCCGAAATGAAAATTGAAACCTTAGCTGTTCATGCCGGGCATGGTGTCGACCCTGCAACCGCAGCAGTCGCCTCACCAATTTACCTGTCCACAACTTTCGAGCGCGACGTGGATGGGACGTATTCGCGCGGATTCATGTACACGCGTAACAACAATCCGAACCGAGAGGCGTTGGAGCGCGGATTAAGCGCACTCGAGGGCGGGGCTGTTGCAGTCGCCTTTGCCTCCGGCACCGGAGCAACGATGGCAATCTTTCAAGCATTGGCGCCGGGCGATCACGTCCTGGCACACATTGACGCCTACTACGGCACATCGCGATTGATCCGCGAAATTTTTCTGCGCTGGGGACTCGAAGCCGATTTCGTCGATATGTGTGATCTCGCTGCGGTGAAAAAAGCTTTGAAGCCAAATACAAAATTGGCCTGGGCTGAAACGCCATCCAATCCGCTGCTGAAAGTTGTCGATCTTGGTGCCGTCTCGGAAATCGTGCGTGATTCCGGTGCACTCTTGGTTTGCGACAACACTTGGGCGCCCGTGCTGCAACGGCCTTTCGATCTCGGTGCCGACTTAATCCTGCACTCAACGACGAAATATTTCGGCGGACATTGTGACGTTTTGGGAGGAATTGTCATCGCAAAGACAGACAATGATTTTGTCAGGCGTGTCCGCAGCATTCAATACGAGGGCGGCGCCGTCCCCTCGCCTTTCGATTGCTGGTTAATTTTGCGCGGCATGCGCACACTACCATGGCGGATGCGCGCGCATTCCGAAAACGCAATGAAAGTGGCGAATTTTTTGGCTACACATCCAAACGTAGCCAGTGTGCACTATCCAGGATTGAAATCGCACCCGGGATATGAGGTTGCGGCTCGGCAGATGTCGATGTTTGGCGGAATGCTTTCATTTGAAATGAATGACGGGCGCGAGGCAGCGATGTCGGTTGCTGCGAAAACAAAAATTTTCATTCGCGCCACGAGTTTGGGTGGCGTGGAAAGTTTGATCGAGCATCGAGCATCGATCGAAGGACCCGGGACAACTTCAGCCGAAGGTTTGCTGCGCCTGTCGATCGGTCTTGAGAACGCGGACGACTTGATTGAGGACCTCGATCAAGCGCTCAGGTAACTTTACGGCGTTTGACTCCTTCCCTCCCGCTACTCAGCCACCGGCCTACCCATCAATGGAGCTCGGCGTTCACCGGCTCCGTTCTGCGAACTCCGAACGCTTTCGCGAGCTGGCACAGCGGCCCTACAATTTGCGTTTTCCAAGTCGGCTCTGGAAAACATCAATGATGTCATTCACTTCATTCACCCGCAACAAGAACGCCGCACCGAAAAATGTCGCCGCGGCAAACGCGATCGTCGCCAGGAGTGCACCTAATTTTTGGAAAAAGCGCAGGGTCGCCCACGAATCAAGCAACCAGTAGTTTGCCGCCCAGCACACGAGCGCCAGGAGCCCGCCTGCGAGACACATTTTCCCAAAAGCGACCAACATCTGGCTTGTCTCCAATCTGCGGGTGTGACGGCGCATCAGCATGTAAAGCAACAGAAAATTAATTGTCGCAACGAGGCTGGTTGAAAACGCAAGGCCGCGATGTCCCCAGCCGAGTCGGAAAGTAAAAAGCCAGTTGAGAAAGAGATTCGCACCGATTGCCAGAAAACTTACCACCATCGGAGTGTTGCGTTTACCGATCGCGTAGAACGCAGGCGTCAATACTTTCAAGGCCGCGTAGGAAACGAGGCCGACTGCATAAAATTGCAACGCACCTGCAGTTTGCTGCGTCATTTCGGAAGTGAACCGTCCGTGCTGGTAAATCACACTGATGATTGGCGGAGCCAGAATCGCCAGTCCGATCGCAGATGGAATCGTAAGCAAAAACGCGAGCCGCATTCCACGAGCCAGGATCGCGCGAAACTCGGCCGTGTTTCCGAGAGCGGCGCTCTTCGAGACCAGCGGAAGAGTGACGGTGCCGATTGCGACTCCGAAAATTCCCAAGGGCAATTGCATCAGGCGAAACGCGATGTTGAGCCAACTCACCGGCCCATTTCCAAGACTGGCCGCAAAACCACTGTTGACGAGGACATTCACCTGCACGGCGCTCGCGGCGATCACTGCCGGTCCCATTAAGGTCAGCACCGTGCGCACGCCTTCGTCGCGCCAGTGGAAATCCGGGTGAAACTTGTAGCCAACGTGCCACAGCGACGGGAATTGCCCGATCAATTGCCACGCACCCCCAATTAGCGTACCAATCGCCAATCCTACGAGCGACCGCGGCCCGAAATGCGGATCAATCCAGTAACCGATCGCCACGCCGCCAATGATTGAACCAAGATTAAAGTAGCTCGATGCCATAGCCGGCGGCCCGAAAACATGTTTCGCGTTGAGCATTCCCATCACCAGCGCAGCAAGAGACACCATCAACATGAATGGCCACATGATTCGTGTGAGCAAAATCGTCAGCGCGCTTTTGTCGGGCGACCAACTGCCCCATGTTAAGAGATCGATAAGCTGCGGCGCGAAGATGATGCCGAGCAGCGTGACTGCGCTCATGAAAACGGCGGTCAGTGTCGCCACCTTGTTGGCCAGCCGCCATGCCGACTGATCGCCTTCCACCGCGATCTTTTTTGAGAACGTCGTGATGAACGCTGTCGAAAGCGCGCCTTCCGCAAACAAATCACGCAGCAAATTCGGCAACCGAAATGCCATCAGGAAGGCGTCGAGATTTTTTCCGGCGCCAAACAATCCCGCAAACACCATCTCGCGTATCAAACCAAGAATGCGACTCGAGAGAATGGCAATGCCGACAACACCCGTGGCGCGGGTGCTCATTCGCCGGTCGTCTGCCGCAGTCATCGGCGAACACTTTGTAGGGCGTTTCTGTGAAACGCCAATTCTAAACTCGGGCTGTTGCTTACTCGGCCTCCGGCCTGCTCGTATGTATCGCTCGACGCCCACAATGGTCCGTTCTGTGAAACGCCGATTTCGAACAGGTCAGCGTCTGACACAGACGCCCTACAAGATTGGTGTTCATTTCGCCTGCCGCGCCAAGACGAGCGAAGGCAGGCGTTCATTCATGGTTAGGCAAAAAGAGAAAGCGCCGAGAGGAATTTCACCTCTCGGCGCGCCGATTCTCTGGGGGCAAGTCGTCTCCGGGCGTTACTTCACGGCGACCGTGAATTGGATGCTACCGACCCTAAGAGGGATTTGGAACGTGTAGGTGTAACCCGCATCGAGATTGGTAGTGACCAGGTTAAACTGCCAGTGATTACCAACCTGGTGGAAGGCAACGTCGGGAATATCTGTAATGCCCGTTTCGTTCACGTTGTCAACCGTGCCCCGCATGCGGGTCAGCGTGGTGATGGAACCACAACATCCGTTGAGAAAGACCGCGTTCGGGTCGGAGATGAAGTTGCCGCTGGCGTCGCACACCTTGAACTTTACCGGAATGGTGCTACCACCCTGGCGCTTGAACACGCTGCTGCCGTCGTTGTTGACCGGCGGCAAGATAACGCCTCCCGGCTCCGTCCCGACGCAGATCCCATAGCCGATGGAGTCGTGCACGGTGCCATTGATGTTATTGTAGTTGGCCGCGCCCGCGAAGGTCCAGGGGTCGCTGGGGTAATCGCCAGGCAGGGTATGGGTCGTGCCGGTTACGTTAACCGTGCCGACGGTCGCTCCTGTCTCGCCGCACACCCCGGTGACTGTTCCGACCGTCGCAGTGTGGGGCTGGCCGTCATAAATTACATTATAGGGCGTGACCGTCACCGACGGAGTCGCCTTGCTGATGGTTAACGAGTTGGTTCCGCTGCTGGCGGCGAACGAGCTAGCACCGCCAAAGCTTGCTGCAACGCCCGTCGGATAGCTTCCGGCGTTATATGCACTCCCACAAAGAGGATTCACGCTGACGGTTGCTACGCCGCTGCCATTGGTCATCGCACTTCCCGCAGGGTTGCCGTTCAGAGTGAAACTGATGCTCTGCCCGCTAACTACAGATAAGTCGGACGTCTTGGTAAGAGTTGCGGAGAGATTTACCGAACCGCCGTAGGTGCTGGAGGCCGGGGACACCGTGAGGGTCGTTGGCGGGACGGTCGGCGTGGGTGTAGGGGATGCCGCAGGCGTTCCCGTAGCCGCTGGTGTAGCCGTAGCAGTCGCTGTTGCAGTAGCGGTTGCTGTTGCAGTCGCAGTTGCAGTTGCAGTTGCAGTCGCGGTTGCTGTTGCAGTGGCGGTGGCGGTCGCCGTAGCAGTCGCGGTTGCTGTTGCAGTGGCAGTTGCTGTTGCCGTCGAAGTCGGCGAAGGGGTTGAAACCGGGCAGTCAACGAAGGTGGAGCCCTCGTAGGGGAGGCTGGCCATATCGAATGCAGTCGCATCGTAACCAGAGCCGTTCCAGTGTTCCCGGAGGATTCCTGCGCCTTGCTCGCTCATAATGAGGATGTCGCCACCCAACCCTGTGAAATCGCTCGTCGAAAGTTTCACGATGCTGCTCTGCTGTTGAAGCGCCGAGACTAAGACGGCATTCGAGTTGCCGAAGCTGCACGGAGTCCCCGGGATAACCAGGACGCCTTCCGCGCCGAAGAAAGAAGAGAAGACATTTAGAGTAACGTTACCTAGATTGTCGATTGCGTGGACAGCACTATGGTCTTCGTCGGCCACAAGGATCTGGCCGCCGAGCGGCCCGAAGCTTTGCGGCACTACAGCTGGCCCCTCATATTCGGCGTCACCAAGGCCCAGATTCTTAATGAGGACGGGGGTGGTTCCAGTCGAGTCAACACGCCATATATCACCACTCCCGCATGTCACGATCATGTCGAAGCCAAATGTGCCCTCATGGTCGAACGTAATCCCGCTGTGGTCGTATCCACAGCCTGTCATCGTCGCAAACGTCGTGACCCCAATCCCATCGGGCGTGACCTTATAGACCACATCGCCGTCTGTGACGTAAATGTCGTTCGGGTCCCACGTCCCTAAACCTGGAGAGATAGCCAGGTATCTTTCTTTGCATTCGCCAGGGTTGCCCGGAAGCGTCGCGAAAAACGAGACAACTCCAAGGTCGCTGATCGTATCGAGGGTTGGATTGCAGTATTCGCTTACGTACATTTTACCCGGCGAAGCAGCTATGCCTGTTGGCGAGGGGGCAAAGGTAAAGAACGTCGGACTCGCGGCGTAAAAGATTCCTGCGGCCGCCAATAACGTTACAATTATGAGACTGATTTTTGTTCTGGGGTTCATGGTGATTTTGTTCTGGGGTTATGGTGATTTTGTTCTGGGGTTATCGTGATTGTTCTGGGGGTTGAATACGCCTACTTGCGTACGAAAAACATACGCATAAGTGCGTAGGAAAAAGGCTTTTAGAAGGCCTGTCAAGCGAAAATCGAAGTATCCTGATAAAAAAGGGTCGGCTCATCACCGGCCCTTTGTTACTTTTTATGGTAGACTCGTAACGTTGCCAAACGGGTCGAACGCGGCCGAACCAGTGCAGTTGCTGGCGGTCTTGTCGACGTCTCCGGTAGCCAAGTACCACGCCGCGAATTCCGATCGAGAACGACCGCGTGGGAAGAAATTAACAAATCGAACGGACCGATTGAACCCTCAGAAGAAGAGATCAATCATGTGCAATGTTCTTGGGGAGGATGCTGGAATGCTCAAAAATCATTACGATTTTCCTCTACTTGAATTTGCACACACTGAACTGGCACACGACGGAGTGGAATGGTGGGGTAAAGATCAAACAAAAAGATGGCGGATTCGTTGTCGCCTTAAAGCCTGGCGCGCACATAAACGCAGTACAAACTGATCGTCCTGCAGTGCGAGTAGGCGACATTATCACTGTCAAGTACACGGTGAAGAAACTCGGCTCTAAGCCTCGGCGTTTTGTCTCATTAGATCCCGCGCCCGCGCCACCTGGTTTGAAACCCAATCTACGGCCGATGTTACAGGTCCAGCATGACGATTACGTTAGCGAAGATAACCGTTGGTGGCCTAGCGGCGTCAACTGTGGCTTTCTCGGAACGAATCTTACGGGCAAGTTGCGGACATTACAGATTCCCATACGACCGAACATGTGGACAAATGTATGGGGCAAGCCCGCATCCCAACGGATGAAGGGGTTTCTCAACGTGGTACAAAAGGCCGGCAAGTTGAACATCGTATTCGGCGGCGGCAACTCATTCTCACACGGTGTCAGCGTGCAAGGCGGCAAAGTCAGGATAACCATTGTTAGCCTAACGATACAAAAGCCATGAACGTCGCCCTCGCCGAAACGAACTTTTAGCTAACCACGAATCCCGCGACCGCGGGACGAAGGCGAGTGCAGGTCTGGTGTCTGGCACAGACGCCTTGCAAGATTCGTGTTCATTTTGCTTGGGATGCCGAAGGCAGCGATGAGCGAGCTTTGGAGGCTCAATGACAATAATGTAATGCTAAATCTTTGGACGCTTTTTACCTAAACAGTAGCGTGAAAGTACTATGACTACGACGAAGCAGTCGTGGCGATAGCAATCGGTGTCGGGCTTGCTTTGGGCGCGGCAGCTCAACCTGGAAAACATCCCGGAGAAAAAGTCGACCTAAAGTCGCTCCGGGCATCGGTCCAACAGACAATCAACCAAAAGGCCGCTGGCGGGAGAAAGGGAGTCTGGGGGGAACAGTTTGGGGTGTGTAAGGCTAAAAGAAGGTCTGGGGGTTGTCTGGGGTTAAAGAGTCTGGGGGGACTGGGGGTAAAGAGGCAGGAGGAGATGGAGTCGTCGCAGGGGAAACTGCCGCGTGCAACGCGCGAAAGAAGTTCGGCTTCGGTTAGAAACTCGAGCGAATCGGTCGTGTAGTTCGAGCAGCCGGGTTTTCAAAGTTTGAAAGCACGGAGTTTGCGTGAGCGAAACGCCCTGTAAAGTGAAAACAGGCATTATTGGGTAGGTAGTGCTCCCTGATCTTTTAGTTACAATCCCCTTAGGTGACTGTGTTAAAAGGCGTGAACAGTTTGACGTTCTTCCTCTGGGAATGTCCCCTTAAGTGAAGAGAAAAACGCCGAAAATTTCACTACCCGGCGCCCCGGACCTGAAGATCCCCGGAGTCGCAGAGCAAAATAAAAATGAAGTAAAGAAATTAGGGCAGAGGGGTTTCCTGCTTTCCTGATTCAGATCTGTGAATCTGTGGATTAGGTGATCAGGCGGCGGTGAAGCGAACGACCTTCTTTTTTCTGCTCATCCCAACTGTCCCTTTTGTCGGCGGGAAAAACGTTTGCTCCACATATTTGATGGCGCGCTCCACCAACTCGTGGCTGTTATTCAGGCCGAGCTTGTGTTTGATATTCTCGCGATGGGTCTCAACGGTTTTTACACTGAGATTCAACGAACGCGCGATTTGCTGGTTCCGAAGCCCCGAACCCAATAACTGGAAAATGTGCATCTCACGATCGGACAGTCTTTCAACGCCACTGCGGTGGCTCGTGGAACGTTGCTCTGGCCGCTCCTCCAGCGATTTCTTGAACGCGCGCATCGCCACATCCCGACTAACGTAAATGTTCCCGTTCAGAATCTCCCGAAGCGCGGCCAACAATTCTTCCTTGGGCGCGCTTTTCATTACGTAACCATCGGCGCCAGCGCGCAAGGCTCGCTCTGCAAAGATCGTTTCCTCAAAGGCGGAATACACAAGGATCAACAAGGCGGGTTGTTCTGCCTTGAGCGCCTTAACGAATTCCAAACTGTCGCCAGCACCGAGACGCAGTGCGGTTACCAACAACTGCGGCTTGCACCTGGCGATCTCGTCACGCGCACTACGAATGTTGTCACTCTCGCCGCACACCAGCATGTCCGGCTGGGAATTGAGATAGTCTGTGATCCCGTGGCGAAGCAATGGGTGCTCTTCCAGAACCACAATAGGTGTTTTTACCCTGTTCCCTGCGGTAGACATGCGTGCGGTTTACGCAATTTGCGTTTCTTTTGCCAGTTAGGCGCTGCGTCTGTCAAGCGCGGCGTGACGGCAGTGCGTACCATTTATGCGTACATGTCCTACCAAGCAGGGAAATGGCGTTCACCGCAGCGAACGCCCCACAATAAACGTCGGAATTTGTAGGGCTGTTTGACTCACTCGTTCCCGCTCGCTCAGCTTTCGGCCTGCCCTTCCAGGTCGCCCAGCTCCCGCTGGCTCCATTCTGTGAAACGCCGACTTCAAACAGGTCTGCGCCTGGGAAGGTGGGTGTTCATTCGTGGTTGGAAAAAAGAGAAGGCGCCGAGAGGAATTTCACCTCTCGGCGCTAACTGGTTTCTTACGGTTTGAGGGGAGACGAGTAGTGCTACTTCAGGTCAAAAGTTGCAACATGGAACGTCGTGCCGTCGATGGTGGCGTACACGTCGTAAGTGCCAGCACCCATTAGGCTGCTGGTTGCCAGGTTGTACATGTACTTGCAGTCAACGATCCGGTAGATGCCGTCGTTGTCCTGCGGCTGGATCGTCATAGGCTCGTTCACATCTCCGGTAGGAGACGTGCTTACCTTTGTAATGCCGATTAACGCCTGACTCGTCGGGCAGATCGGAGTCCGTGGGGTTACCGGCCCCGGTATGAACGTGTCCGAAAACGTCCCCGTGGCGACCGTCGCGCTGGTTAGGGTGACGATCTGGTCAGCCTGCCATCCGCTATCGAGCACTAGCGATACCCGGATGATCGGAGTGTTCCCTATCAGTGCCTGGGCGTGGGCGTAGGTGTCGTAGAAGGTTCCGCCGACCTGTGTGGTGTCGTATCGTAGGTCCGAAAGGCCGATCAGGTTCGTCCCGCTCTGGGTGGGAGACGTGCAATTCCCGAAGTTCGGATAATCACCATAGTAGATGAAGACGGATTGAGTCGGGCTTACGCGGACTGACCAGCGGAGGGACCCGCCACCGCAGTTACCCTGTGTGAACGAATAGACGGCTGACAGTTGCGTGATTTGGTTGAACGTCACCGTGGCGTTCGGCGTAAAGCTCAGGTACGAGTAGTCGTTGTCGGCTGAGGTGTCACTGCCTATCGACGCGAACACGAAGGGGCCGGTCCCCTGGGACAGGGCGAACTTGACGGGGATGACAGCCCTGCCGTTCGCCTTGAAGTTGCTGGAACCATCGGCGTTGATCGGCTGCTGCACTGCGGCTGAATAAGTGGCCGATTGTCCTGGATAAGCGTCCCAAGTTCCATTCGGGGTAGTGACGACTTGGTCTGCCGACGCTGTGGATACGAGGCTCGCTACGCCGGACAGGATCGCTGCGCCCATTGATATTCTTAAAGATTTTTTCATCTAATTATTTACTGATTTCTAATTTGTTTGGTGTTTGGTTTTGTGTTTCTTTCACCCATCAACCGATGAGCTGGGGGCAAAGTGGTCGCGCATTTTCGATTACTTTTCGTGCGTGTAAAGTTAGGAATGCAGAATCCTTATCGGGAAGGCTTACTGATCTTTTAGCTAGATAATGCCCTAGGGAAGCTGTGAATACACGTGAACAGATTGCTGTTCTTCGTGGGAGAGAAGTCTCTTTACGTGAACAACAAATTCGGAATCTGGACACCAGGAAACCCAGAAAATCCGCGTGAACGAACTCCTGGCTTCATGGCTTCCAGATCTGTGAAAATCGGAACCGAGGGAATCTGTGGATTACCTGGCTGTGGCGTTTTACTTCAAAAAGAGATTCATGCCCTCGAGATCGATAATGGCATTGCACTTGTAGAGCGTGTCGATTCCCAGAATGCCGCTGATTCTGGTGCTGCCTTGCCGCAATGCGAAGTGAGGTAATGCAGCTACGCCGAATTTTCCTGGCGGCACCTTGAAATCGCCAATCGCCAGGTCATTAATCCGTCCAGCATTCATTTGTTGAGTCGCTCCGCTGGAAAAATGCGCAGACACGCGCGTTGGTTGTGACGCAACTCCCAGCGACCTGAAGAAAGCTTGGCTGAACGTGGTCACAAATGCGCCGGTATCGACGAGCAGACGAGCCGATTGACCGCGAATCGCGCACGGCACCGTCAACGCCCCGCTGGCCTCTCGACGCAGAGAGACCCTCGCGAATTTTGCCGACAAAGCAGCGGCAACCAGGTTTGTCTGGCGCGCATAGTCGGTCTTGAAAAAAACAAATTTCGTTCGGCAGTTAATCACCGCTTTGTGACGGAACAGAGTCTGCAATCCAAGGACACCGTCGACCTTAGCCTTTCCGGCGCCAGAGGGACTCGAATTGCGAAGCACCGCCGGGCTGCTACCAAAATTCATGCCTCCTGCAGTGAGGCTTTGCACAAAAACAACGGGCAACAGGTGGCCACTAATTTCCGTGAAGCCAATGTAGCGCCAGCCTCGCTGTGAAGGTCGTACACCGAACGATTCGGCTGCGTCAGCATCGAGAATGATTTCATTTGAACCGGTATCGATGAGCAAATTTGCGGGCTGCCCGTTGATGCGCACCGATATGATCATCTTGTTCAGCGGACCGTAGTGGACTGGCACCGCCTTGTATCCCGGCAACTGCGGCAGTACTCGATTTTTCGGTGCGCCGAAAATAGAGACCGGCGCGATGATAAGCGATAGTAACACAGCCATCCTGGCTGTTGGTCGGGCAGGCATCCTGCCTGCCGAATTGAGGACCACCTGAAACGGTTTCAGCATCGTTCTGCTCAGCAGGCGAGACGCCCGCTGGCCCCACAGGCACGATGCCTCTCCTACAATCCCGTTGGGCAATCGATAAATTCCCATGGAATTCTGAATCGTTTGGATAAATGCGCAGCCAGCGCTTTTACACCGAAGACTTCCGTGGCGTAATGTCCGCCGAGCAGAAGATTCATGCCGAGCTCTTCAGCGGCAACCGCAGCCCAGTGCGGAGCTTCTCCGGTGATGAAAGTGTCGACCTTTTCCTGTGCTACCCGGTAAATTTCCGAGCCTGCGCCACCAGTCACAACACCAATTACGCGCGTCTGTTTTGGACCAAAATTAAAAGACTTTATCGAACCGCCGAGTGCTTTCCGCAATTTACGAACGAGATCGCTGCACGGCATCGACGCGCGCGCTTTCAGACCGACTGGTTGACCTTTTTCTTCCAAAAACGGCTCCGCGGATTTCAATCCAAGCGCGGCGATGACGTGTGCGTTGTTGCCAACTTTCGGATGAACGTCCAGAGGAAGATGCGCGCTGTAGAGCGCGATGTCTTTTTCAAAGGCGAGCTGCAATTGCCGGCGCAGCGCGCTTGTGACCGGTTGCAAGCCGGGCCAGAACAAACCGTGATGCACAATCAAAAGATCGGTATTTTTCTTTGCAGCCTTGGTGAGAATACGTGTTGAAACATCGACCGCGGCGCCGATCCGCGTGACTCGTCCTGAATTTTCAATCTGCAGACCATTAAGTGCGTTGTCCCAATCGCCTATCTCGCGAATGCGCAGAAACTCGTCGGTGTAAGAAACGATATCAGAAAGTGAAACCATGGCTGAGGATTAGTTTCTTGTAACAGCAGCGCGTTTACAACGTCAGACAGTCGGCGGCTGACATGCGCTTCGCGCCAAAGGCGCGGTCTCAACCCAGCCTGGGGCATCGCCCCAGGAATTCAAATCCGTGACACCAGCGCTAAAAGCGCGTTTCAATTAGCACATGATTCAATCCCAAACGTATCGCTCGTCGACATCAAGGCCGTGCATGCATGCGCGGCCGGACGTCGGGATCGAGCCAGGCGTCACGATTTTCGTGCTGAAAAACCACGTGAAGAATAATTTTGGTGAGCGATTGGGGCATGGCACAAATCATGATTCAACTCGCGCCGGAGTGAATCGCGCTTTCAGCGCTAGGAAATGTTTCATATTCCTTTTCCTGGGGCGCTGCCCCAGGCTGCAAGTTGAGATTGCGCCTTCAGCGAAAAATAGTTCCCGAAAAGTGGCGCGCGGACGCGCGCTCACTCCCAAAGCTATCGTGAAACGAGAAGAGCCTTTCGTTAATTTCGCACCAAGTGCTTTAGGAGTGCGATCCGTCCTCGCATCGCTTTGGCTCGCCTTCAGAGCGCACCGCAAACACACGCATTCGCCCGTCGATCCCGCGCACTTCCTGCGGAGGCAGCTCTTCGAAGCTGAACGAATCCCCTGTCCGCCCTCTCACCGCCGCGGTGACAAGCAACGGTCTGCCCGTCGTTTTCGTCAGCCCTTCTATGCGCGAGGCGATGTTCACCGTATTTCCAATCGCAGTAAACTCCAGACGTTGCGGCGAACCGACGCTGCCCACGATCGCCGGCCCGGAATGAATTCCAATTCCAATTTGGATCGGCGCGCGATTTCTTGCGACGAGCTCGTCATTTAGCTTTTTCACAGCGCTCAAAATTTCTCGACCGGCCGCCACTGCATCGCACGCGTGATTTGAGCTGGCATCACCGGCGCCAAAAATCGCCATGAATCCGTCTCCCAAATATTTGTTCACCATGCCGCGATATTGTTCTTCAACCACGCGGACGGTGACGCGAAAGAAATCGTTCATGATCTCGACAACTTCATGCGGTGAACTCGTACTTGCCCGCGCTGTCCACGAGCGCATGTCCACAAACATGACGGTGATCTCTTCCTCGACGCCGCTCAATCCAGGATCGCGCGCCAGGATTTGCTCGGCGGCGCGTCTACCAACGTGCAAGCCGAATGTCTGACGTAATTTCTCCTTATCTTTGAGCTCGCGAACCATGTGATCGAATTCGCCAGGGCGGTGAAAATCCCAAACGCGATGCCCACTACTCCAACGAAAACAGCAAACCACTGGCCATTCATCGCCGGAGAGCGTGGCGCAAACATCAACAGCAGAAGTGAAACGATCGGACAAATTGAAGCGGAAACCGCCCACATGATTCCCCGGCCTCGGAGCGAGAGCGTAAAGATGTTCGGTGTGCGATCGGCGCGCACGTCACGAAAGAAAACTGGGAACAATCCCCAGTGACTGGCGAGTTCGACCAGAAAAAATGCATGCGTGACTGCGATGAAGCCCGAAACGCAGAACGAAATTGGCAAATGCCACAGCAATCGTGGATCCAGCGGGCTTTGAACTTGAAGAAGCGCTACGAGAAAGACCGGTATACACAAAAACCAGGCGGCACCGCAAATGGCAGCGGCAAACCATGGGAGATGAATCAACTGCCGCCGGACCTCGGTCAGTTTTTCTAGCGGCGGTCTATGATCCTCGACCGATTGTCGCTCTTGAAGACGACGAAAGAAATCACCGAGCGACCGAACTCGTTTCAACCAAAGAGTGAGGCCGATCAGAAAGGCCACGATAGTGTAGAGTATCCACGTCCAGGCGAAACGTTGCTTTAGCGCAGGCGAAACCAGCAGCGGCTCAATGACCGTCGTGTTGTACCAAATATTAAACGCGCTCCCGAGAATTTGCGGAACCACAGGCGCCAGCGCTGTAAGTAGAAGACCGTAACGCGCGCGCGCCGCGCCTGTTTCAAGTCCTATGGCCACAAGATCGATTTTCTTTGATCTTCGTCTAACTTGCCGCGCGAAATCCCAAATCCCAAGTCCCAAATCCCAGGCAAATCTCAATCGCCAAATTCCAAAAGAGCAGATCACGCGTTCTTTGCGATAATCGCAGAGAAAATCAGGGTGAGTTGGCGTGCTTCGTCCGCTAATTTGTCGCAGGCAGATGCGGTCGCTTTCGCCAAACCCGCGTCAACCAGCCGCAAAAACAACCGGCTTTCTTTCGCTTCTTTTCGACAAATTTTCACACGCATCAAAAAGTCTTTCTTGCTCAGAGCTTCGTCCGCTTCAATCCAATTGGCGGCGACGGAGCCCGATGCGCGCACCAACTGCCGAACATCTTCGGTGTTGCTGATTGTCCTCGGCAATTGTTTGACGAATGCTCTTACCGATTCGGCAAAGAAA
>Ga0137403_10001173_pt1 | contig 33079 bp, 45 predicted proteins | sample CZOMad2_1_16fung_FD_122057 | JGI IMG/M metagenome (GOLD analysis project Ga0137403, IMG submission 122057) | Vadose zone soil fungal communities from Angelo Coast Range Reserve, California, USA - CZOMad2_1_16fungal (Hybrid Assembly) | ecosystem: Environmental > Terrestrial > Soil > Vadose zone... | reverse complement strand
ATCCGATCTGCGTCCGCCTCTCGGCATTGAAATCAAAATCGAAGGGAAAAATATTTTTGCGGTGAGAATGGAATAGTATTCATATTTCTAATTAAATCTTTTCGATTTCGTTGTAATTTACATTTGATTTTTTTGTTTTGCCTTGGTTCTTCTTCGACATTTCTTAATCGAGTCGGCTTGTCGAATAGATTCCCGCTTAGCTTGCCACGTGCTTCCCGACTTCCTCCTCCATTTTTCCTACGAGCATCAACGCAACCATGCGCTGATCCGCCCACCATGACCAGAGCGGATGCTCAAACGATGCGGGCTTGTTGTCCTCAATGAAAAAGTGAGAAATCCACGCTAGCGTGTATGGAATTACAAGAGCCAACGGAATCCACCACCATCGCTGCAGTGCCAGCACCGCGCCCAGTGTCATCCAGCCGAGCAATGTTCCCACGCAATGCACGATGCGCGTAGAAACCTTGCTGTGAGCACGCACATACTCCGGCCAGAACTCTGCAAAGTTCGCTGCTCCACTCATTGCATGAACTCCAGATTGGCTTGTTTTTATCACATCAAAGACGCGCTGATTCAAAAAAAACCGGGAGGCTTGTTGCCAAGCCTCCCGGGCAGAAATTCACATTGTTGTCGTTGCGTTCCTCTTAGAACTCCAAGCGAACTGCAAGTTGCATCACGCGGTTGCCATCTTTGAAGGCATCCACGAACGGCTGCGATTGGCTGACATCCGTATCACCGCCTGCCACGAACAAATTCGCGTGGTTGAAGAGGTTATACGCTTCGCCGCGTAGGATAAGCTTCAGGTTCTCCCGAATTGGGAACGACTTGGCGACTGCCATGCTCAGGTTCCACTGACCAGGGCCGCGGAAGCGGTTCCTAGCATTCATTCGGGCCGGATATGGACCGAAGTCTGAGAACCCAGTGATCGGATCGGCATACGACGAATCAAAAAGCTGAGTACCCGTCGACGCAACATCCCCCGTCGTCGGATCGAAGCCGACTGAGGAATAGAAATTTAGGTAACTAAAGAAATCTCCCGGAACGTCTGTACCCGATACGGGCACAGCCTTCCCTGAATGCGGAAGCCCGGAGGTTCCGGCAGCATTGACGGCGTACATGCACACAGTGAATCCATTGGTGCAGTCATAAACAGTGAACGGTGAGCCGGTCTCGGCGGTGAAGACCGGCGAAATCGACCATCCGTCGGCAATTTGCTTCTTCCATCCGCTCATGTGCTTTCCGAACGGGACTTCCCAGATTCCCTGGGCCGTGAACCGATGCCGGATGTCCTGGTAGCAATTCCCGTAGTCCACCTTGGGATTGAACGGATCCAGGTAGCCCAAGTTGAACTGGTTGCCGGAGCTGCTGAACGTATCGCTCAATTCGTCCAGGCAGTGCGAGTAAGTGTAGTTGGCGTCTAGTGTAAGGCCAGTGTTCGCCCAGTTCCGCATCCCGACGCGCGCCACGAGGGCATTGTAGTGCGACTTGCCGTCGTCACTGCGGAAATTGATGTTGGAATACTGAGTCGCCTTTAGACGCGTCTCGCCAAGAAGAGCTTCGGAATCACCCAAATAGTGGTTACCCGAACCGACTCTGTTGATGTTGGCAATATCATACAACTTTTCGCCGTAGGAGCCAGAATAGTCAAAACCAACGAGCAAGCCGTGGCGGATCTCACGCTCAAGTGTGAGACCATACTGGTGAGCGTAGGAGGTCCGAATGTCAGGATTCACAGCGCGTAGGCTGACCTTCGGAATCGCCTTAACCACGCCGCTCCCTGCCAGCGGTCCCGCAGGATCGGTTGTCACCGCCAACGAGTTTGGAGCCGTGTCGGTTCCATTAATGATCGAAATGACGGCATAGTTGGGCGGGTTCTGGATTACGTTAAACGTGACGTTTCCAAAGTTCCGCTCATAAGCAATGCTGTAACCGCCGCGAAGCACGGTTTTGCCATTCCCAAACATGTCCCAGGCAAATCCGAGTTTCGGGCCAAAATTGTTCCAGTCCTTTGCCCAGAGGCCCCCTGTGCTGCTGTCCGATGTCAGAGCAACGCCGCTATTGCGGATGGAATTGAAAATGTCCACGCCTGCAGGGAAATAAAGGTTTGAATCCAATTGTGGATTCTTGTTGTGCTGGATACCGAAGTATTCCCACCGAACGCCTAGGTTCAGAGTCAGCCGATTACTAATCTTCCACATATCGGTGCCATAAACACCAAACTCGTGGTAACGGTTGCTGCGTGCGAAAACCGGTTGATTCACAGGTGTCGTGACGTTGCCCGGTCCAAACACTTCGCCGGTCGAGGGGTTAGTGCAAGGCTGACCTGCGGTGATCGGAAAGGGACAAGGAAAGTGTCCCTGCGGATCAATAGCACCTTGGAACTGAGCCAGCTGGCCATTCAGAAAGTTACGGACCCCAGATGAAGTCCACGCTGAACCGCTGGTCCGGAAGGACGCTACCGGCGTTTCATACGCGCCGAACGTGCGGTTATCACGTTGGTAGTCATATGAACCGCCAAAGCGAAGCGTGTGCCGTCCTTTGACGTAGCTCAAATCTTCGTATGCCTGAATGAAGTTTTGAGGTCCACCGAAGGGAATGCCATTTCCAGGCGTCGTCGGAAGATAACCGGGCATCACAATGTCGCGGCCCTGAAATGTGGCCGTGGCGGACGGACTCACATACAAACCTGGGGATATTGGCTGGCTCCCTAGAGGCTGAAAATCATTCAGCCTATTGAAAACGATCTTCGATTGGCTCGTGAATCGTGAGTTGAAGCTGTGCGTCATCGAAACGAGGAAGTTGTTCTGCATGATTTCCTCGCCCGTGTCATAACCCGAATAGGCACTGTCCGAGATTGTGCCCGCAAAAAGCGACTGCTTGTTGACGGCATAACGCGCATACACAGTCGTCTTGTCGCTTACGTTCCAGTCCACTTTGCCTACTGCCAACAGCTCATTCTGCGGAGCGCCGGCTCCGGCGTCCGCTGGCACGCTGTAATTCACCTGATCCATAAACGTAGCGTCGCAAGACACTGTCTGTGGCGCAGCGATTCCGTAGGCGAGGGTGCCGCCCGCCGGGCATGCACCGCCGAGGACTCCATTTAACGTTGTGGTTCCAATTTGCCGGATGTTCGAACGAAGTGTCCCAAATGAGGAATAGAAACCTTGGGTGGCTGCATCAGCGTTAGCTACGAAGGTGGGGTCAATCACCCAACGCGTCCGCTCCGCGCTGCTGCGAATTCGGTTTTCTTCAAAGTTGCCAAAATAAAAAATCTTGTTCTTCTTGATTGGACCACCCAACCGGCCGCCGAATTGATTGCGGACCAAATTTGGCTTGGGATTCCCGTTAGCGTTGTTAAAAAAGGAATTCGAAGCCAAGTCAGACACGCGGTTGTATTCGTAGGCTGAACCGTGTAAGTCGTTTGTCCCGCTCTTGGTAACGACGTTTACGATGGCGCCAGATGCACGGCCATATTCTGCGGTGAAATTATTGGTGATCACGCTCAATTCTTCGATTGCATCGAGCGGCAGCGTCTGTCCAACCGAGGCAGTAAACTCATTGTTATTCGCAGAGCCATCCAACAGGATGTTCGTCGAAGCAGCGCGCAACCCATTGAAGGAGATGCCGCCAGCGCCACGTCCGCTCGGATCCGAATCCGACGCGGTCCCAACGTTTCCTACGTTCGCGTAAGGATCACGATTCAGTGTGGGGAGTGTCCGCATCTCCAACCCATCAAAGGAAGAGCTTAGGGTTTGTGATTCGGTATTGACCTGAACACCGCCCTGACCAACCACCTCCACCACGGTCGTGGTAGCGCCTACTGAAAGCTGGAGATCTAGCTCGCTTGGCTTACCGACGAACACCTCGACGCGCGCTTCCTTCTTTGCAAGGTTTGCCGCTTCCACTGTGACGGCGTATACCCCAGGCAACAGGTTTGTCGCAGCGTAGAACCCATGGTCATCCGATTCCAGCAGACGTTCTGCGCCCGTGCTTGTGTTTCGGATCACAATCTTTGCCTTAGGAACTGTTCCCCCACTTTGATCGGTAACGGTTCCGTGAATCTGGCCCGTTTCGGTCTGTGCGGACGCTTGTTGTGCGCCCCAGGCCGTCGCCAAAATGAGACCTAGTACTAGGCATATTGTCTTAAACAACTGTCTCACAGTACCCCTCCTAATTGTTCTGGATACAAACTCCACCCTAAAGTCTGCAGCAATCGAACTTTGGGGAACCAAGTGCAATCTATACGCCAAAAGTTCCTGACCCTTATATCGAGCAACTATCTGGTAATTCATTGCTTATGTTGTGTTTATCAAAATTTATGAAATGGGTAGATAGGAGTTACAACTCATGCCTTCCATGTATGGTATTTGTATATGGATTATTGTATTTTGGAAACGGCTGCTCGTTTATTTGAAGGCGATAGGGAGCGACGAGCGGACTTTTAACTTGCCCGCCTGTTTCGAGGGCTGCCTGACACGCCTGTACTTAACAATTGTGTCGCCGTCTTGTTGTTTGGCCGAATACTTGACCGCGACATGTCCTTCCGATCGCATGTTCGAACCACGGAGCTCGAGCAGTAAGTTGTTCGTCAGCAGGTAACCGCCGGGTTTGAGCATCGCCGCCACATTCGTCATGGCGAGCGACTGCTCAAACGTGTCGTAGTAGACCAGGATATTCGTGGCGATCAATAAGTCGAGTTTTGTGGCTTCGGTCTGAGCCGCCCTTTGCAGCACAACATTCACGTCGTAGGTTTTCATGCGGCGAACAAAGTCTGGCTTTACGCGCACCGCGCGTAGCGCGATTGTTTTGAGCGAAGCCGGCACAGCCACTGGAGTAACGGGCATCCCGATTTGATCACCAAACCGGCTCCAATAAGCAACCAGCTCTGGTGTCCAGCCACGAGCCGGGTCTCTTGGCAGCTGAATTGTGTATCCGCGCCCCTTTGCTCCCAAGCGCGCTGCCCGTTCCACGTGCGCCAAGATACGCGGACTCAGATCCAACGTGTCGACTTCGATTTCGTTTGATTTGGCTAGTCCCAGCCGCAGGAGCGAATCCATCACAGCAAACGGTTGCACGGTCTGGGTCGGATAAAAATCAAATCCTTCTTGTTTGTCCGTAAAATCCAGCCCCGGCCCGATGATGCCCACGCGCACCACACTACCGGGCTTCAGCAGTCCGCGTGTCTTCATCTCCTTTAGCGCAACCTCCAATGCGTAGTCCGGAGGCAGCGACGTGTCCAGCGAGAGCCCTCTCTCTTTATATAACTTCGATCGTTCCGCGAACTCTTCGGTCGGATCGTTCAGGCTTTTCGCCGCTTTCAGCGCTTCTTGATAGCTCGACTGCTCCTTCAGAACGCGTCTCACATTTTCGATCAGAAACATGCGCGCCTTTTCTTTGCCGCTCTCGTCTACGATGGAAATTCCGGCTTGCTCGAGTGTACGGCGCGCAAATTGAAGCCTCTCGTTTGCTCGTGGCGTGGCCATTCCTTCAACCAGGTCCCGCACACGCTTTTTGAAAAATCTCTGCCAAGCTTCAGAGCCATTCCCTTCCCTGCTTTCACCCTGCCTAGCACCGGCGAGATGGAGTTGCGCACTCGTCAGTCGGGGCGCAGTTGTGAAGCTCGTACCAAACATCAAGAAATTTACGATGGAATCTGCGTCACCTTGGGCGAGCCGTGCGCGAATCTCTTTGTCTCGCTTACTTACCCAAATGTTCCATGCTTGTGCCTGCGTTTCAGGCGTCGCATTGCGGAGCTCGCCCGGAATGATCTCGGCCATCGCACCGAGAATCGGCTTCGCATCTTCATAGGGCGTGTAGGAAACTTGCCCCGCAGCAGGAATCGCGAATACGAGCAATCCAAACGCAGCAATGACGCTCTTGATCCGATTTTTCATGCTTTTCTGGAGAGAGTATAGCAGACGCTTCCTTGGCCTCTTTGCTAAGAAGCTGTCCTGCTCTCTGCCGCTTGACAGTCTGCCCTTTGCACTTCACTCTCTTTTGGCCATGAAAAGCTCAGAATCACTTTTTCCAATCCAACAAGGTCGCCGCAGCTTTCTCCACGGTGCAACCTTCGGCGCAGTCGCCGCATGTGCGCCCGTTTTCGCCGCCGCTGCCCAAGAATCCAGCACCGCCTTGCCCCCTGCATTCTCTTCGCTCAAACCTCCGGGCTCTCGCGTGAAACCCATTTCCAGCGACGAATTCCGCGCTCGTCTCTCCCGCGCGCAGCAATTGATGACCGATCTTTCGCCCAAGTTCGACGCGCTTTTCTTGGCGCCCGGCACTTCGCTCTACTATTTCTCGGGTGTTCGTTGGTGGCCCGGCGAACGCCTTCTCGCACTTCTCCTCCCGCGCACCGGCGATCCCATTTTTGTCTGTCCTGCCTTCGAAGAAGGCCGCCTTCGCGAGCAGTTAAGTTTCCCCGCCGACGTTCGCGTCTGGCAGGAGGACGAAAGCCCGACAAAACTCGCAGCCCAAGCCCTTGCCGATCGCGGTATTCGCGCCGGCCGCATCGGCATAGACGAAACCACTTACTTTACTTTTTACGATCATTTCCGCGCCGCTGCTCCCGCGTTCGAATGTCTTTCCGCCGATCCCATCACCATCGGCTGCCGCGGCGTCAAATCGCAGCATGAGCTCGAACTCATGAGCCTTGCCTGCGAAGCCACCTGCGATGTCTTTCGCGCAGTCTTTTCCTCTCTTCGCGCCGGTATGACGCAATCTGAAGTCGGCAGCCTGGTCGAATCCGGCTTTTCGAAAATGAATTTACGCGGCGACGCGCTTGTCCTCTTCGGCCCATCCGCCGCCCTGCCGCACGGCACCATCAAGCCGCAATCCCTCAAGGAAGGCGACGTGGTTCTGATCGACGGCGGCTGCAAGCTGGAAGGCTATTCTTCGGACATCACGCGCACGGCCATCTTCGGCAAGCCCTCAGAAAAAATGTCGCGCGCCTACGATCTCGTCCGCGGCGCGCAAAATGCTGCTCTCGACGCAGCCCGCACCGGAAAACTTTCCGGTACGGTAGACGACGCGGCCCGTGCCGTCATCACCTCGGGTGGCTTTGGCCCTGACTACAAATTCTTCACGCACCGCCTCGGCCACGGCATCGGTCTCGACGGCCATGAGCATCCTTATCTCGTTCGCGGCAGCAAAACCGTTCTCGCTCCCCGCATGACCTTTTCGAACGAACCCGGCATCTACATTCCGGGCGAATTTGGCATCCGTTGCGAGGACGACATGGTCATCACTGCCGATGGCCCTGCGCAAATTCTCAGCCCAAGTTTTCAATCCTCGCTGGAAAAACCGTTCGGCTGATAAAGTTAAACCATTCGACGATTAATCTCGCAGTTGCTCCTGGCAGAAACTCACAATTCTTTCTTCTGCCCAGAATCTCTCCCGTCCGCCGTGCCTTGTGACAAATCCGCAATGCCCGCCATACTCCGGCTCGACAAATCGAATCGCAGGATTCCGCTCCACTCCCGCCGCGCGAATCGCTTCATACGGCACAAACGGGTCATCCTGCGCGGTGATCAGCAAAAACGGCACGCGAATCTGCCCCACCACGTTCTTCGCGCTTGCTTTCTCGTAATAGTCTTGTGCGTCTTTGAATCCAAAGTGCGGCGCCGTAATTTCGTTATCAAACTCTCTCACCGTTCGAATCGGCCCAACCCCGTCTTTGGAATACTGCGCAGGAAAAAACTCCACTTTCCGCGCATAGTGCTTCAGTAGCCCGCGCACAAATCGCACTTGATAAAAATAGTTGTCCCAGCGCTCAAGCTCGTCCGCGCAGGCCGCCAAATCGAGCGATGGGCACACGGCGCACACGCCCCGCAATTGCCGCGGCGCGCTCTCCGCAAACTCGCCCGCCATTTTTGCGACGAGGTTTCCTCCCATCGAATATCCCGCAAAAAATATCTGTTTGAATCCGTCCGCCGCTAATTCCTGCAGCACCGCTCGGTAATCGCCGCTCATTCCGGAGTTATACAGCGTCGGCGTCAACAATTCCGTCCCGCCGCAATTCCGCTGATTGAGCCGCACCACATGGAATCCCGCAGCCCACGCCTTCTCCGCAATTCCGCGCATGTAACTCGAATCGCTCGAACCCTCAAGCCCATGCACGAGTGCAATCACCGGCGCATCGCGCCGCTTTCCCTCCTGCCAATGGCAGTGCCCCAGAATCTTCGACTCTGCATCCACAGCAAAAAGCCGCTCTTCCGCTGGAGGCAACGCAAACGTTCTCATCCACCACGCCGCCGCAATTGTCATCAAATGCCCGTTCCTCAATAAGGGATGCGGCTCAAAATTGCCTTCGTCTGGGCTCATAGCAGCACTCTAAATGACTGTTCAGGTTCCCGCAAGTTGCTGCAAACGGACATTTTAGGCGTATTGTTAACACGGCGCGGCTCTTCTACGTCTATAACCTTGAATCTGGTTCGGGAGCGCGATGGCCGTCTCGTGGCAACGCCCCTCAAACTGCAACTTTCGCTCGCGGATCGCGCAGCCGTGAATCCGTCTGCTGCGCGTGATTCCTCTGACGACGAACTCGTCCGGGCGGCGCAATCGGGCGACCGCGCTGCATTCGGTTTTCTCTACGAACGCTACGCGCGTATGGTCCACGGCATTTTGCTCGGACGCGTTCCGCCTTCGGCTGTCGAAGATCTTGTGCAGGATGTTTTCCTGCGAGCGATGCCCCGCATAAACACTTTGCGTGAAGCCGATCATTTCGGAGGCTGGCTCGCGGCCATCGCCCGGAATCACGCTGCCGATTTTTTCCGGCATTCGGCACCGGGAACTGCGCCATTCGAAGACTCGGAAGATGTGCAACCAAAAAGCAAAGGAGGCGGCAGCTCAGACCAGGAGGAAGCGCACGCCATTCTCGGCGCGATTCGCACTTTGCCGGAAGCTTACCGCGAGCCGCTCATCCTGCGCCTCGTGGAAGGAATGACTGGACCGGAGATTGCCGAGCGCACCGGCCTCACGCACGGCTCTGTGCGCGTCAATCTCCATCGCGGCATGCAGCAGTTGCGGCAAATCCTGAGCGGCGGTGAAGCTGGCGCAAAATCGGCGGTGAAGTCATGAGCACACGAAAAATGCCAGAAGAAGATTTGATCAATCGCTATTTGTGGGACGGTTCCGGCGAACCCGATCCGGAAGTGCAGCATCTCGAGGAGCGGCTCGTGCAATTCCGCCACAAAGGCGAGCCGCCCATTTTTCCTGCTGCGATTGGCGCCGGCGAAAAGTTTCCTTCCTTTGGCTTCTTGCAATTGCTCTGGCCGCGCCGTCTTGCCGCAGTTGTGGCAATCGCGGTAATCGTAATCACAACTTCGTTTTTGACTTCTCGCCCTGCTCCTCCGGCGCTCTCGCGTCCGGGCTGGGATGTCGCGCGTCTCGAAGGCGCTCCAACGATCAATGCGCGCTCTATTCAATCTGCAAAAGCAAAACTCGAAGTCGGCCAGCTCCTCGTCACCAACGCAAACTCGCGCGCCACAATCACCGTCGCCGAAATCGGCGAAATCCAGGTTGACCCCGACACCCGCGTTCGCCTTGTCCAAACCATGCGCGATCGCAAGCGCATCTCTCTCGAACAAGGCACCATTCACGCCGCAATCTGGGCCCCGCCCGGCGAATTTGTCGTGGATACTCCGAGCGCCACTGCCGTAGACCTCGGCTGTGCTTACACGTTGCACGTCGCTCCCGACGGCTCCGGCCTTCTTCGCACCACGCTCGGTTGGGTCGGCTTCCATTCGAATGGCCGCGACTCCTTCATTCCCGCCGGCGCCGTTTGCCCAACGCATCGCGACGTCGGCCCGGGCACTCCTTATTTCGAAGACGCGTCCGAATCTTTTCGCAACGCACTCGCGCAGCTCGATTTCGAATCGCTCACTTCTGAATCGCATTCTGCGGCTTTGCAAACTGTCCTTTCACAAACACGCAAAGACGACGCACTCTCGCTCTGGCATCTTCTGTCTCGCACGCAAGGCGCCGACCGCGAAAAAGTCTTCGATCGCTTTGTAAAGCTCGTCCCGCCGCCCAATGGCGTTACGCGCGAAGGCATTCTCCGACTCGATCAGCACCAGTTGGATCTTTGGTGGAACGCGCTCGGCCTCGGTGACATTTCCATCTGGCGTTTCTGGGAGCAATCTCCCGACCGTGCCATTCCCGCAAACTCGCAGCTTCTTCAGAAAAAAGAAGCCATGCTTAAACAAGCTCGTTAACAGTTCTCGGCCGCAACCCGTCTTTCGAACTGAATGCAAATTCTTTTGCAGGAGGTTTCAATGAAGTCCGCAACTCTCATCGCACGACGTTCTGTCTTTGCAGGAGCTCTGTTTCTATTTCTCCTGGCCACAACCACCCTGGCCGGACCGCCCCTGATCTGCCATTCGTTCGACATCGGCGACGCCAAATCCTTGCCCTGGATTAGCCACGACTGGAATCTCAGCGGCGGCGAAAGCTACGACACTTCAAAGCTCGCTACCGACACCATCGCCATTCTCGACTCCAGCCAGGTAACCCTCGTCCATATGGAAACTCTCCGACGTGCCACTCTCTATGCAAAAAAAGATCCTGTCGCCGCTAAAGAGCTCATCACCCGCCTCATTGCGAGAGCTGAAGGCACAAAGTCCGCATCGCCTTCGCAACCCGGCGCGCTCGCCATTTTCGACGCCGGCTACCTCACCGAAGCTTACAAGCAATGGCTCGGCGAGCAGGACAATCCGGCGCAAAAATTTGATGGGTATGCGCTGGTTCAGCTTGCCCTGCAGCGTCGTAGCAACGATCCCCAAATGGAATTTGCTTCTGCTCTCATCGCCGTCGGCAAGCCCGGTATCGACGCGCAAGACCACGCTCAAAAAGCCATTGCCGGCGCAAAAAACGATCCCCTTCTTGCGCGCAATCTTTCCGCCCGCTTTCTTGGTTCGCAGAGCGAAACGCTCTCCGCAATGATTACCCGCACCAAAACCTCCACGAAGCTGGCTAAGGAGTAGTCCCATGACTCGTCTCTGGCTCCTCGCATTCACTTCGCTTTGCCTTCTCGTGTCCGCCGGTCACTCGCAAGAGCCGTCGGCGGACCCCGGCCTCTCCGTCCACGAATGGGGCACCTTCACTTCCATCGCCGGCGCCAAGGGCGAAGCCGTCGTCTGGATGCCGCAAGCGGAGCGCGACGATTTGCCCAGTTTCGTCGAACATCTGGGCAACAGCCGCACGAAGGGCGGCCTGCAAGGCTCTTTTCGCATGGAAACACCCGTCCTTTATTTCTACGCAACACACCCAGCCACGGTCTCCGTGCACGTCTCCTTCGCGCAAGGCCTGCTCACCGAGTGGTATCCACATGCGACCACTCCGCTCACACCTCGCCAACTTTCCGAGCCGATTCTCGATCTCAGATCCTCCAAAGGAGAGCTGTCCTGGAATTCCATTTCTGTGGATCCGAATGACACACAGAACTTTCCAAAAGAAAATACGGCAAGCCGCTATTACGCCGCGCGCGAAACTTCCGCGTCGCCTCTCAGCGTCAACTCGCGGAGCGGCCAACAACATGAAAAATTCTTGTTTTATCGCGGAGTCTCTTCCTTCGCTGCTCCCGTTTCTGCGCTTCCCATGAACGGGGGCAGGATTCTCGTTTCGAATCTCGCGCAAACTGCAATCCCTCAAGCAATTCTCTTCGAACGCCGCGGAGATCGAATCGGCTATCGCGTCCTCGGCCGCGTTCAAAACTCTTCGATAGTCGAATCGCCTGAGCTCACGGCGGACATCGCTTCCCTCTCGCGTGCCCTTGAAAAAATCCTTGTCAATCAAGGCCTTTACCACGACGAAGCTCACGCCATGCTGCAAACCTGGAACGACTCCTGGTTCGAACAAGGCGCGCGCTTGCTCTACATCGTTCCCCGCCCCTTCGTGGACAGCGTCCTCCCGCTCACCATCCATCCTATTCCGGCAAACACAACTCGCGTCTTTGTCGGCCGTATGGAAATCGTGACGCCAGCTACCGAGCACACTGTCGAAACCGCCTTCGCTTCCGGCGACCACCTTACGCTCGCAAAGTACGGCCGCTTCCTCGTCCCCATTCTCCAAATCATGATCGTTAGGTCCACAGACGAGACACGCACCGCCCAACTCAACAAATACCTCAACTCTACCTACAACCAGCTTTACGCTCTTCTTGGACCCAATCAGTAGCTGAGCAGTTTGAGTTTTGTTGTTCGTGACGCAGTGGGTCAAAGTTCAAACTGATGACCCGCTGCGTCGTCATGCGTCGCCAAAACTTGACCCAACTTCCCCGCGCCTCTACAATAAGTAAGTTCACAGTGATTCATTTTTTCGATTCTATGAATTTTACTTCCGGCCCGGCGGCCACCTGCCGGGCTGCGCTGTTTTTATAGCGCTATTTTTCATCACGGGGTCGGCACAAAAGAAGAGCGCCCCAAAGAGGAGCGAATGACAGAAAGTTCCATTCAGGAAGGCCTCACTTTTGACGACGTCCTTCTCGTCCCCGGCAAATCCTCCGTCCTGCCCAACGAAGTCACCACGCGCACCAACTTCACGCGCAAGCTCCAGATGGCCATTCCGCTCGCTTCCGCCGCTATGGACACCGTCACTGAATCCCGCCTCGCCATCGCCATCGCGCGGCAGGGCGGCATCGGCATCATTCATCGCAACATGCCCATTGACCGCCAGGGCGAAGAAGTGGACAGAGTAAAGCGGTCCGAATCCGGCATGATCGTTGACCCCGTCACCATCTCGCCGGACATTACCCTTCGCCAGGCCCTCGAAATCATGACGAAGTACCGCATCTCCGGCCTGCCCGTCACTCGCGGCACTCGCCTCGCAGGAATTCTCACCAATCGCGATCTTCGCTTCGAAAAAAATCACTCCCAGCTCGTCAATGCCGTGATGACGAAAGAAAATCTCGTCACCGTTCCGGTCGGCACCACGCTTGACGACGCCGAAAAAATTCTGCAGAAGCATCGCATCGAAAAACTTCTTGTCGTGGATCAGGACTTCAACCTCAAGGGCCTCATCACCGTCAAAGACATTCAGAAAAAACTCGAATATCCTCGCGCCTCTAAAGACGATCACGGCCGTCTCTTTGCGGGAGCCGCCGTCGGTGCCACCGGCGATTTTCTCGAGCGCGCCATCGAAATGGCCCGTTCGAAAGCGGACATTCTCGCCATTGATACCGCGCACGGCCACACCGAGAAAGTCATGGAAGCCATCAAAGCCATCCGCCATCGCCTGCCGGAAATTCAAATCATTGCAGGCAATGTCGCCACCTACGAAGGTGCAAGGGATCTCATCGCGCTGGGCATTGACGGACTCAAAGTCGGCATCGGCCCCGGCTCCATTTGCACCACGCGCGTCGTCACCGGCGCCGGTGTCCCCCAGCTCACAGCCATCATGGAAGCGGCGCGCGCGGCAAAAGGCACCAGCGTACCCATCATCGCCGACGGCGGCATCAAATACTCCGGTGACATCACAAAGGCCATTGCCGCAGGCGCGTCCTGCGTGATGATCGGCAGCCTCTTTGCAGGCACTGAAGAATCTCCCGGCGAGACCATCCTTTATCAGGGCCGCACGTTCAAGTCCTATCGCGGCATGGGCTCCATCGGTGCGATGAACGCCGGTTCGGATCGTTACTCCGTCGTGCAAGACGCGAGTGAAAGCGGCAAATCCGTGCCGGAAGGCGTCGAAGGCCGCGTCGCCTACAAAGGTCCGCTCGGCGCGCTCACCGATCAACTCGTCGGTGGCCTCAAGAGTGGCATGGGCTACGTCGGCGCGTCTTCGCTAAAAGAGCTTGCGGAGAAAGCACAGTTCGTTCGCATCACCGCCGCCGGCCTTCGCGAATCGCACGTTCACGACGTCGTCATCACGCGCGAAGCACCGAACTATCGCATGGAGTAAGGCAGCGCTGTAGGGCCCGCTTTTTTGTCCCGAGTGAAGACGAGGACTGAAGTGGACCGCAGTTCGCAAGTTTTTCTTGGAGCCGATTTTGTCTGAACAACCCTGGCGTAATCCTCGCCCCGCCCCCGAACTCGACGAACTCCGCGGGCGTGTGCCGCTGATCCCCGCGTGGCTGCGCGCCTGGTGGCCGGCAATCGTCTGGGCTTGTTGCATCTTCACTCTTTCGACCGATCCCTTCTCTTCAGACAACACGAGCAGGATCATCGTCCCCATTATTCACTGGCTCTTCCGCTCTCTGACCCTCGATCAGCTCGACGTCATTCACCACTACATCCGCAAGACTGCACACTTCTCCGAATATTTCATCTTCTATATTTTTCTTTTTCGCGGCGTGCGCGGCGCGCGCATTGGCTGGCGCTGGACCTGGGCGCTTGCCGCCCTTTCCATCGCCGCAGGCTATTCCGCCCTCGACGAAATCCACCAGGCCTTCGTCACGAGCCGTACAGCCTCCCCTTGGGATTCTCTCCTCGACTCCGCAGGCGCCTTCGTCGCTTCCTTCGTCCTCTTCCTATGGTTCCGCCGCCGCAATCTCACTACATAGACCTCGTAGCAGTTTGTGCTCAGCATGCTCCTTTCGTTTCCCCGCCGCGAATCTCGCGAGCTATCCTGAATTCGCCGTACAGTTAGTCGTACGTATGCTGCCTTCAATGTCCTTCATTCAAGAAAATCTCGGCCGCGGTCACATTCTAAAATTGAGCGTTCTCGTTTTTGTCCTGCTTGCGCCCGTCGCTTTACCATCCCGCGCTCAAGAGAGAGCCTCCGTACCGCCCGACGCTACCCTCCGTGCCGCTATCTGCCCCATCGTGTATCCGTACGATCAGGCGACTGGCTCGAAAGGTCTTCGCTACACTTTTTTCGGGAACGCTTTTTTCATCAACGCGCAGGGTTACCTCGTCACCGCGGCTCACGTCCTTCAAACTTTCCGCGACAACGGCCAGCCTTATATTCTTGTAGATCGTCCCAACGCGCCGCCGCAAACTCTGAAAGCAAGCATCCTCGCGGTAGATTGGATTCACGACGTCGCTGTTCTTCGCGCCACTCCCAATCCCTTTGAAGGAAGGTTCCGCGTAGCTTTCCTTTCGCTCGCGAGCAGGCGCCCCGCCGCTGGCGATGCCGTCGTAGCAACCGCTCTTCATCCCGCGAACATCCGCACCGCCGCCACATACCAGATGCCCATACAGGACTGGTCCTCCGCGCAAGTCCTGGGCTTCGTGCAAACTCGCGAGGATCCAAATCTTCCCGAAACGGACCTCTTTCTCTTCAGCCACGAAGTTCAACTCGGCCAAAGCGGCTCCCCTGTTTTGCTCGCTTCATCTCACGAAGTCGCCGGCCTCGTGGACGGCCGCTGGCTCCGTCCCAGCACATTCTCTCTGCCAACAAAAAGCGGCGGAGCGTCCGAACGTTACTCTGGCCCTCTCGGTGCCGCCGTCCCGATAGATTTCCTTATCGCCCTTCTTCAAAAAAATTCCGTGAGCTGGACGACTGCTTCTCCTGCCCGAATCTAATAAAGCGGTCACCTTTTCTTCTTCGCCTTCGCTTTTGTCGCGGACAATTTTGGTTTTGGCGCCTTTGCATTCTTTGCCACGCGCAGGTTGTACGCAGCCCGCACCGCCCCTTCTAGAACATCTTCGTTCACCTTCGCCAGAACCACATGCGTCGCGCCGTTCCGTCCCCATCCGCCTGCAACCGGAATGAAAATCTCCGGCAACTCTTCCACGAACATTGCCTGCTGCTCCGGATTCAGCATCAAATTCCCGTATCCCTTCTTCCCATGCGCCAGCGTGCAAAAAATCCTGCCGCCGACGCGAAAATCCACTGCGCCCATGTGCGAACCCTCTTTCGCCCCCTCAAAACTCAGCGCAATCCGCCGGAAATCTTTGATCGTCATCGCCATACTGAATCTCCATCTCCAAATTGCGTTTGTACCATACTGCAATTTTTTTCTAAAAAACGATGCCACTATTGCACAGACAACGATAAACGTTCCCGGGAGCGAGTGGCCCCTTTAATCCGGAGACAATTAAGCTTCGTTGTCGCTTCGCTTTCTTATGAAAGCAAAACGCCCGTTCGAGTCTCCTCGAACGGGCGCCCAACTTTTTCAAGACCAAGATTGTTTCTGTTTAGCTCTTCGCTTCCACGGCCTCTTCGACCTTGGACTTCTCTTTCTTTTCTTTCTTCTTGAACTCGTAGCCGACGAGCTCGAGGATGGCGACCTTAGCTCCATCGCCCACGCGAATGCCCGCGGGGATGATGCGCGTGTAGCCTCCCGCGCGATCCGCGAACTTCGGTGCGATATCGCTGAAGAGCTTCTTCGTGACGCCAGGCGTCATGATGTAAGCCGCCGCCTGCCGTCGCGATTGCAGCGTGTCGCGCTTGCCGAGCGTGATCATTTTTTCCGCCACTGGCCGCGCCGCTTTCGCGCGGGTCAGTGTCGTAGTGATGCGCCCGTGTTCAAAAAGATTGGCCACCAGATTCCGCAGCGTCGCGCGGCGGTGCCATGGATTGCGTCCCAGTTTCGATCCCGATTTCAGGTGTCGCATTTTCTCAAGTCCTTAAGATTTTCTTCCCGACAGTGCGAGCAGTCCGGTGCATCCGGGCTGCAAATTGTTCGAGTCATCAGTCGTCAGTTTTCAGTAAAGGCGAAAGCATGGTGTTACTGAAAACGGACAACCGAAAACTGAAAACTGCTTTTTACAGACCGACGGAATCCTCTGTCGAAGGCGCAGCAGTCTGGCTGGGGAGCGGCGGCCAGATGATGCGGCCGTGCTCGTCGAACTTCATTCCCAGGCTGAGGCCCATCTTCACCAGGATGTCCTTGATCTCGTTCAGCGATTTGCGGCCGAAGTTTTTCGTCTTCAGCATTTCGTTTTCGCTCTTCTGCACGAGTTCGCGGATGGTCTGGATGTTGGCGTTCTTCAGGCAGTTGTAGGAGCGCACGGAAAGTTCCAGCTCTTCCACACTGCGGTCCAAATGCTCAAGGCGAGGATCGTTCGTCGCCTCGATTGGCGCTTCGATGGACTCGACGGCTTCCTCAAAGTTGATGAAGATGCTCATGTGATCCTTCACGAGCTTTGCCGCAAGGCCGATCGCATCCTGCGGAGTGATCGCGCCGTTCGTCCAGACTTCCAGCATCAGCTTCTCGTAATCGGTCATCTGGCCGAGGCGCGCCGCTTCCACGGAGTAGTTGACCTTGCGCACCGGCGAGTGAACGCTGTCCACCGGAATGTAGCCGATGGGCAGGTCCTCGTCGTAGTTGCGGTCGGCGGCGACGTAGCCGCGGCCGTTCTTCACGCGCATTTCGATTTGCAGCTTGCCGCCTTCGCTGACCGTCGCGATGTACACGCTCTTATCGAGCACCGCAAAGTCTGCGTCCTCTTCGATCTGCGCGGAGGTCACGGGGCCCGGCTGCTCGACATTTACATAGATTGTTTTCGGCAGGTCCGTGTTCAGCTTGATGGGCACCTGCTTCAGGTTGAGGATAATGTCCGTGGCGTCTTCCACCACGCCGGCAATCGAAGAAAATTCGTGCAGCACGCCTTCGATTTTCACCGCAGTGATGGCCGCGCCTTCGATCGAACTGAGCAGCGCGCGCCGCAGACCGTTCCCAACCGTTGTTCCCCAGCCGCGCTCAAACGGCTGCGCGGAAAAACGCCCGTACTTTTCCGTCAGCGATTCGAGCTCAGATGCAAGACGCTTCGGCTTTTGAAATCCCTTCCACATCGTGTTCCATCCTTCCGTGACCGCGTTCCGGTCACTTAAGACCAAAATCTTTTTGAAATACTTCAATTACTTCGAGTAAAGTTCGACGATCAGTTGTTCGTTAATCGGCGGTGTCTGCACGTCTTCGCGCTTCGGCAACGCCACGACTTTGGCCTTGAACGCATCGCGGTCCTGTTCGAGCCAGGGAACCGTGCTTTGGCTTTGCGCCACGTTGCGCGCTTCCATGATCATGGCGTTCTGGTGCATCTTTTCTTTGATGGCGATTTCCTCGCCCACGACGACCTGATACGAAGGAATGTTAACCTTCTTGCCGTTGATGCGGACGTGGCCGTGCAGCACGAGCTGCCGCGCCTGTGAACGAGAAGACGCAAGTCCCGCGCGCCACACGACGTTGTCGAGACGCCGCTCGAGAAAAATGATCAGGTTTTCGCCCGTCGGACCCTTCGTCCGCTCGGCCTTTTCAAAATAGTTCCGGAACTGTCGCTCGAGCAGCCCGTAAGTGCGCTTTACTTTCTGCTTTTCGCGCAACTGCAAACCGTAGCCGGCAATCTTCGCACGGCGCGACTGGCCGTGCTGGCCCGGAACGAAATTGCGCTTCTCGATCGCACACTTGTCCGTAAAGCACCGCAGACCCTTTAGGAACAGCTTTTGCGCTTCTCTGCGGCAGAGGCGGCAAACTGCATCACGATGTCTTGCCAACTTCTATTCTCCCTTCACAAATCCGTTAGAAAACTACCCTCTCAAAACCAAAATCAGACGCGGCGGCGCTTCGGCGGACGGCAGCCGTTGTGCGGAATCGGCGTCACGTCGCGAATCACGACGATGTGCAAACCCGCTGCAGCCAGCGCACGCACGGCCGACTCGCGGCCGGAACCCGGCCCCTGCACGCGCACTTCAATGCTCTTCATTCCGTAGGTGTCGCGCGCCACGGTCGCCGTGGAAAGCGAAGCCTGCTGCGCGGCGTACGGCGTGCCCTTGCGCGAACCCTTGAAGCCGATCGCGCCCGCGGAAGACCAGCACAGTGTGCGGCCGTCCGAATCCGTGATGGTGATCTGCGTGTTGTTGAACGACGCGGCGATGTGCGCCACGCCGTGCGGCACGACGCGCTTCTCGCGCTTCTTCTTGAACTCTTTTTTGCGCTTCGCCGCAGCTCCACCAGCCGCCGGTTTTGCCGGCGCTTGTGTCGCGTCTTGCGCTGCTTTCTGCTCTTTTGCCACGTTTTGCTCCGTTTCGCTCGATACTCAAATTCCCTGAAGTTGCGGCGACTGCTTAGCCCTTCTTGCCCTTGACCTGTTTCTTCGCTGCGACTGCGCCGCGGCGCGGACCCTTGCGCGTGCGCGCGTTCGTGTGCGTGCGTTGTCCGCGAACCGGAAGATTGCGCCGGTGACGAATACCGCGGTACGCCTGAATTTCGATCAGCCGGCGGATGTTCATCTGAATCTCCTTGCGGAGATCGCCTTCCACGCGGCCTTCCTTTTCAATTTCCTGGCGCAGACGGTTCACTTCGTCTTCGGTCAGGTCGCGAACTTTCTTGGTGGAATCCACATTCGCGATTTCCGCGATTTTCTTCGCGCGCACCTGTCCGATGCCATAGATCGAGGTCAACCCGATCCAGAGACGCTTTTGCGGCGGAAGATCTACACCTGCGATACGTGCCATGCTGACTTCTCCTGTTTACCTAAAACCTCAGAATCAAAAACTCTTGATTGCAGAAACCAGAACTATCCCTGCCGCTGCTTGTGCTTCGGGTTGGAACAAATCACCCGGACCACACCGCGGCGGTGGATCACCTTGCACTTGTCACAAATCTTTTTCACGCTTGCGCGAACTTTCATGTTGCCTGCTCCTAACGGCGCCCGCCTCAGAAGGCGGCCGCTACAAAAATCTACGCTACTTATACCGATAAACGATCCGGCCCCGGGTCAAGTCGTACGGCGAAAGCTCCACCGCCACTTTGTCTCCGGCCAAAATCCGGATGAAATTCTTGCGCATCTTGCCGGAAACATGCGCCAGAACCTGGTGCTTGTTCTCCAGCTCGACGCGGAACATCGCGTTCGGCAACGGCTCGATCACCGTCGCCATCACTTCAATGGCGTCCTCCTTGGAATTCCCGGAGTCGTTCTTTTTCTTGTCGTCGTCCTGATTCGCCATGTTCTCCCAGTTTCGCCAGCGGGCCCAAACCCGCCACTACCATTCTACCAAGCCGGTCCAGTCATCTCTTTCGGCCGCGTCAAAATCCACGGCCCGTTCGCGGTAATCGCGATGGTGTGCTCGAAATGAGCGGAAGGGCTGCCATCCGCCGTTTCCGCCGTCCACTCATCGCGCATCCGAACATCCGGACGCCCCGCGTTCACCATCGGCTCGACCGCGATTACCATTCCTTCCAGCAATCGCGCGCCGCGCCCGGGTTCGCCGTAATTCGGCAGATTCGGCTCGTCGTGCATTTTCGTTCCGATGCCGTGCCCAACAAATTCGCGAACCACCGAAAAACCATTCTCCTCGACCAGGCTCTGCACCGCGTAACCGACGTCGCCAAGCCTGTTGCCCGCGCGCATCTTGTCAATCGCTCGGTCGAGCGATTCGCGCGTCACGTCCAGCAGCTTCTGCACTTCCGGCCTAATCTGACCCACCGGAACCGTGACCGCCGAATCCGCGTAGTACCCATCCACTTCCATTCCGAAGTCGATGGATACAATGTCGCCTTCCTTCAGCTTCCGCTTCGGCGACGGAATCCCGTGAACGATCTCGCTGTTCACCGACGTGCAAAGAACGCAGGGATAACCCCGGTACCCTTTGAACGCCGCCTTGCCCGGCTTTCCCGCGATGAGCCTTCCAGCTTCTTCCTCGAGGTCCATCGTAGTGATGCCCGGTTTCACAAACTTTCGCAGAGTCTGCAGCACCTCGTGGACTACCAGTCCCGCGCGGTGCATTTTTTCGAGCTCTTCCGCGCTGCGCAAATGAATCGCCATGCTCCTAGTGCGCCCGCTTTCCACTCAAAACGCTCTGCAAAACCTGCTGCTTCACTTCATCCACGCTCTTTGCCGCATCCACCTGGTGCAACAAACCCAGTCTCTTGTAGTACGCCACCAGAGGCGAAGTCTGTTTTTCATACGCTGCCAGCCTCGGCGCGATGACTTCCTGGGTGTCGTCCACGCGCTGCATCAGCTCGCCGCCGTCGTTGTCGCAACGTCCCGCAACTTTCGGCGGGCGGTCGTAAATATTGTAAATCTCGCCCCCTACCTTGCAGACTCTGCGCCCGGTGAGCCGCTTCATCAGCAGCGGAAGACCAATCACCAGGTGAATCACAATCGGCCGCCGAAAACCGTGCTCGACGAGCAATTGCCCCAGGTACTGCGCCTGCGCTACGGTCCGCGGAAAACCGTCGAACACGAAACCGTGCCTGCAGTCCGCTCGTTCGATTCGCTCCGCCACCATCTTCAGCACCAGCGAATCGGGCACGAGTTCCCCGCGCGACATAATCGGCTGCGCCTGCAAGCCGAGCGAAGTGCCGTGCTCGACGTGCTCGCGAAGCATGTCGCCGGTGGAAAGATGCGGCGCCCCAAACAACTGCGCGAGCACTTTCGCCTGCGTACCCTTTCCCGCGCCCGGAGGCCCGAGAAAAATCACAGCGCGGTCCAGCTTGCCATGCGGGCGCACTGTGCCCGCCGCTCCGCGCGCTTCCATTACCGCCGGCCGCGAATCCGGCCCTTCCGAGCAAATCCTTCGTAGTTGCGCATGACGAGCTGCGCTTCCAGTTGCTGAACGGTGTCCATGGCAACGCCGACGACGATCAAGAGCGACGTGCCACCGAAATAAAAGTTCACGCCAAGACCCTTCAGGAACCACGTCGGGAAATGGCGGTCAAACCAGCCGCCGATGCCCCAGCCGATGTGGTCAAAGTGAATACCGGTGAGCATCCACTCCGGCAACAAACAGATAATCGCGAGATAGACCGCGCCGACAAACGTGAGGCGCTTCAAAATTTTGCTGACGTACTCGCTGGTGGTGCGGCCGGGACGAATGCCGGGAATAAAGCCACCGTTCTTGCGCATGTTGTCCGCGAGTTCGGTCGGATTGAACACGATGCCGATGTAGAAAAACGCGAACGCCATAATCATGACGATGTACAGCAAGTTGTAAAGCGGCTCACCGAATTTAATCGTGTCAACGATCTTGTCCACGAACGGCCACTTGTTTTTCAGGATCAGAGCAATCGTCGGGGGAAACGCGAGCAACGAACTGGCGAAAATCGGCGGAATGACGCCGCCGGAATTGACGCGCAGGGGCAGATAAGAGGACTGACCTCCCATGACGCGGCGGCCGACCACGCGCTTCGCGTACTGCACCGGGATGCGACGCTGGCCGCCTTCCACAAGAACGATGAAGGCGACAACGGCGACCATGAAAACCAGGAGCAGGATGAGAATGAGAGCGCTAAGCGGTCCCCACTGCTGTGTTTTTACAAGTTCGACGAGGTTGACGATAGCGCGCGGCAAACCCACGACGATACCGACAAAAATGATGAGCGACATGCCGTTACCGATGCCGCGTTCGCTGATTTGTTCGCCGAGCCACATGATAAAAGCGGAGCCGGTGGTCAATGTGAGCACGGTCATCAAAGTGAAGCCGATGCCGGGATTGTAGACAAAGGACTGATTGTTCGGCCCGGTCGCGTGCTGCAAGGTCGTTGCGATGGAAAGCGACTGAATGATGCTGAGCGCGACGGTCAGATAACGCGTGTACTGGGTGATCTTGCGGCGGCCAAGTTCGCCTTCTTTTTGCAGGCGCTCGAGGTACGGAAACACGACGGTCATCAACTGCAAGATGATGGACGAGGTGATGTACGGCATAATGCCGAGCGCGAAGATCGTAAGGCGGCGCAAGTTACCGCCGCTGAAGAGGTCGAAAATTCCAAGCGCGGAGTTTTGCGCCTGCTGGAAGTACAGCTCCAGGACATCCTTGTTGATTCCGGGCGTGGGAATGTGCGCGCCAATGCGGTACACGGCCAGCAAGGCGAGTGTAAAGAGGACGCGCTTCCGCAGATCTTCAATGCGGAAGAGATTCGCGAGTGCCTGGAGGAATCGGTTCATGCTAGTCCCTTGAATGCTCTCTTAGGCCAAAACCTCAAACGAGCCGCCAGCCTTGGTGATTTTCTCCTTGGCGGAGGCGCTGAAAGCATGAGCGTGAATGGTAAGCTTGTTCTTGAGCTCGCCGTCGCCCAGAATTTTTACGTCCTGCGAAGTGCGGACAAAGCCGTGTGCGCGGAGCAAGTCCGGCGTAACGGTTTCGCCTGCCGGAAATGCGTTCAACTCTTCGATGTTGATGACTGCATACGAAGAACCGAACGGATTATGAAAGCCGCGCTTCGGAATGCGGCGGTGCAACGGCATCTGGCCGCCTTCAAAACCGCGCCGGCGCGAATAGCCGCGGCGGGATTTCTGGCCCTTGTTGCCGGATCCGGCAGTTTTGCCGAGTTTCGAACCCATGCCGCGTCCAACGCGAACTTTTTTCTTGCGGGAGCCGCGCGGGGGACGAAGATTCGAAAGGCTGACGGTTGATTTCTTCTCGCTGGTCTTTTTTGCCATGAGTTATTTCACCACTTCCACGAGATGGCGCACTTTATGGATCATGCCGCGGGTTTCCGGCGTGTCCTGGCGCTCAACGATCTGATTCAAGCGACGCAGCCCGAGGCCGCGAATCGTCTGACGCATATCGTCGGTACAGCTAATAAAGCTGACCACCCACTTCACTTTGATGGTCCCGGAGGACGCTGTTTTCTTCTGCGCTGACATTAGCTCTCACCCGCCGCCTTTTCTTTCGTCTTTCCGGTGATCTCTTCGACGGTCTTGGTGCGGGTTTCCGCAACTTGGGCCGCGTCCTTCAAGCCAAGCAGTGCCGCAAAGGTGGCTTTGATGACGTTGTGCGGATTCGACGTGCCGATGGACTTCGTCAGCACATTGCGAATGCCCGCAACCTGCATGACTTTGCGAACCGGACCGCCGGCGATGACGCCCGTGCCTTCCGCCGCGGGCTTGAGCAGAACTTGCGCCGAGCCGTAGCGGCCAATGACCTGATGCGGAATCGTTGTGCCCTTGAGATTCAACTGGATCAAATTTTTCTTCGCTTGTTCGATGCCCTTCTTGATGGCCATCGGAACTTCGCGCGCCTTGCCCATGCCGAAACCGGCGTGGCCATGATTGTCGCCAACGACGACGAGCGCGGAAAAGCTGAGGTTCTTGCCGCCCTTGACGACTTTGGTGACGCGGTTGATGGCGACGACGTCGTCCTTCAACTCGGCCGGATTGACTTCGAGCAGCCGGCGAACCGCGAGACTCTCCCTTAAAATTTGCTTCGACATAGGCTTAGAACTTTAACCCCGCTTCCCGCGCCGCATCTGCGAGCGCCTTCACGCGGCCGTGATACTTGTATCCGCCGCGGTCGAACACGACTTTTTCAATGCCAGCAGCTTTGGCGCGTTCGGCGATTGCCTTGCCGACGACTTTGGCTGCAGAGATGTTTCCACCGCCCTTGAGCGATTCCTTGGTCTTGCCGTCGTTGGAGCTGGCGGAGACGAGAGTCTTTCCGGCGCGATCGTCAATGACCTGGGCATAGATGTGGCCGATGGAGCGGTACACGCAAAGGCGCGGACGCTCCTGAGTGCCGACCACAGTAAGGCGAACGCGCTGATGAATGCGCTCACGTTTTGCCGATCTCGATAACCTGCGAACTGGTGTTGATGCCACAGCTTTCTCCTCTTCGATATCCCTGCCGGGCTAAAGCCCGGGGCCTTTGCGCGATTACGCTCCGGCCTTTGCGCCTGCTTTGCCGGCTTTCTTCTTGAGGCGCTCACCGGTAATGCGAACGCCCTTCTGCTTGTACGGATCGGGCGGACGGAGCGAACGAAGATCCGCAGCGACCTGTCCGACTTGCGCTTTGTCCGCGCCGCTGACGATCAAATGCGTCTGCTTGTCCACGGCGATTTGAATTCCTTCCGGAATCGCAAATTCGACCGGATGCGACTTGCCGAGAGCGAACGCGACTGCCTTGCCTTTGAGTTCGGCGCGATAACCGACACCGACGATGTCGAGTTCTTTCTTGAAGCCCTGCGTAACGCCATGAACCGCGTTGGCGACGAGCGCGCGGGCGAGACCGTGCACCGCACGATGATCGTCGGCACTGCGCTTGACGTTCAGGATGCCGTCCTTCTGTTCGAAGGAGATGCCGTGCGGAACCGCGACGCTCAGTTTGCCCTTGGGGCCTTGAACGTCGATTTTGTCCGCGGCAATGGCGACCTTTACGCCAGAGGGAACGGGAATTGGTTTGTTTCCGATACGTGACATTTTTTATTCAACCCTTCAAACTTTTTGTTCGCGCTACCACACTTCGCACAACAGCTCACCGCCGATTTTCGCTTTCTTCGCGGCGCGGCCGGTCATCAAGCCTTTCGGAGTGGTGAGAATGCTGATACCGAGTCCGCCGACGACGGGCTTCACGTCCATCGCGCCAACGTAATTGCGCTGGCCAGGGCGCGAAACGCGCTTGAGGCCGGTGATGACGCTGCGGCGGTCCGGCGTGTACTTCAAGAAAACGCGAAGCGTCTTGTGCGTTTTGTTTTCGTCCACGGTCTTAAAGGTCGAGATGTAGCCTTCTTCCTTCAGGATGCGGGCAATTTCGCTCTTGAGCTTCGAAGCCGGCACGTCCACGCGTTGATGTTTGGCGGCGGCGGCGTTGCGAATGCTCGTCAGAAAATCGGCTATGGGATCGGTCTGCATAATTCTTTCCTAATCGTCTCCTGTATGGGCCTTACCAGCTCGACTTCACGACGCCAGGAATTTCTCCCTTGAGCGCCATGCCGCGGAAACAGATACGGCACATTTGAAACTTGCGAATATAGGCGCGGGCGCGGCCACAGATACGGCAGCGGTTGCGATGCTGAGTCGAGAACTTCGGCTTCTTCTGGTCTTTTACGATTTTCGCGGTGCGTGCCATTAGTTGTTCGCCTCTTTCGGTCCGCGGAGCGGAAAGCCAAGACCTTTCAGGAGCTCGCGGCCCTCTTCATCGTTTTTCGCGGTAGTGGTCAAGGTGATGTTCATGCCCTTGATTTTGTCCACGCGGGTGTAATCAATTTCCGGAAACACGAGCTGATCCTTGAGGCCGAGCGTGTAATTGCCGCGGCCGTCGAAGGCATTCGAAGGAAGCCCGCGGAAGTCGCGCAGGCGCGGAAGAACGATGTTGCACAGCCGGTCCAGAAAGTCGTACATGATGTCGCCACGGAGCGTAACTGCGCAGCCGATGGGCATGCCTTTGCGAATTTTGAAGTTCGCAATGGACTTTTTTGCGCGCGTGATGATGGCTTTCTGGCCGGTAATCTGGCCGAGTTCCTGTGCCGCAGTGTCGAGCAGCTTCGCGTTCTGGCTGGCTTCGCCAAGACCGATGTTGACAGTGATCTTGGCAACTTTGGGCACAGCCATGATGTTCTTCCAGCCAAAGCGCTTCATGAGCGCGGGCGTCGTTTCCTTGCGATATTTTTCCTGCAATCGGCTCTTCATCTCTATTCCCTTACTTGTCCAATGTCGTTCCGCAGCGGCGGCAGGAGCGGACTTTCTTTCCGTCAGCCAAAACGGTATGGCCGATGCGGGTGTGCTTGCCGCAGCTGGAGCAGACGATCATCACGTTCGAAACGTTCATCGGGCCTTCTTTTTCGACGATGCCGCCCTTGACGTTCTTGTTCGGATTCGGCCTCGTGTGGCGCTTGATGATGTTGGCGTGCTCGATGACAACCGTATTCTTCGATGGGTTGATGGAAAGCACGCGACCGCTCTTGCCGGCGTCGCGTCCGGAGATCACTTTCACCTGATCGCCCTTGCGAAGCTGAATCCTGCCTTGTTTTGTTGCCTGTGCGCTCATTTTTCCTTACCAAACTTCCGGAGCGAGCGAGACGATCTTCGTGAACTTCTTCTCGCGCAGCTCTCTTGCCACCGGCCCGAAAACGCGTGTGCCGACGGGCTCGTTTGCATCGTTAATCAAAACCGCAGCGTTGTCGTCAAAGCGGATGTATGTGCCATCCTTGCGGCGCGATTCCTTGCGCATGCGGACGATGACGCACTTCACGACTTTGCCTTCTTTAATCTGGCTTTCCGGCGTCGCTTCCTTTACGGAAGCGGTAACGATGTCGCCGAGTCCCGCTTTGAGACCGGCATCGCCGCCGATGGGCAAAATGCACATCAGCTTGCGCGCGCCGGAATTGTCGGCCACCGTCAGCCAGGTTCGCATCTGAATCATGGCTTCTCTTCCCTCGCTTACTCGGCCGACGCGTTCCGCGTCAGCACTTCTTTCAGGCGCCAGCGCTTGAGCTTCGAGAGCGGCCGCGCGGAAGAAATCCGCACGGTGTCGCCCGCCTTGGCTTCGCGCTTTTCATCGTGCGCGTAGAACTTCTTCGAAATGTGCACGACGCGGCGGTACTTCGGATGCTGCACGAGGCGGGTCACTTCGACGACGATGGTCTTGGCCATCTTCGCGCTTGTGACCTTGCCCACGAGCTCGGTACGTTCGCCGCGAGCGGCGGCAACTTGTGTTTCGGCTGTCATTACGCTTTCCCTGCTTTCGCCGTTTTCGCTCCGGCGTTCAGTTCGTGCGCGCGAAGCAACGTTTTCACGCGCGCCAAATCTTTTTTCGCTTCCCGCAAGCGTTTAAGCGCTTCGGACTGCCCGGTGGTCAACTGAAAGCGGAGGCGGAAAATCTGCTCGGTCAAATCCTTCTGCTGAGCTTCGAGCTCGTTCACGCCTGCTTCGCGAATCTTTTCAATGCGGCGCGGCATTAGAGTTCTCCTGCACGGGATACGAATTTGGTCGGAATCGGAAGCTTGTGCGCGGCAAGGGCCAACGCTTCGCGAGCGACAGATTCATCGATACCCGCCATTTCAAACATGATGCGGCCCGGCTTTACGACCGCGACCCACTTTTCCGGAGCGCCTTTGCCTTTGCCCATGCGGGTTTCCGCGGGCTTCTTGGTGAAAGGCTTGTCCGGGAAAATGCGGATCCATAGTTTGCCGCCGCGCTTGATGAAACGCGTGATGGCGACGCGGGACGCTTCGATCTGGCGGTCGGTGATCCAGGCACATTCCATGGCCTTCAAACCATATTCGCCGAACGCCAATGAACCGCCGCTCCAGGCTTTGCCTTTGCGCCGGCCGCGCATCTGCTTTCTGTACTTCACTTTCTTGGGCATCAACATCGCTATGTTCTCTTTTCCCTAAAATCCTTTTTTACGCTACCGCCGCGGTTTCACGTTCCTGCGCGTTGCGGCGCTTCGGAATGTTTTCGCCTTGATAGATCCAGCACTTCACGCCAATGACGCCGTAGGTGGTTTGCGCTTCCGCAGTGCCGAAATCAATGTCCGCGCGGAGCGTCTGCAGCGGCAAGCGGCCTTGCAGGTACCACTCTTTGCGGGCGATTTCCGCGCCGTTCAAACGGCCGGCGACGCGAACCTTGATTCCCTTGCAGCCGAAACGCAGGGCCGAATCCACGGCTTTACGCATCGCGCGACGAAAGGCAACGCGCTTTTCAAGCTGCAACGCAATCGACTCCGCAACGAGCGTGGCATCGAGTTCCGGGCGGTGCACTTCCTGAATGTCAATGTGCACTTCGCGCTTGGTTCGCTTCGAAACGTCCTGCTTGAGCTTGTCGATTTCCGCGCCTTTGCGGCCGATGATGATGCCGGGGCGAGCAGTATAAATGCGCACGATGAGCTTGTTCGCGGCGCGTTCGATGTCAATCGAGCTGATGCCTGCGGACTTCAGCTTCTCTTTCAGCTCCTTGCGGAGCTTGACGTCTTCGTGGAGCAAATCGGCGTAATCGCGATCGGCATACCAGCGCGACTTCCACGGCTTGTTGTAGCCGAGGCGGAAACCGTAAGGATGAGTTTTTTGTCCCATGGGTTACTTCTTCCCCTTCTTCCCGGACGTCTGTTTGCCCGTCAAAGCCTTGCGAACGCGGCGCGCGGTTCCGCGAACACCTTTGTTCGATTCCTGCTCCGCAACGTTGGCGGCGTGGCGCTCTGCCGCGGCGACGTGATGCTCGGCGACCGCGACCCAGACGTGCGCTGTACGCTTCTGGTAGCGAAACGCGCGGCCCATCGGCGCGGGACGCAAACGCTTCCAGCGCGGACCTTCGTTCACAAACGCTTTGGAAACGTAAAGCTGGTCCACGTCGAGCGGAGATCCGGCGTCGTCCGCTTTCTTTTCGGCATTGGCGACAGCACTGCGCAGAACTTTTTCAATGTGCTTTGCAGCGCGCTTCGGCGTGAAGCGAAGCGTCTGCAGAGCGTCCTGCACGCGCTGCCCGCGGATCAAATCAATGACGAGGCGCGCCTTTTGCGGCGACAAACGAACGTGCCGCGCGAGTGCGTGCGCTTCAATCTGCGGATTCTGTGTTTGAACGTCAGCCATGGCTTATGCTTTCGGCGCTGCGGGTGCTGGTGCCGCGCCGCCTCCTGCTGCTGCGGGAGCTGCACCGGCCGCCTTTTCAAGAGCAGCCTTCACGGCGTGGCCCTTGAACGTGCGGGTCGGAGCGAACTCACCGAGCTTGTGCCCGATCATCTGTTCGGTCACATACACCGGAATAAATTTCTTGCCGTTGTGCACGGCGATAGTGTGGCCGATCATTTCCGGCACAATCGTCGAACGCCGCGACCACGTCTTCACAACTTTCTTTTCATTGCGCGCGTTCAGTCCTTCGACTTTCACGCGCAAGTGGCCGTCCACGAACGGTCCCTTTTTTAATGAGCGAGCCATTTCCTGCTATTCCTCCACGCGGCGCAAACGGCCCCATTGGGCGTGCCGCACTTTCTTAAATCCGCGCACCGGTCCGGGGACACGGTGAGACTTCGGGCAGAACGGGCAAACAAAACGTGTGCCCTGGGCATTCGGCGTGCGCTCGACGATGACCGTCCAGCCGGGCTTGCACAGCTTGTACAACGCCGGCTCAAGCGGAACGATTTGCGACTTGCGCAACGGAAGAACGGGCTTGGCTACGGGCTTTGCCGCGACGCGCTTGACTGTCGCGCGCTTTGCGGGACGTGCCCGGCGCTTTGCCGCTGCTCTGCGTGCTGCCGACCGATTTGTCCGAATCGCTCGCATCGTTTTCTGCTCACTCCCGCGGCTTTCAGTTCACCGCAGGATTTCTCGCCTCAGTTCGTGCACCAACTAAACTCGAAACTACTTCCTCCGCTCGACGATGTGCTTGTCCGTGCGCTTGTTATGGCGCGTCTTCTTGCCCAGCGTCGGGAAAGCCCAGGGCGTCTGCGGATGATTGCCCTTTACGCGGCCTTCACCACCGCCGTGCGGATGGTCAACCGGGTTCATGGCCACACCGCGAACCGTCGGCTTAATACCCCGCCAACGTGTGCGCCCAGCTTTGCCGAAGGTTTCGTTTTCATGGTCGAGATTGCCGACCTGACCGACCGTGGCCATGCAATCCACGGAAAATTTTCTTACTTCGCCCGAGGGCAGCTTGATCAGCGCGACGTCGCCTTCTTTGCTGAGCAACTGCGCCGAAGCGCCTGCCGAACGAACCACCTGGCCGCCGCGTCCGGGATAGAGCTCGAGGTTGTGCACCTGCGTGCCCGGAGGAATGTGCCGGAACGTCAGCGCATTGCCGGGAAGAATGTCCGCGTCATCGCCGGTGGAAACCGTTGCGCCGACTTCGAGCCCCACGGGCTGAAGGATGTAGCGCTTGTCGCCATCGGCGTAATGCAAGAGCGCCAGGTTCGCACTGCGATTCGGGTCGTACTCGATCGCGGCAACCTTCGCCGGCACTCCCGCTTTGTCGCGCCGGAAGTCCACTTTGCGGTACTGCTTCTTGTGGCCACCGCCGCGGTGCCATACCGAAATTTCGCCCTGGTTGTTACGGCCGCCGGAGCGCTTTTTCGGTTCGAGGAGCGCCTTTTCCGGCGTCTCCTTGGTGATTTCGCTCTTGTCGAGAACGGTCATGAACCGTCTTGACGCTGTATATGGATTAAAGCTCTTCAGTCCCATCGCTGCCTCTTGCCTTCCAAACTTTTTCTGCTGCCTCGCGTTTTCCGTTCGTGTCCCGAATTACAGGTTGTCCGCGTACTCGATCATTTTTTCGCCGTCGGCGAGCTTGACGTACGCTTTCTTCCAATCGCGCCGGTAGCCTTCGTTCTGGCCGCGGCGGCGCATCTTGCCGTGGAAATTCGCAGTGCGAACGTCCGCGACTTTCACCTTGAAAATCTGCTGCACGGCTTCCTTGATCTCCGTCTTCGTCGCTTTCGCGGAAACTTCAAAGACCACCGTCGCTTGCGTTTCTTTCACGCCCAAACCTTTTTCCGTAATGATCGGGCGGCGAATAATCTGATAGTGAGGGGTTGCTGCCATGGCTTACTTTTTCCCCTTTTTCGCTGCGGGCTTGGCGGCCTTTTTTGCAGCGGACTTTTTTGCTTCGGCTTTTGGAGCGGCTTCTTTCTTCGCAGCAGGGGCCGGAGCAATCGTTTCGACATGCGGCGCCTCGATCGGCTTCTTTTCTGGATCGAGCGAGCGCACCAGGCGCGCCACCGCGTCCTTCGAGAGAACCAGGCGGTCGTGCTTCAGCACGTCATACGGCTGAAGAACGTTCGGAGCCGTGAGCTTGACGCCTTCGATATTGCGGCTCGCAAGTTCGAGATTGCGGTTTTCGCCGTGCGCGACGAGCAAAGCCGACTTCGTGAAGCTCAGCTTGTCGAGCGCGGTGACAAGGCCGCTGGTCTTGTGCGAATCGAGCTGCCAGCCGTCCACGACGGTCAGCTTTTCTTCCGCGAGTTTTGCAGAAAGAGCCGAGCGCAGTGCGCCGAGCAAAATCTTCTTCGGGAGCGCATAGCTGTAATCGCGCGGACGCGGTCCATGAACCGTGCCGCCATGGCGCCACAAAGGCGACCGGATGGAGCCGATGCGCGCGCGGCCCGTGCCCTTTTGCTTCCAGAGCTTGCGGCCTGCGCCGCTCACTTCGCTCTTTTCTTTCACTTTGTGCGTGCCGCGGCGAAGTCCAGCGAGATACCAACGCGACGCTTCGTGCAGAAGGTGTTGATTCACCTTTGCGCCGAAGACCGTGTCGGCCAGCTCGACCTGCCCGACTTTCTTGCCTTCCAGATTGACGACATCTACGACCGGCATTTTTCTTCTTCCTTCGTTAACCAAAATCGATCTGAACTAAACTCTTACTTCGCCTTCTTCGCAGCCTTCTGCGCTCTGCTGATGAAAATGTACTGCCCGTTCGGCCCGGGCACCGAACCCCGCACGAGCAGCAGGTTTTCATCACTGTCCACTTTCACGACCTTCAAATTCTTTGCGGTCACGCGCGCATTGCCCATGTGACCCGGGAAATGCTGGTTCTTCCACACGCGGGACGGAAACGAACTGCCGCCGATGCCGCCCGGTGCGCGGTGAAACATCGAACCGTGCGTCGCATCGCCGCCGGCGTAGTGCCAACGCTTGACGCCGCCGGCAAAACCTTTGCCCTTGCTCACGCCGGTGACATCAACGAGTTCGCCCGCTTTGAAACTTTCCACCAGCACGCGGTCACCGACTTTCGTTTCGTCTTTCGATTCCGCCAGGCGAATTTCACGGAGCACGCGAACTGGAGCAACGCCGGCCTTCTTGAAATGGCCAGTCATCGCCTTGTTCACACGCTGCGGCTTCACGAATTCCACAAGGCCGAGCTGTACGGCTTCATAGCCGTCTTTTTCGCTGGTGCGCCGCTGCACCACAACGCAAGGGCCCGCTTGCAGAACCGTGCAACCCACCAGGTTACCGTCTTCCGCAAAGACCTGCGTCATGCCCAGCTTGATTCCGATAATTCCGTCAACCGCCATTTTCTCTTCTCTCTCTTTCGCAGCTTGTCCGCCCCTGGCGAATATTGGCTGCGTACTGCGTAATTTCAATCGCGGGCCTCTTCAGAAAAGAGGCCCCACAACTGCTTTACTTCGCTGCGTGACCGAACGCCTTGATTTCAACGTCCACGCCCGGCGGAAGATCGAGCTTCATCAGAGCGTCCACCGTGTCCGGCGTCGGCTCAAGAATGTCGATCAGGCGCTTGTGCGTGCGCATTTCAAACTGTTCGCGGGACTTCTTGTCCACGTGCGGCGAACGAAGCACGGTCCATCGGTTGATCGTGGTGGGCAGAGGTATCGGGCCGGCAACATCGGCGCCGGTGCGCTTTGCCGTTTCCACAATTTCCCGCGTGGACTGGTCCAGGATGCGGTGGTCAAACGCTTTCAAACGAATTCTAATTTTGTCGCCTTGTCTCATGTTTTTTCTTTTTGTCTCTTACTCAATAATTTCTGTGACGGCGCCGGCGCCGACGGTGTGGCCGCCTTCGCGAATGGCGAAGCGCAAGCCCTTTTCGAGCGCCACTGG